>Ga0136643_10015816_pt1 | contig 11335 bp, 9 predicted proteins | sample TergutLab28metaG_FD_96883 | JGI IMG/M metagenome (GOLD analysis project Ga0136643, IMG submission 96883) | Labiotermes labralis P1 segment gut microbial communities from Petit-Saut dam, French Guiana - Lab288 P1 (version 3) (version 3) | ecosystem: Host-associated > Arthropoda: Insects >... | reverse complement strand
GTAATCAACATTATAGTCGCGAGCTCCTGATGATGGGCATAGTAGTGCCCGAAACATGTTGAGCCTATAAGAAGTACAATAAAATAATAAGTGGCATCTAGTTGGTTTTTTATTCTTCAGTTAAAGTACGGCTTTCACTGCACTCGTTCTTTCTAAACTCACGAGCGATCGCGATTACATGGAAATCTATACCAAATTTCACCTATATCGGTTAAGAAAGGTGTGCATTAGGGTAGGCCGACAGACGAATGTGGTCTCCACATAAGGCGTTCTTTTTTACTTTGCGAAGAACGAATAAAGAAATATCCTACGTATCAACCTGAAGGCCTATATTTATGTTATGTTTATAAATATTCTGTCCTCCATTTTTGAGTCACACAGACGCTAAACACCAATCAGGTATCCTGCGCCATACGAGATGCTAAGGGGAACACGCTACTTGATCGCCGCATCACAACTGCAAGGAGAGCATCACAACATTCTGAGTAGAATTGCGTCACTTTAAATGTTCCTCTTCTTCAGATAGAAGGAAACTGCTGCCGTGTATATAAATATTAATAATCTGTTGCAGGAGCTGTTTACACAATTCTTCTTCTTCTATGCCGCTACAACTCTGATAGAGTCTTGGCCATCTCGACAATATCCTTCCATTTAAGGCGGTCCTGTACTTGTTCTGCCCACTTCATAAGCTTCATATTCTTCAGATCATTCCTGACATCATCTCCCCATCGAGACTTGCGCCTTCCTGCCGATCTTCTTGTGAATGGTTTCCATTTGTGTATTCTTTTTACTGTGCTAGTTTCGGGCATTCTGTTCATGTGTCCAAACTAACTCAATCTTTGGGCTTTAACATAATTTATTATGTTCCGGTGTTTATTTAATTCATCCGACTCCTTATTTGTTTTAATTCTCCAAATACCGTTGGCTTCCTTAGTTGGCCTAAATATTTTCCTCTCGAACACAGAGAGTTTTTGTATAATACTCTCTTTAAGGACCCATGTGCTGTTTACACAATAGGTCTTGAATTCCAAGAATGTCCGCGAAGTTTTTATCATCTCCTAATCACATACTCGTAATTTATGATTACGTCCGCATTTTTAGTGCAGCTTGTTCATTTGGCAAAAACACTCGGGTATAATTTTATTTGTAGACTTGTTGAAACTATGTGCTAATTAGGCTTTTAAGAAATACTGTCGACATGACTATTTTACGGGTTGCCAATTTAAAGAAATGAGAGTTAGCGTACATTTAACATAATATGATTAAGAAAAAACACCGAGACCTTATTAATGGCTAGTATGGATGTTGGTCGAGAAGTAAATACTGAGAAAACTAAGTGCGTATTCAAGTCTTGTACAGAGAATTCAGAAGAAATAACAACATACAGATAGTTAAAACATCATTTGAAGATGTGGTATATTTCAAATGTTTGGGAAAAACGTTATCAAATTAAAGTTGCATGCATGAAGAAGTTAAGACTAGATTAAATTCTGAAAATGCCTGCTACCATTCAGTTGAAAATATTTTGTCGTCCCGCGTGTTGTCTAAGAATGTAAGTATTAAAATATACGTAACTATAATTTTGCCTGTTATTCGGTTTGGTAGCGGTCTGAAACTTGGTCTTTCACATTCAAGGAAGGAGGACAGGGCGCTCAGGATGAAGGTTAGGAAGTAACAGGATGGTGAAAATGCCATCATGGGGAGCTTCATGATGTGCACTGCTCACCAGATATCTTTATCATGGCGATCAGTTCATGGACTGTGAGATGGTCGGGGCATGTGGCACGTACGAGGAGAAGAGAAATGCATACCGGGCTTTGTCGGGAAACCTGAAGGAATTAGACGACTTGAGAGATATAGACGTAAATAGGTGGATAATGTCGCAAGTTAGGAAATGTTAACAGGGCGTAGGCCTAGCGCTTCTGACGCCATCCTTATGTTACTTTCCCAAAGTTTCTCTTGATCGTAACAACAGATTTAGAGTCGATCATGCTGAGTTGTTATATTTATATCGCCAATTGTTTTTCGGCCTCAACTCGTAACTGAAGGGAACAGAGCGTGTCTCAGATATTAGTTCGGATCGTTAATTGTTTCTTCGGACTCACCTCGTACCTCAAAGAGAATAGTCTCTCTCCGCTGTTATTTTTAGACCAACTGTTTTCCCAACCTTCGTTTGTACCTCACAGAAAGCTGTCTCCATTAGAAAGACCAATCACAAAGGTACGCGGGTCCTCGTGTAAAGTGTCTGCCATTTTCGTCCGATTTTAACCAAAATCTGATTACACCGAAAAATTTTAGTCAAAATTCCAAATATGAAACTTCATGAAAATGCGTCCGTCGGATAGGCGAAAGGACAGAATTGACGAGACTAACATTCGCTGTTTGCAATTGATTTATACATGTACCAAAAAACAGACGTGAATGACGTAGGAAGGGAATGCGTGGACTGGGGTTATCTGACTGAGGACAGGGAACGGTGGAGGACTCTTGTGAACATAGTAATGGACCTTCGGGTTCCATAAAATTCGTGAACTTCTTAACACTCTGAGAAATTATTAACCTTCTAAGAAGGACTGTGGTCCATGACGTTAAGCAGTTAGTTAGCTAGTTAAAAAGTACGCAAATATTTCTGCTTTATCCGGTGTATGAGAAATGAAAACTATGGTCAAGTCATTCCAGGAATATTGTCATGTCCAAACGCTGTTCTTAGCGATAATATTTAAAAAAAAAAGGCAAACATTTTGTTACCTTTAATGTGATTCGTCATTTGAACATGACGAACCCATTAACAATAAATGCATTCATTACCATCCGTATGTGAAACTACTGAACCGATTTTTAATCATTAAATCATGGAAAGGAACACAGCTTAGACGTAAAACACAGAGAGTTCCTACTTCAATGTGTGGAAGTGAAACTGGGTTTTAAGACAGAAAGAATGTTGCGCTGAATAATGTTTGCCGAAATGACAGTTATGACAAACATCAAAGGATGTACTCGACTGATTAGGATAAAGAACGAATATTTTAGAGAAAAACTTAACACATTTCGAAAATGTATTCCTTCAATACTATGAAAAGTTATGGAACACAAACATAAATGAATTACAATTAGAATGGAATTCAGCCGATTGCTTACATGCTTCTGTAACGTTTGGTGTAAAAGAAAAGGCGTTAAAATTATCAAAAAATGGTAAAACTCCAGGACAAGGTAACATTAACTCAGAGCTATACAAGCATGCACCAGAAGAGTTTAAACTGAGATTACTACAATTTTTAGATAACATATGCAGAGAAAAATGGCATTCCAAATGAATGGCGAAATGGTGTTATAACCCCAGTATTTAGGAAAGGTGACAGAAGGAACCCAAAAACTACAGAGGAATTAGTATTCTTAACACTTGCTATAAGATGTATGAAACTGCAGAAGTACTCAGAAGTATTTCTGACAGAAACACTAAATGAGTTCCGAAAGGGACGGTCATGCACGGACCCAACATTTTGCCTTAAATTATTAATAGAAAAAAGAAGGGAATTTAACTTTGAAATTCACTTGCTGTTTATAGACTATGAGAAAGCATTTGATAACATACAAAGATTTTATTTAACATTTTGAGATCCAGACATATCCCAGACACCTTGCTAAAGGCAATAGTGGATATTTACACACAAAACAAAATATTGATAAAATTGAACAACAACCTATCAAAACCGGTAGAAATTAATAAAGGAGTACACCAAGGGTTCCCTCTTTCACCTAAACTGTTTAATATACGAGTATATTTAGACGAAATAATAACTAAATGGCAAAATCAAGACATAACTGGTATCAAACTTTCAAAAAATCAGCAACTGTCAAAGCTGTTATTTGCAGACGACCAAGTTATAATAGCAGACACAGAAGATAACCTACAGAAAGCCGTGCATAAATTAAATCAAATAATAACAGAATATGGTTTAACTATATCTGCACAGAAAACAAAATCGATGGCATTTAAAGGGCGAGACCCAGAGAGAACGAAAAATTGTAATAGATAACAAAACTATAGAACAAGTAAATTTGTTTAACCATTTAGCAAATATGATATCTTATGAAGGAGAATTGGACATTGATAACAAATTAAATAACTTTTTGAACATTATAGGTATTTTAAATAATATGTTTAGACCACAAAAAACTCTTAGGAAAACAAGAATAAAACTATACAATACACTAGCCCTTCCAGTTTTGTTATATGGCAGCGAAACTTGGACTATTAAAGCAAGTAACGCCAGACGAATAACAGCAGCAGAGATGAAATACATGAGAAGAAGAACAGGATACACTTGGACAGATTACAAAACAAATGCACAAATTACAAAGAAGTTAAAAATAACACCAGTTTTGGACAAATTAATGGAATACAAGAGAAAGAACGTGTAAATAGAATGCCTCGAAATAGATTACCCAGGGTAATGAAACGCTACTCCCCAACGGGCAGAAGGAATTATGGTAGAACTTTGAAGAGACTTCTGGATACGTGAGACCGGAACGGGTCAACAAGTGGCCCAACTCAATGACAGATATATGATGATGATGATGATGATGACTTAACATATTTTCGGAAGACTAATTACCGAAACTTGTTGTGTACTACCGTTTACGAGGAAGAAGAGATGGTAGTGGGCCAAAATAAAGGCTGCCTATGGAAACAGATTTTAGTTCCACGCAACTATTTTTCATGTGTTTTTAACAGAGTTCGGAGGACATTTTTGGCTTGTTCGCTTCAAGACATCCTCAGTTCCAACTCACAAAAAATACAAGCAGGAAAATTATTTTGCCAATTTCGTATATGAAACGTTGAGATCTCGAGCCTTACAGGCTTGCTGCATCTATAAACATGCGAACAAAAATGTGAATTTTAAATTGAAAATGAGGTTAAGAATTATGTTTCGTTTTGTGAACGGTCAGTATATAAAACTGTTGTATATTGTGTAACACTTGTATTAACTTACATAAGATTATGGTTTCAGATTGAAATTCATCGATCAAGGTCATGTAAAGATTATGCGGAACCAACATTAATGAGCCGGTCCCAGTGGCCGCGCGGTCTAAGGCGTAGGTCTGCGACGGCTCGTCTGCTTAGATTGTGGGTTCGAATCCCACAGGGGGCATGGATGTCTGTCTGTTGTGAGTGCTGTGTGTTGTCAGGTAAAGGTCTCTTCGTCGAGCTGATCACTCGTCCAGAGGAGTCCTACCGACTGTTAAGCGTCGTTGTGTGTGATCTAGAAACATCAGCCGTGGCCCGCTTTGGGCCGCAGCGCCACGGGGAAGGGAAAAAATTTCGAAAACATATACGGTATGAATTGAGGTATATCTGGATTTAAACTCAAATATTTAAGTGTCTGTTCATGGCACAACTCTGTAAAAGGTTGATATTTCGCTCTTCTGGAAACAGTATGTGTAAAATAAATTTCGTTTATATATGTCTTGAAGTCAGCTTCTGTGGTCGACATCAGCAGGAAGCGTTCGGTCTCAATGTGACCGTACTTTGAAGCCGGACAATTTTGTAAGCCAATCATAGGAATGCAGAAGAAGACATAACTTGCGATATATGTCAAGTTCACATACATATTTGGAGTGGTAGGTGATGGAATGTGATAGAAGCTGTATGTGCCAGTAACGATATCTGATATAGAACGATGTCTGATGTAGTCGAATTAGCAATTCGTATGATATGGTCTTTGTCGACAGCAGAACACTTTTTCAGCTACTTTTTTTTTTAATACCTGGATTATCTGAAAATGCACGATTTTATCATCCATAAATGAATTCTATGTAGAATTGTTTACGGGAAGTCCACATAATGTAGAAATGACTAAGGACATCCATACATATATACACGCTCACACAAAATTTGAATAACTTGAAATTTGATGTTCTTGTCTTCTGGCTTATGACACTGCGCACAATTACGACCCTAGTAAGGACCGGGACTAACACCACCCTGCGCGTTTTATAAGGTGTTTTTCTTGAATTCTGTGTTGTCGTTTTATACGGACTGTACTTGCAATAGTCCTAAGTGGAGTTGCTGGACGTGTTTTTGTTTTAGAGCTTCACCCTTGCGATAACGCGTGCCTTTGTTATTAAATTATAAAATTCGTCATAAAGGCAAGATATAATTAAGATGATAATTACTACCTATTATGACTGCCGTTACATTTTCACCACCGTCACTGCCAGTACCTGTGTTCGTCGCATTCCTGCCCGCACTTTGACGGTTTCGTGACGTGTCACATCCTTCCGTATTGTTCAGGGATTTGGATATTTCAGTTGGAAGAACGAATGTCGTAGGAATCTGGAAGGGTGCTGGATTCATCATCGTGTGTCTGCCGTCTTCATTTATGTTTACTGCGATTCTGAGTCATTCAAGGTGCTCTCTGTAGAAGTGTCTTAATATAGGCTACTTTAGATGCCGGACTGCTGGCTAGAAATCAGTATTCGAAAGGTCCTGCGACCGGCCATCTCGACACAGTTTTTTCTTGGTTTCCCTGTGTCTAAAAGCAAATGCTGAGTTCGTTCCCAAGATTCCAAGTTGCCACTACATGCTTCTCACGTAGCCCTCCCGACCTAAATCTAGTAGTAACCAATTTAATATTTTGTATTCATGTAAAATAACCACTGCCACCGGGTAACAACCCAATTGCAGTTAATAAATATTATTATGACAATACCTTGACATTCTCAACTTCCACGTATCACAAACAAACAAAAAAGTGAAATAAGCGATGAAAGAATTTGACAGTCAGCTAGTGTTATTACAAACTGCGAGGGTCCCGAGTAACAGTCACATTAAAAAGAAATGAAGTAAAAAATTAGCGCTTTGCATTTTGAGGTAGGGTGTACTGAAGTTGACGAGTCACTGTGTAATACTGAGGCACTGAGCAGAGCACGTCTGAAGACGCATAAAAGTTTTAGGTCTACGAAATAAATCCCCTTTACTCGGCAGTATCATTACTCTACAAATAAAGGAAGCTGAAATACTTTTGAAAATGTGCTTGCCCAGAATAATGAAGTATAATTTCATGATCTATCCTTCTCAATAAGAATAAGCTAATAACCCGCGTTTAAAACCATTCGCAATTCTTTTATTTGGGTCGAGTTTAAAGTGCAAAGTAATGTGTTCATTGGCACTGCCGGTCTATACAATTTGAATAAAGGCCATTCTGTCTATGTATTTTCCTTAAAGTCAGTAGCGATTAGCTTCAATGTCGAACTCTTTAGTTCCTTATTAGTCAATTTAGACTGTCAGTGTATATATATATAGTTTTCTGTAGTGCAGCAGCCCAATTCAGGGCCAGGCCGCCTCGTTGTTGAGGTTTCTAGATCACACATAAGGAGGCATACAAATACAAATTTGAACTGAAAGTGTTTATTATACCGTAATAAGTTTTAATAACATAGTTATTTTTGAAAATCAGATGCAGAACTGTGCATGTTAAGGACTCTAAACTTCCACAATAATTATATAAACGGAAATTTATATTGGAATGCGACAAGTTTTGATGAAGTGTACGAGGCCTATTTTATGCACAGTGCGTTTACATCCATCACAACACAACAAACACAAACTGTGGCACTGTCGACAGTTGTAATCTTTTATTATGCCAGTCTCAATATATCACTGGATATTATGTTTAGGGAACAGCATGTTTCGACTTGTACCTAGTTGTTTCAGGTGGTCCTTTCTTCACTACTTGTTGACACAAGACGGTGAAGTTAAATTGTGTGCAATTATTATAGTGTATTAAAAGCCTTAATTTAAAATGTAGTAAAATGAAACTGCAGTGTAAAGTCCCCTGTAGAACTATAGCTTATTCGGATTTTTTTTGGCGATTTAATTTTTGCGGGCGTTGTTGTTTTTGTTGTTGTTGTTTGTTGTTGTTTCTGATGTCTGGGTTTTTACTTTTCTTGCGGTTGTTATTCATGACTTTGTTCGTGCTGGTTTTTAAGACAGGACAATCGCATCAAAACGCTCTTGAGCCTGGGTATATGAACTGGGAACAATATGGAAGCAGTGTGGTAGATTTCTTACGGATTTTTCCGAGCATTTCGATGAGAACAGAAAAGGTAGGCCCTTACAAGGGTAGTTTGTAAGTCTACTAAGCTTTCATTCGTGGGTATTCCGAACATGTTAAGTGAACGGAACTGGAACTATGTCATTGCACTTTGTTACACAATGTACCGACCTCTTATTTCTGTCCGATTTAGATAGCTAAAATAGTAAGGGTTTTCGTAATGATCCGCTAACATAATTGGGACAGCGGGCAGATCTCAGTTCAGTCCTTAACGCTGAGCTTATACAGCGTCATTTAATGAAAATCATGTAGTAATTCGGATTTGAATGTCATTGTGTTCTCAGGCCTTGACTAAGTAATGATAACTGTTATCTTCCCCTACGTGGATAATGTCACAGTAATGTACGTTGAAGACTGTCTTCCTCCCTTCTTCCATCAATTCGCCGTTCACAATACACACACACACTTTTTTCTTTTGTAGAAAAAATTAGCCGTACTGAGATATAAAAGGGCATTGTGACCAAGTTCCTGTTTTTAAATAAGAAACAATAAGCTTAATTAACTTTAAAATGTATCTTTATACGCCCCACTATTCCAACGTTTTCAGTAACAGAAACTTTTATGTGCTTCGTAAAAATGCTTGCGGACCGTACTGTTGTTTACAGTTTGGAGCCCGTAAAGTACTGAGCATGACACAGTTCTTTCTGTGCTAAAATATAATATAAAATATATATAATACAGTCATACATAATTATATATATATAATATTAGAGTATAATTCCAGATGTGTTTCGGCCCAATTGCAGGGCCGTCTTCAGGCTGATCTTTGAACAGGCGGAGTTTACAATTGATAATGCTTTCAATTTACGAGATCTAATATTACAAGAATTGGTTAAAATAATTGTGGTTTGTTACACAAAACTTATGATTAAAATAAAAAAAAATGCAATTATTTCTGTGACTCTGGCGGTGAAATGTAATATGAAACAAAAAGGAAGGATTTTAATGGGAACGCATGTGCTCAAATTTTCGCTGCGAGGTTGTTAAGCCTACTTTCTTTGTCGAGTTACCGCAGCAGCACTTAGCGATTACTGGTGCATTAAAACAGTGTTTTTCAACCCCCGGGCCGCGGCCCTGGCATCAATTAAACCGGGCCGCGAGAGATTCTCCTGGAATTGATAACTAATTTACAAGTAATTTTATATTTGTCAACATGCCACACCGTACACATAATTGTATTAATTCTCTTTTACGATTATGCCATAATTAATTATTAATACTTGTTAGTTTAATGTATGAACTTAAAAAAAAAATTGGGAAGGTACTGACGAGTAAATCTGTTGGGACCGGGCCCTCGTCTTATGAAAAACGAATTTACCGAGCCGCGGTCTCACAAAGGTTGAGAAACACTGCATTAAAATGACCATAGATACTGCAGTGAGCTATTCAGTGAAATAGGTTCTTATCAACCTTCACAGCAAATAACGGCGTAGCCGGGTTTTATTTCGGACGGCGGGGTGCGATTATGAAGTCACCTGTCCTCGTATGTCTGTCTTATTCCTTCATAATTTTCCTCCCTATGTTAATGGTTTTAACGGAACGTGGAGAGACTTCAGTAATTTTCCTTACTAGGCCTGCCTTCCGCTGAGTTTCATGTCAAAAACATATAAAAGGTATTTTTTCTCGACTTTTCTTAGGCCTCTTTATTAGTCTTGGGTTTCCTTTAAAATACAATGCCTGATAATTATAACCAATTCAGTAATATTTCTAGCACAAGCATGGGGCCAAAGCTATTCAGGAGCGACTCCATATTTTAGCTGTATGGCTTTTCATTTTGGACACCTGGGTCAGTAATTTGTAAAATATGCCTCATTCATGTTTGTTAAGGAAGGCGGCGAGAATTGAAATATTAACACCAAACAACTGCAGAAGATGAGGGCCACTGTATTACCATCATCGTCATCATCATTAAACATCTTTCATAAAAATCCCTTAGTAACTGGTATTACGAACCGAAAATTTTAGTGCCACTTAATTTGTGCATAATAATTGCAGTACAAACTGTAGCCAGTTGTCTCAGGATGTCGCTAAAAACGTTTTCTGGCGTTGTGATTAAATAATCGCTTATTTTTATACCATTCCAAATTTCAGCGGTAAATATATTTGTCACAGTTAATTTTATATTCTCTGTTTTTTGTTATATTTCACTCACCTTCTTGAGGGAAAAGGATGACCTGGTCCATTGTCCCGTAGAAATCGTCTGCATCTGTATTGGATTCCAGATTGTTTGCTTTATGTAAGATAGCCCCATTGGACAGTGGTTTCGGTAATGTGGAAAATGGCATCGATACTGAAGGTGGCTGTTTGAGTCTTAGTTTCTTCAAAATCTGTTGCTTAACTAAATCTATTCGTAAGGCCGTAATTTCAGATTCTTCGTAATTTGATTCCTGTAAAACACGTCTAGCCCCACATCCTGAACAGCTACTCCCGTGGGATTCTGGAGAGAGATCAGACAAAGTCCTCCATGCTCGTAGAAGATGCTGGTGACGGTAGCGTGTTTGTACAGTATCTGCAATGCCAGAACCAGATATCACGGCAAGAATGACAAAACGTGTTAGAATCATGACTGGAAGCGCGTGCCGGCGAGTGCTGAGGGAAGATACTACTACAACTTCTCCGACCGCCGCGACTTTCTCGCTCGCTGCATCTCCAGTGCGTACAAATTTCATTGTCCACGTGCCCCTCCTTAAATAGTAGCACAGCACTACTATTGGCCGATCTTGTAATAAACTTATCAGGTGGGCACGAAATGAACACTCAGAATGGCATAAGACCGAATTAAATTCCGATACATACCCAGAAGCAGTAGCAGTTGGAATCGAGCTGCGTTCGCTTCTTTTTCAGAATTAATTTGTATAATGATCCGCAAATTAATGTCACGTAGAGAGACTTCAACGTGAAAAGCAGATTGTTGGTAGCAGCAGCAGCAACAGTAATAGTAATAGTAGTAATTGTAAGTGGTAGTAATTGTATTTAAAGTATGAGCAGCAGTTTTTGTCATTTTTGTTAGGGAGAATACTTACACTAATTTGAAAACAAATGATATGTAGACAAGAACATTAGCACTTTTCACCATCAGTTTGTATTATTTCCAGAAGAAAATTGTTCCTACTCCATAGTTTTTTTTTTTTTTGGGGGGGGGGGGGGGGAAAAAAATGGTTTTTATTTTTATTAAAATTTGGTTCTTTTTTTAAAATTTTTTTCCACCTCTATTTAAT
>Ga0136643_10015815_pt1 | contig 11335 bp, 5 predicted proteins | sample TergutLab28metaG_FD_96883 | JGI IMG/M metagenome (GOLD analysis project Ga0136643, IMG submission 96883) | Labiotermes labralis P1 segment gut microbial communities from Petit-Saut dam, French Guiana - Lab288 P1 (version 3) (version 3) | ecosystem: Host-associated > Arthropoda: Insects >... | reverse complement strand
TGTAACGTGGTAAGAATGTATACATGTTTCTTATGATTGAGCGTAACGTGGTAAGAACGTATACTTGTTTCTTACGACTGTGTGTAACGTGGTAAGAATGTATACATGTTTCTTATGATTGAGCGTAACGTGGTAAGAACGTATACGTGTTTCTTACGACTGTGTGTAACGTGGTAAGAATGTTTACATGTTTCTTATGATTGAGTGTAACGTGGTTAGAATGTATACTTGTTTCTTATGTTTGAGCGTACGTGGTAAGAACATATACTTGTTTCTTACGACTGTGTCTATCGTGGTAAGAATGTAAGTTTATTTATTATGACTGTGTTTTGTACACAGTAAGAATATATACTAGTTCCGTAATATTCAGTTGTAATGTGGGAATGTATGTTTGTTTCGTATGAATGAGTGTAGCACGGTAAGAATGTATACTTCTTTCTTATTATTTTGGGTGTGTGACAGGAAAAGACTGCAAGTTCTTATCTCTTGATTGTGTATGTGTGACATGGTAATAATGTATACTTGTGACGTAAGAGTGTATGTTTAACATGACAAGAATGTACACTTTTTGTGTAATTTTCTAACGTGAAGGTTTTTTTTTGTGTAAAACATGGTTATAGTGGGCGTTTTGTACAACTGTCTGGTTTTTCACAAATCAGAACTGAATACATAAACACATGTATATTAAAGCGTTATGCCTTCTAAGGCACATTAAGATACTCTGTGTTATATACATGTGATATTCAACTGTACAAAATTTGATACAAAACAGACGCTAAATCTGAAATGTTCAACCAACCAACATGTTAGGCATTCACTGTTAAATGTTCAGTTATGGATAACAAACGAATAATTAATTTTGCAGTAGAACAAAGACTTTTTTAAATTTACGTTTCGCAAATTGGTGAAAACTGTGTTGTATACAATGGCAGGATTTAGTACATTTTTATAAATTAATGTTAATTTCGATTAATTTAGAGTGTTTATATTAAATACGTATTCTGAACGCATAGACGTAAGAAATATACACCTACATATGTAAAAATAAATTTCATAACTTACAGGGTGACGTGAGGTATTTAACGTTAATATAAACGTTTTCAAAAACCTAATTTTAATATATTAAGAAAAAAATTTGCAAGCTACTTGTTAAAATAAGAATTTTGATTCCTACTGAATGTTACATTAATATAATTAAGGTTCAGGCTTGCTATGGATTAAATTATGGATATTTATTAGCAAACGTAAAATTCCCAGAAGCTTATAATAAGCAGAATTGCTTCAGCATAAATAATGGTTCTTACCAAGTGCACCACGACAGGATTAAACGTCCACTTGCCTCTTATACAGATCGCAAAATCTATCAACAGCCTGTGAGAGCAGCAAGAGTAGCAACTAAAGTTGACTCAAATATTAAAATTAATTTAAATACTGACTTTTAAATAAATAAATGAAAAAGCCGGTTAGGTACTACCTATGTGTACGTTATTGAGAATTTAATTGGTCCTTCTGCGTACCAGATGGTAGAGTTTGATAAAGGAAGTCACAGGATTTGTTTAGATTTAAAACGCGCGCCTAAAATAGTGCGCTTTGACTGCGCACTTCTCGAGGAATATAACACGTTTTGAAGTAAACACGCAACAACATGTCCTTCATAGTCGTGATAATTTGGCAAGAAAGGATGTTTCAAAACACAATTCAGTATGACAGCCATTTCTTTATCTTACATAGCATACGTACATGTATGTAAGTATGATTTGCTGTAAATAAAGTTTAAAAACGATAATTGTGGAACGTGAATCTCAAGATTTAACACGACTTAGTAAGTTTATGTAAATACTTGTGTTTTAACACTGTAGGTCCGAGTAATTTTAGTTAGAAACTGTTTTCATTATAATGCAAAAATTTTAATCACAAATAACCTATAATTATGCAGGTTTCACATTTTGCAAGTGAATATAAACAATTATGTTCTTTATTCCTACTAAGAGACTCAAAAATGAAGAGATAAATAAAGGACTTAAGTCCGCATACGTGCAAATAAAGAAAGAAGGAACTTCCGTCGCATCCAGGATGCCATCAAATCATCTCTGGTTCACAGAATGTCATTGTCATATCTTTAGCAGTATGCTGGGGAAGCCGCTGAGGACCAGGCGAAATATATGCTACCAAACCACTAAATACTGTCAATTTTATATGCACAAATTGCGCGAAATCCAATGAAAGCTAGTGAGTTTCTGATTTACTTCTTTTAGAGTTCATTTTTACAGCGGAATTACATTGTGGTACCTTTTCAATGAGATTTATGGTGGGTTGAAGGTCCAAACCGAAATCTATGAAGACCCATTCAATTCCCTCTCTCTCGTATTCTTCTTGCTCGAGAACAAACATATGGTGATTGAAAAACTGCTGCAGTTTCTCGTTCGTGAAATTGATACATAGCTGGTTAAACCCGTTCGTCTGGGCAGCGTTACACAAACGAACACAAGAACACACAGACACGTTCAAGTGATAGAACAAACGTGAAGTGACACAAAACAAAGGGGTTAACACCACAGTTATTGCAAGGCCATTCATAGTTCCAGAAGTTTATTAGGAACAAAGTCAAAGAGAATATAACTATCCCAGAGTCAACGAAAAATATGCCTTATAAAAGGAAAGATCTTCAACAGGCATTTAATATTCAATTGGGTGTTATATGTCAATGCTGCATATAGATTCCCCAAGTATTATCACGGCTGTGACGTCACTCAGAAGCCATGCTCCTTCGAAACCACGGAAGCCGGTTTGTGACTTACGAGTCGAGGACTTTACAAAGGGTAAGAGAGAAATACTGGACAACTAACATAAGAAAGAAAACCTTGGATGGGGGTTGTTGGATAACCAAACCCCCCCCCAAACCAAATTTTTTCCCGTAACATATGCATAAGTTATTTTGTCAGTTTCTGGCCTATTAAACTTCTGAAACCATACGATATCATCCCTTAAACACATCAAAAACAGACAGTGTCCCACACGGTGAGGCAGGTGATGAGGTAGTCTGAAGAACCCACCACCACAATGCAAGCCTTAAACGGAAAAACGCACACTGTAAAATACAACACTGTAAACGTCCACACAATCATTGTTTTTACCTGCCTCCATGGAGTGGGGGGCGGCTAGGGGCCCATTCCATTTCTGAACCGCCACCACTCAAAAAACAAAGTTAATTCCACACAGCAATAACAATCACAGTCTAGCAAAAGACAGGGCGTTTCTACGTATGTTCTTGCGGCTTAACTTCGAAAAATCACTTCACAGTCCAGAAATCGTATAAGATAATAATGACGTAACCCAATAACAGGGCAAGAGTAATCCAAATTTTATATTCAAATTGATGTCAGACTTTCAAGAAAAATTACGCACGAATGTCGCAGAAATTATCCGATTATTAATATTTATTATATCAAATTAATGTTTTCTGTGATTAGTACTCACTGTCAACAAAGCTCAGATTTGCTGAACTTAAGAAACTTCCCTACATACGCATAGTATAACAGTTACTTTATAAGGAGTAGAAATTACAGGATTCTTTTAACTTTTAAACGGCTGTAACACGTCTAAAGAAGAAACCGTCCTCTCCAGTGCATTTTTAATATAATGTATGAGGTTTATATGGCGAATCGAAAGTTTTGACTTTCCTTCTACGAAACCCATGCACAAAAGTACTTGTGCCCGATCTTAAAAAATCAGATAAGCGCCGATTCATAAGCCAGAAGCAGAATTTTGTTTGTTTTAGCCAAGGGCATTAGAATGATATCTGTTTTTACATTTCGACAGAATGACTTGGCCACCTCGACAATAACTTGGCCGTGCTGTCAAAAATGTCCTTTCAGAAAATTGAATCGTAAGGCAAAATTGCTTCTTTAGAAATACTACTGTCTTCAGCTACCAAGCTATGTGATTTCCTTAATATTTAACTCTCTCTGCAAGGTTGGACACGATGAGGCTAACAGTTTACATGGCGCCATATTATTACGTGAAATTGTTTGTAAAGATTTTCACGTGGAATGACGGCTGTAAAGACAATTCCAGCAGCCGCTCCGTCTAATGCGTGGGTCTGAATTCGCTCGCTTGCTGGGGTTATGTGTGCGAATCCCGCCGGGGACATAGACGACCTGTTCTTCTGAGTGTTATGTTTTGTCAGGTAGAGGTTTCTGCGACGGGCCGATCACTCGTCCAGAGGAGTCCTACCGATTGTGGTGTGTCTGAGTGTGATTTCAAGCCTTGACAATGAGGAGGCCATGGCCCGCTGGGGGCCTGTCGCGCCATAAAAAGAAAAAAAAACAGATGTATAACAGTCATTAAATTTCGGCTTATTCAGTCAGTCGTTCATAGATGTCGTCGAAAGACATTTACTCCAAAACACTATACAGTGGATTCTAAAATTGAATCAAATAGGTTACGTGCACTGCATTTCACCTTTTGGGCGAGCAAATGAAATGCAGGCTTTCTTTTGGTACTGTCTCAAGACATTATCATGGAAACGCTCTGTCCAACTAAGGGAAGACTTTGGGATGAGCCACGACCCACGGGACTCCCTGTGTCAAAGTCTACCTTCTCAATCAGATCAATGCAAGCTTGCAGGTCCATGCCAAAATCAATGAAGGTCCACTCGATTCCCTCTCTCTTGTATTCTTCCTGTTCCAGCACGAACATGTGATGGTTGAAGAACTGCTGAAGTTTTTCGTTGGTGAAGTTGATACAGAGTTGCTCGAAGCCGTTGAACTGTGCGAAGTTCGCGCAATAATGTTTGCATAAGAGGTTAGGAAAAGATTTGCAAACCCACACACTCACACACACACAGAGAAAGACAAACCAGCATCCACTTTATGGAAATAAAATTAATATCCGCCCCTGCGAAATTTCCATAATTTCACGGGGGGGGGGGGTAAAACTGAAACATTTAGACACGGTTCACGCTCGTGCAATCTCCCACACGCACACGCAGGCACCGCAAGAAAAGAAGAGTTGGAGGCGCTGGTACAGGAGGGAAATGTTAGAAGCCGTACTAATATAATTCAGTCTATTGCCAACCGAAAAACGCAACTCATATTTTCATTAAATTTCTCCAAATACTTAAAAATTTCGAAATAATCTTGTAGCAAACGTTAATGCTACAGTGTCTCATGTCTCAGACGTCACGCGTTTCTGTTATCTTCGTGTTCGTGAACAGCTTTACATCCATTTTCCTCGTGACCAAACGCCAAGACAAGGTTTCTTGTATCAGTACAGACAGTACACAGCCCCGCGTGTTCCTGCTGGGGGGCTGAGATTAACAACACTGAAAAAACAATCAGAGTCAATTAAATACAGGCGAAGGAAATGATCACAAACAGAATCATTCACGAGGATGCAGCAGGCTTGGGGGCAAACCTGGACATCAGCTGGGAGAGTATTCCATGTTCCAATTGGCGTTGAAGTTGGGGAAAAAATTTAGGTTACCTTCTCAATTAGTTCAATGCAAGCTGCCAAGTCCATGCCAAAGTCAATGAAAGCCCACTCGATTCCCTCTCTCTTGTATTCTTCTTGTTCAAGCACAAACATGTGATGGTTGAAGAACTGCTGAAGTTTTTCGTTGGTGAAGTTGATACAGAGTTGCTCGAATCCGTTGTACTATACACCCAAATAAATGTGAGGAGGGAACATCAAGGATAAGGGTGATGCATTAGTTCAATTTTAAGAGAGAGTAGGTCCATGAGTTATGAAGTGGAGTGTACTCACACAGTAGGGGCCAGTAACACAGGTAACACATCAAAATAAAACTGATAAGCTGCCGAATGTAACGAATTTCGGCAGATAATCAGAGTATCAACCAGTAATAAAATAAGACAGCAAGACATTAAAATGGATGGAGAACACACTTCGTGCAATTACGGGTGTCCTTTTGATGTTGCAGCACGCAGGAATCGACTCAGGCTAGGCGAAAATGTAAAACTCCATTTTAAAAGAGGAAGGTTTGAAACATTAGATCATTCTGCAAATCAGGCATCATCTTCGTCCCCTAAACAGCTTGAAAAAAATATATGTATATGAAAATCACATTCAGGACGGGGACATAGTAAAGGGCCAAATGTACATGCCAGGCTATGAGAAGCAAGCAAAGAATAAACCATTCTCCCCTACCTTAAATACGCAGCGCTAACACTTGCCAAGCATATTACATGTTACACAGAGCGGAACATAGACTACCAGTTTGGCCAATATGAATTCTACCTGCTGTGTCCTAGAGTTTGAGAGTATACATTCAGAACACATGAATAAGTACACACAAACACACAGATTTGTGCAGAAAAAAACCCGGCAACAGTGACAATCATTTGTACATAAAGTTCCGAGACAGGTAAAGTGTTGTTTTACATGGTATACTGTCAAGCCCTTGGTTACGTCTTAGACTGCAATCTGACGGCACTGTACTTCCGATCATAAGCCCTGTGAAGAGTCTACCTTCTCAATTAGTTCAATGCAAGCAAGCAAGTCCATGCCAAAGTCAATAAAAATCCAATTGATTCCCTCCTTCTTGTATTCTTCTTGTTCCAGCACAAACATGTGATGGTTGAAGAACTGCTGAAGTTTTTCGTTGGTGAAGTTGATACAGAGTTGCTCGAAGCCGTTGTACTACAGCGTTATGTTCACCATTAGCAGCGGAAAGCCAGCGAGAAGCAGGTTAGTATGCAACACAGATGTTTTTGTACAAAGTAGTAACCAAGCCATCAGCCAAGCCAGCAAACAAATAAATAACAAAGAGCTAAAAATAAATGCAACATAAATTAAAAGTTTAGAAACTAAATAAATTTAAAACATAAAATTAAATTTAAATGACAAATACAAATAAAAACTGCAGCGTGTCATTGGTGGGCGTGGATGTTATCCGGGGGTCAGCAGCTACAATAGCAAGTAAATTAAAATAATTTCATAGAACATAAAATGCAGTAAGGCAATATAAGATGTCAAACACGTTAAGCAAAAACAGATGTCAAAATTTAAATATATATACCCCATATATATATATAAATAAAAAAATATATATATATATATATATATATATATATATATATAAATCTTATTGTAGCACCGTGAATTTTTTGCAGAATCACTTCAATTCATTAACCAACGAATGCACATATAATTTCACATAAAACAATTTTAAAACACTTTAAAACACTCCGACATGTTTCGATCTTGTCAGATCATCATCAGGGAGCTTTGTTCCTTGCTAAAGTTACGTTACAGTATTCACAATTCAATTCGTATTTGCAAACGAGGTGTTTTGGCAGCATATCATGTTGTGTAGGAATGTGTTGTGGAGCAGTGGCCACCTGAATACTGTAACATAACTTCATCAAGGAACAAAGCTCCCTGATGATGATCTGACAAGATCGAAATATGTCGGAGTGTTTTAAAATGTTTTATAAGTGTTTTATGTGAAATTATATGTGCATTCGTTGGTTAATGAATTGAAGTGATATATAAATCCACGCGTTATGACCATTCAGCCTGCAAAATAAACATCAGGAGGTTGAAAATTTTATAAAATATAATTAATTTGGTGGAAGGGGTCAGAAACAAAGCATGAATAATTATTGCAGGCAGCCAGCGGGGTGATTACGTGATCCTGTGAGTAAGAAGGAATTTTGCAGGAACTCGTTGCAGCAACTGCTTCTTACGAGAAACACATCCTGCTATTGTTAGGGCAAAATTCAACCGATGAAACTCTTTATAGTGGTAGTTCAGACATCCGTGCACAGGGAATTGTGCCTACCTTTGTCCTACAAAGCAGCTGTCCTAGAAAACAACATCTGTCACTTTATGCTATGCATTATTTCCCTGGTCCTTGTGCGAATAAGACATGCTATGAAACACTAAAATAGGTTTTTAATTCCGCATCTTCACTTCTTCTGTTTTTTTTTTCCAAGTACTAACTTCATTTAGCTATAAGCATGTTTACAGATCAAGGACCAGGGGATGAGCGACTACGTTATACAGCGTACAATAGAAGCGATAGAACTACAAATGAGGTCAGGACAGAAGGTTTTTGTGATGGCCGATATGAAACCCTAAGACACATCCCCTCGTACACAAAGGAATGCTCTTAGTAACAATGAGCCAGCACACCCTGACATCCCTTCCCCTTACGCAAAGCGTTCTAATCTATTCTACCTTCTCAATGAGTTCAATGCAAGCCGCCAAGTCCATGCCAAAGTCTATAAAAATCCAGTCGATTCCCTCTTTCTTGTATTCTTCTTGTTCCAGCACAAACATGTGATGGTTGAAGAACTGCTGTAGTTTTTCATTGGTAAAGTTGATACACAGTTGCTCGAAGCCGTTGTACTACATTTAGTAAACATATCAGAAACAGGGAACCAACGGGACACAAATTAGTTTGCGACTACATCTAAAGCAAACTTTTCACAGCTTCGACTAGGCATCCTACTGCTCCAAGAAATCTACTGCGACTAGAACAGATTTCCAGGCAAACACTTAGTTAAGCACATGTAATTCGGCGAATGCAACACGCCATTTCTGCTACAGCTGTCTGAAATTATAGACATAAAAAAAAAGCGAGTATCTGTGTGTATTAAAATATGACTTGTGTGAGTGTGTGTATGAACAAGCTACAACTTCTAAAATGCGGCTGGCAAAAGCGAATGTTGTGTTACTGTTGGGGTTAATGAAATTTGCGACTGCATTAAATGACTACATTACGCCACGTTTTTTGGGTAAATTTTGGTAATTTCACCTACCCTCATATGGGCCAAGAAAACCTTAACTACGAAGAAAAATGCAATGTCATCTGTTCGTAGAATATTAAAAGTATTATGAAAACAATACACGCTGGCATTTTGGAGACAGAAATGTTTAGCTCTTATCTAGTTTTGGCTTTTATTGTACTATACCAGGAGTGGAACCTGCATATTTAAGATATTTTGGGGCACAGGTGTATTTATCTAACCCTGACGCATATGTGCTTATTCCACTGAATCATCTACCCCATTCAACCTTCTCAATGAGCTCAATGCGAACTCCCAAGTCCATTCCAAAGTCCAAGAAATCCCACTCGATTCCCTGTCTCTTGTACTTTCGCTGCTCAGGCACGAACATGTGAACGCTGCAGAACTAAATCTCATTTGTGAAACCGATACGCAGTTGTCCGATAGTGTTGTGTTACTTACATATACACAGCAAGAATAGGTTGGGCATCTAGAAAGTTACACTAGCCGCAAGTCACAAATAAAGCTCCGAATCGCAGAAAATGGTGTCCACGAATTTTTCCCCAACCTTAAAGAGTTTGGCGTAAAACATTTCTTTGAAAAGTGCAAGGCTTAAGGCTGAATTTTTCAACAAATTAAAAAAAAAAACTAAATCAGAAATTTTTATGCATAAATTATATGCATGTCCTTTAAATACCGTAACTTACCTGTAGATGACATTGCAAAAACTTTTGTCAGCAAATAAAAAATTAGTAAAATTCCGAATATATTATTTTGGCACTTCCTAATGCAAATGAAAAGACCGTGTCTGTGTTTTAGGTAGTTAATGTGAATGCAGCCACACATATATGCAGAACTAGTCTACACGTAGAGCAGTATTCCTTACAGCATGCGGGTAAAGGTTTGCTAATAGTAGAACATTTGATGAGACCTAAATTAAGAACATTTTAGTTCAGCTTTTCACTACTATAATTTTTTGCTCTGTTCAATATGCTACCGAAAACAATTACATAACTTAGTTTTATTGAGAAAATTTTTGGCATTATCACGCTACATTTAAAGACATCATTGATAATAATTTAATTTCCAGTACTGAAGTGCCAAATTCATTCTTTTTAGTGAATATACAGAGTGGGCCCAAAAGTAGGTATACAGTAATTAACTATATACTGTAAACCTACTTTTGACCCACCCTGTATATTTTTAAATATAATGTATTACAAAATAAGTATAGGAGTGGAAAATCTGAGTGCGAATTAAGAAAACAATTAATAGGACGTCACAAAACATATGTATCTATAATATTTCACAAAAATTACAAAGGTACATGAATGCAAAAATGTGACACGTTGAGTTGACCTTGAAAAAAACAAACAACGAATTACTGATTTGTCTAAGGCTGTAGGCACAGCAAGCAGGTCAAATTTCAATCTCCCTAGACAACCCACTTTATAATAATCAGGACACTCCCTATCATATATTAACGTCAAGATGTGATGACTTTCAGCTGTTACTGCAGAACGTTATCATTAATTCAGTACAAGAAATACCAGATTTCAAAATGACATAATGCAAGGTCACAACAATACAGAATGGTAACAAGATTCTACACGCAGTACAGAGAAGCCTGTAAAGAAACACTTGGATTATAAACATGGAAATCAGTGTGTAATTATTATGCTGTGATGGGGTTCATTTCTCTGAAACTGAAGTGCATTTTAACAAAAAGTTACTTCCGGTATTCACTTTGTCTGCAAGCTGAAACTCTCAAAAAAAAAAACATACATGGCGATATAATTTCTCTAAAATTCTACTACACATTTGTTAAATTCCACAAATTTCAAATTTAATGTATGAAATGACCATAGAGACTAGTTAAACACTTTTAAATTTTTCGGAAAAACGTACCCAAATTGAAGAATCCAATTTAGTTCCGCGTATTTCAATAAGTATTCTTTAATTTATATCATTATCTGATCATTACTGTAACAATGTATGGAATATTGTACTGTGAAATGTATACGTATACCGTACAGTATAAGCTCAATTTACTGGAAATTCTGTCAAAATATCATTAACATGTTATCACTTTGAACCACAAAAATTTGTATCGTCAGGTCTTCATTCCGTGCTTTAACACAGTTATCAAACTTACGTCGAAGATCTCAAATCCGGCAATATCCAGGACACCAATGAAGTGCTGTCTCTTCTGTTTTGTGTCCAGCGTCTCATTACACTTCCTCACCAACCATTTGAACATACGATCGAACATGCCTTTGGACATGGCACCCACCGAGTACGAGACCTACAATTTTATAAAATATGTTACTTTCAATCGTTTTTAATAAATTGTGAAGTGAGAGAGAAAACCAACAAGATGCAACAGTTAGATGTTTATTTTTAACAATTTCTCAACATGTTTCGGGCATCATTATGCCCTGAAGATGGGTATAAGGATGCCCGAAACACGTTGAGAAATTGTTAAAATAAACATCTGACTGTTGCAGCTTGTTGGTTTTCTCTCTCACTTCACAATTTGCTCACGATGCACGGTCACAGAAACCTAAAACTTGTTTTTAATAATT
>Ga0136643_10015814_pt1:0-10000 | contig 11336 bp, 4 predicted proteins | sample TergutLab28metaG_FD_96883 | JGI IMG/M metagenome (GOLD analysis project Ga0136643, IMG submission 96883) | Labiotermes labralis P1 segment gut microbial communities from Petit-Saut dam, French Guiana - Lab288 P1 (version 3) (version 3) | ecosystem: Host-associated > Arthropoda: Insects >... | reverse complement strand
CCATTCGTCTTCTTTCACTACCCCTGCAGAAGTACTAACAGTTGTTATGGTGCAAGTAAAGAAACAACTGGAAACTGCCTTCGTATTAATTACAAATGAGAGTAGTTAAAGACACAAATAATAATTATCATTAATGTCTGGGGAAATTCCTTTCTCCCCACGGGATGAGTTCCTACAGAATGTGCGCGGGTGTGATGGAGAGCAAATCCCCTAGTTGCACATCAACTCATCTCTGTTTAAGTTTCGGGAGTGCAAATTCCGTGGTAAGAATTCCTGATGAAGTTAGGAAGTTGTTTTCCTTGTGGGATATCTTGATTATCAACATGTTCCGTAAGTCTGCAAGAGTCATGTCTCTTAAGACGGAAGACATTTACAGTTTTCCACAATAATTAGCTACAATAAACGAGAAGCTGGAATTTCTAATGTCTCCCTTCCATCGCACCACTACTGTTTCAATTTGATTTACGTTAACCCTTTAACCTTCTAAAGCCTACTGGTTACGTGATGCAACAACATGTTTAACATTCAACAATCGTGAGCTCTGTCCACACAGTATTTATGTGTTTTGTATTTATATGAGAACAAACAGGGACTTGTGCCACTTACATCATAAACTGATTGGTTTTTATAACCGAGATGAAAAGTGTTTACAGCGCGGTACGGACTGGGTCTTTAAATAATTCCGTCTGCGCTTCGACTTTAAATGGTTAAATCCCATATATTTCTGTCAGTATAAAACAGATCGGATTGCTATGCCAGTATTTGGGATTAATTTGATTTTATGCTCTATAATTTGTCCGGAAGAAAGCCTTACCACCTCTTAAACCTACATTCTTTAAACAGCCGTGAAAAGTGAAATCATGTGCCACGAGCGTAGTTCGTGTAGGTGTGAAGAACATAAAGAGTGGAATAGAAAAGAGCAGATTTGGTGTTGGTCATTCGGACAGAATACATTGTGTAAATGTGTTTACTGATTTGTTTGACATTCTTTTAGCTGCATTACTTTTAGAGCGTCGGAAGATTTTGAATTGAGTTTTCACGACATATTTTAAAGTTCGTCTTTAAATAATTCGGACGATTCTATGCTGTAACAGACACGATATATTTTGGGCATTGCCCATAATTTCAGGACAGAAAATCTACAAGGTTTCGGAGAACGACTCTGTTTCCAACTTCACGCACTGAAGTAGAGTCTACCTCTTTTTAAAGGGTGTACCGCTGCATATTCTTCGTCCCCTCTTTACATATGAAGACAAGGACAAAGTCTTCGAAACGTCGTTGATGTGTTAGCCTGAGACAATGAAATATGTCAAGAATAAGAGTTGCGTCAATATTTCAGGATGCTGACATAGAATTCTTCTGCAAGGACTGAGGGCACCAATGTGAGTTTCAGAGAAGCCAATGGTCCAAGAATCGAACCGGGGAACTCAGACATCTGAAGCAAAAATTGGAGAAATAACACTGTCCTGTCGCGCGAATCTTTACACGTACCTTCAAGAAGCGAACGTCCGTGTACCAGTGTGTTAACATTTTCATAAACACCCCAAAATTAAACTTGTTACGGAAACGCCTACAGTAAAATATGAGATAATTGCATTAAGATTAACACTGGTCCAATTAAGATTAACACTGGTCCAATTAAGATGAACACTGGTCCAATTAAGATGAACACAGGTCCAATTAAAATTAACACTGTTCCAATTAAGATTAACACTGGTCCAATTAAGATTAACACTGGTCCAAATAAGATTAACACTGGTCCAAATAAGATGAACACTGGTCCAATTAAGATTAACACTGTTCCAATTAAGATTAACACTGGTCCAATTAAGATTAACACTGGTCCAAATAAGATTAACACTGGTCCAATTAAGATTAACACTGGTCCAATTAAGATTAACACTGGTCCAATTAAGATGAACACTGTTCCAATTAAGATTAACACTGGTCCAATTAAGATTAACACTGGTCCAAAGAAGATGAACACTGGTCCAATTAAGATTAACACTGGTCCAATTAAGATGAACACTGGTCCAATTAAGATTAACACTGGTCCAATTAACATCACTTGATACAAATTACGACTTTTCTAAAATTTCTCGACGAGCGATTACACAATAACATGTGTTTACGTGGTGAGAAATGATAACGCAAGAGATTGTTTCTAAATTACACGAAACGACAGCACAATAAACTGTGTCACCATTCGTGTAACATCAAGATTTCGTGAAGCACCAAAACTCTTTTTTTTTTAAAAAAAAAATTCGTCAAATAAATGCAAGATACAACAACATTTGTATTTAGGAGCAATGAGAAGTTCGTATCAGATACATGAATATAATAAAATTAAAGTTTTTCAGAACGGAAGTGCTTTATTCACTGATTGTGTGGATAATCTGGAAAATCCGGCTCGATCTACGTGAAACGACTTTCCCGCCATCCCACAGCAGTCACAAAACAAATGGACCGTGGGCGTCAACTAAATATCCATGTCATTCACTAGCACTGGTCATAACGTCATGACACTTCAGTTTAGTTACTTCACACCAATCACAGTTGATACAGCGCTACATTATGAACCCAAGGCACATTCTGCTCCTAGTCTCTAACAACAGATTGGGGTTCTGCTGGCGCTTTTCCCACAGGTAAAGAGACAGAGACATAAAGCTGACCTCTCGCCTCCATTTAGTCCCAAGCTTTAGGCCCCCCTGTTTGTGTCTTACAGTTCATTCCCAACGCTGGCTATCCTTTTATAGCCGAAACGTGTAGCCTTGTTCTTGCTGAATATATGTTGTGTTGACTGAAAATTCTGTTGTAGAGGGTGTTTATTTTCCTACTTTCGCCTGCCCGACGCTCTAGTGCGTTTTTATTACACTTTCTAAAGGTTATCATTACTGCGCAACGTTTATCTAGCTCCTGTCGTCAACGGTTAAAATCTCCCCGAGTCGTGGTGTACGATACAGCAATGACAGGGCGTCGGGTGGAGCGCTGAACCGGCGCTTATCGGTCAAACAGTATAGAAAACATTTAATAACAACGGGGATGTGCCAACCTACAATAAGTAAAAAAAAAAATCGTGTAGAATCTTCAATTCCTCCCGTAAAGTAGTGGTATAATGTTGTAATAAAGGCCTATGTAATTCGGATTGTACAGTTACTCTATCAAATGGACTTGAAAACGTTTATTAAACAGAGAAGTAATAATTTTAGCAACACTATTAGAAATGACGACAGAGCGAACGGGGATCCTTATACCGTCGAGTATGTTAAGTAAGACTGCTAGCCTCAGGGGATAGATAATTCTACTGCAGAAACAATGCACTATACTCCGTGAATTGAAGTCATAAAGGTATAAACCACCGACCCCGCGTGGAGTTCTTACCATAAATCAATTTGAATGAACAGTTAAAGAGCTGTAACATTGAGAGGGGAGAGATTCTGTGTTGTGCCGAGGCCCTAATGCAGCTAACTTCTACATCGATTACATGTATTCCCCATTTACTGCTCTCACCTGTGCAAGGAAGCAGAAAATGTGAAGTTGTGTTTGAACAACAGTAACATACAGGCGTACAGGTGGCATGGAGGTAATGAGACACTAAATCGAGAACAGAGCAATACGTAATTTCACTATAGAGGTTATTTCTTGCAAAGTCTTTGGATAAGTTGCAGTTTTAAAAAATCTGCATATATCGAACCCGAAGATAATGATTCCTGTCAAAAAAAAAAGCTGAAACTAGTATCTTCAGAGCAAGGTGCACAATCCAGTTCTGACTGACTGGTATGCAGGAATCCAGGATGAAATCCTCCATACCAGTCAGCTATACAGAATAACAAGTACCAAGTTTCGTATAAATACAGTTGTTCCTCCTGATGATGGACCTGGACAGGTCCGAAACATGTAGAGGTTATAAATAAAACTGGCGAAGTATACTAAGAATAAATCTCGTGCACGAGACGGCCACCTATAGGTGTGACGATACCAGAGGCTGTGTAATGCAATTTTGACCTCCTGGTGATGAGCACACGTGCTCGAATCATGTAGAGGCATGAAATAAACTTATTGTAAAACAAACATTTTGTGCATCAAGTTGGTTAATTAGAAATAATAGCCACAAGGACACGAAATTCTGTTGATTTATATACTATATATCACATTAAAGGAGGCCTAATATTGTCAGTGAGAGTCTTCTATCCCGATTCCGATATTTTAGAAGTAGACGTACAGGTTACGTACCTTTTTTACATAACAGTGTTCGACAAATCAATACGACTAAGTACTTAGTTTGAAGCTCCGACCGGTATACACCTCACAGAAAGATACACTTGTATTGGTTGGATAGTGGACATCATGGAGAACGCAAATGCACTTACTGGACTTTGTGAGAGGATGTAGAAGTGAATTTTACTGGGTGGTGCAGACGGGGGAAAAAAATCTTAAGCCTAGCAGGTACTTTAATGCTGCTGAAGACATGTGTGTATACATGCTGATATGTATATTAAAATTAATCCGGAGATAGCCAAATGAGTTTTCTAATCTGAAGCTGCAGTAAATCAAAACAGTAAATGTATCGTATTCTGCACGATCACCCTTCTTAACTTCGTTATCCCGACGCGCTCAGTCTGGTAGGAGATCCTCTTTCGGGAAACGGGTGTGGTTCGCCGAATCACATAGACTTTTAATTATTTCTTTTTACTCGTTTTATTTACTCAATTTATTCTTCATATAAAACAATGGTGCGCTATATCCAGTAAAACAACTAGATCATTTTTAGGAAACTGACAGTCACTTCTCTGTACTCCCACTTACACCACACTCGTACGCGACTGAAATCCTTACTGGACAGCTAGAGTCCGTTATCAGCTCTTAACGTTTTCTCATTTAAATCTCTCCCCTCCTACCAATCACCAACGGTCCTGAATATAAGCTAACAGATTAACTTACAACGCATGCCATGAACCGTCCGTAACTGACGCCAGAAATCCTAAGAAACAACTATACTAAAAATGATCGTCTACAGTATGTGCCTTTTGACAAAGAACAGAATTTTCATCAAGAAATTTCTTTTTCTATGTCTCAGTTTAAGAGTAGCACATTTCTCGATTACAACTTCTTCTCTACACTATTCACGAGATTATTAAAAACATAGAAAATTTCTCTTCTCCAAGGTGTTGAGACTGGCTTTCGATCTCACACAGCATCCTGCCCACTAGGTAGAAGCCAGTTGAAATGTGATGGCACACGAGCAGAAACCAAACTTTGTCTTTCGGCGAAACGGACGAGTCCATTTAAATCGGCGGGGGCGTCAGTTCATTCGACTACTAGCAGCCGAGGTGTGCGCATCAGCGGTAGTAATGCTGGAGACACCATGTTCCGAGGTAGTGTGAAGGGTACCGGCTACCCACTCCATTCGCCAGTTTCCCCTTCACTTCCCCTATACGTGCGTTACCGTGTGCCATCACATTTCAACTGGAGTATACCAGGGACTCTTCGGCCGGGGGTAAACTAGTGTGAAAGTGAACACGCACCTCCAACCACTTCCGAGATAAACAGTGTATGGAGACATACCTCCACTCACACATACGCCTTTATGTTGTTGTGTTTAATTAAGCATCACCGCGGTCTAGTGATTGTCAACCTCGGGAGCAAAGATTTACGGCTAACGTGTCGCTGCTAAGATCGTCTGATATACGATGCTGGATCTACAGAAACATTTTGCAGCCTTTTTCACCCACTCCAGATACGTACTGTGATAACAGAAATGCCAATCACCGTGTTACGCAGATCATAACACTACATTAATAGGACGGAGGAAGGGAGAAATAAATAAATGAAGAAATAAAGAAAGACAGACAGAAGGAGGCAAAAGACATTCCAAATGTCTCGATTTTGTCAACGTACAATTGTACGTTACAACCTACACTGAGTGGTGCCACTGAGAAATTTACAGATTTGTCCGTGGAAAGCGACCGTGTTCCGGACCCGTGAAGAGCATGTAAATCGCACTTCTCCACGGTGCTTCTGGTTCAAATTCGTAACACTCGTCGCGCTAGCGTCGTATTACCTGTCATCAAGCTTTCACGATGCAGTGGAAAGAGGAAACTCGATACAGGGATCAAATTCCTACTTTGACCGACTCTACACCAACCGAGCGCAAGCATCCATCACCGTGTAGCCTGTATATCCGTCCACCCACCCCGCAAAGAAAAGATGGCGATCACACCGCCCACCAATATTCAAATACGTAAGCTGCGTCTAACTACAAGGAGCCCAGCCCCTCTTGAGGAGCAAAAAGTTGCCCAACTATTTAAGAAATTCCCCTCATTTTATGTAATTTGAAGGTCCATTATGGAGTTCACAAAAGCACCCCCCCCACTGGTCCCATTTATCAGATAAATCCAGTTAACAAGCTGTCATTATGGGTAGTTATTATTTGTTGTAACATGTTCCTTCAATCTACAGCTGATCTTGCAAATGATGTTTCTTTCAAGCATTCCCAAAATCACCCTATACGCTTTCATTTCCTACCCTATACGTGTCACCTGTCCTGTCCATAACATTTTCTTTACTTTGATCATACAGTTAATACATTTGGTGAGCACTGCAGGTCATAAAGCTCCTCATTTTGCGTTCTTTCCCAGCCTTCTACTTATTTCTCCCTCTAAATATGCTCCTCAGTACCTTACGGTGTAGATTCTTCCCTCAGTGAAAGATCAAGTTTTACGCCTATACAAATCATACAAAATTATGGTCCTGTATATTTTAGATACCAGACGGCGAAGACAAAAGAACAGCAGCAAACACTCTCCGAATTTTAACTGCCGTTAATTTAATCGTGAATGGATTGTGAGTTTGTCACTAGCAAACTGTCCGTTGGAAATGCAACAGAAGTTGCTGATGTCAGTCTCACACTAGCCCACACTACACAGATTGCAATATGATCCACTCATCCATTAAGCTCATCACGAGGTTTATGTTTCATTTTGCGGAGTTTTCCTCTGGCGAGGTGCGTGTATCCGTCATGCTCTCGGCTTCAGACAGCCATACTGTATGATTGTGTGCGACTTACATCTCGCGTGCGGTCCCTTTCTGGTGGCCTACCAAGCACACTATAAGGTACTCTTGTCAACCGCATAAACAGTAACGTATTTCTACATTATAAAAGCATGTTTAGTTTTACGTAGGCCTACATAAAATGTCACTGCACAATTTAAGCTACCGAACAAAGAACGCTGTTAACGTGAAAACAAATTGAAAATACGTCGCACCATAATGTACTGAAATTTCTTTGCCATCAAAATTTTCAAGCGACTTCTTCACGGATTTTGGGCCAGGTAGCGTAGTCGGTATAGTGACTGGCTACGGGCTGGTGGGTCCGGGTATCGAATCCCGGTGAGGGCGAGATTTTTCGTACCTCTCCAGACCGGCCCTGGACCCACTCAGCCTCCTGTACAATGGGTACCGGGTCTTTCCCGGGGGTAAAGAGCGGCTGGGGCGTGACGCTGACCCCTCACCCTCTTCTAGTTCCGTGGTCAAGAAAGAGTAGAGTTATACCTCTACTCCCCCTATGGGCCGTAAGGCCAGTACAGAGCCTCAGTGCCTGTACAAGCGTACACTTTACCCCCTTTTTTACGGACTGGACGCACTGCATTGTGTGTTCCTTATTTCAAAATTACGTGAGATATTGTGCCGAATGTCTTCCTATCGAGAACAAAAGGTTTTAATGGAAAAAAAACCTAATTCTATGCGCAAAATCCTCTTTCTGCTTCGACGCACAAGATTTACAGGGATTCGCAGGTGTCCGACGGAAAAAAGCGTTTGATTTTAAGACCTTAAAAGATTTCATATTGAAATGTTCCTTAATTTTACGTTTTAACGTTTCGCTGACCGTGCAGTGCAGCTCAGTATATTTATCTCAGTATTTAACCAACTTGATGCACAAAATTTGTTTCACAATAAATTTATTTCATGCCTCTACATGTTTCGAGCACATGTGCTCGAAACATGTAGAGGCATGAAATACAACTTACTGTGAAACAAATTTTGTGCATCAAGTTGCTTAAATACTGAGATAAATTAATTTTATGTGTTATTGATTTTACGAGGGCAGCTGTGAAACGAACGTAAAAAAATGCATTCATTCAGAGTACACAAGTTTTCAAAGTTTTCTAGACGTTGTCTTGTCAAATCCTTCACAACGCATTGGCCTTTTCTTTCATTACTATAGCAAATGTGTCACTCAAAATTAATCAAACCACACAAATTGAGTGGAAATAAAGTTTGCTTGCATTTCATTAAATGGACAAAGTATATGGAAAGAAATTCAAATTTTGAATCTTAAATGACGTACATTAAATCGCTACGTGGCCATAACTTGTATGATGAGACGTTCGAGACATCTCACAACTTCCGTTCGAGGTTCACGTAAAGTATACATTGTGATGGCCTATTTCGCCCCCCCCCCCCGCTCCCCCGCCCTCCTTCTAGCTACTTTATACGGAAACCAAGTGACGATCAATTCGTTCGACTTCCCCAATAGGAACACTTCATCGAAGTCAGCTCAGTGGTTTCGTGAGCGAAAGATTCTTATCGAAGACAGAAGGAACGCACGCGACCTGCCCGTGTATAAGATTTATACACATTGGGGAAAGAACAGACAATAAACTATACATATTTCACAGAAAACCTAAAGAGCACATAGTTATGCAAATTTGCCAGGAATCGTAACAAAGTGGTAGCTGAACTATTCATGAAACTTGACATGTTACACTGCCATAATTTTAATGTTTTGCCCACAAAAGCAGAGTACTCTAACATAAAGCAACAAATAAAACGTATATTGTTCTGAACATGTTATGGTGGACAGCGCGAGCGACCTAACCATAAAGCTTAATTGAAAATTGTACCCTTGGGCACAGTAATGTGTGGTAAGCTGTAAAATAGCGTGTAGCGTGTAGTGCGACCTCAGAGAAAAGGCTGGCTTCCCAGACAGCTGTTAGTTACGTAAGAAAATCTTGCGTATAACGGAAGTGGAATCATGCAATATACAAGAAGATTTGTAGACAAACTCCATAAACCTCCTTTGCTCATCCGCAGAGCTGAAGTCAAAAACGTCTTACGGGCGTCGTAGCTACAAATGTGTATATAACAGCTTATGCCTTTGTTCTTGACACTTGCTGACGAGTGAAATGCAGTTCTGGTGGAGTAGCAGAGAATCCATTTTCATACAGAATGGTTCAAAATGAAAACTGTTCACAATAAGAATGTGCATGAACTAAACCTATAGAGCAGTCCGCGTTGGAAAACATTTGTCTGTTTCCTATTAAAAATGTTTGAAAGAAGGAGATGCTCTGTCGCCATTGTTGCTCAACTTTGCTTTAGAATATGCCTTTAGGAGGGAGCAGGTAAACCAGGAAAGTTTAAAATTAAATGGTACACATCAGCTTTTAGTTTATGCTGATGATGTTAATATATTCGGCGGATGCATAATATTATAAATAAGAACACATAATATTATAAATAAGAACACATAATATTATAAATAAGAACACATAATATTATAAATAAGAACACATAAGTTTTCGTATTTGTTAGTAAGGGGATTGGACTAGAAATACATGCTCATGTCTCGAGATCAGAATACAGGACGAAGTCACGATATACAGATTGATAATAGTCCCTTTGAGACGGTGGAACACTCACCTATTTGGGAACAACAATGAAAAATCAAAATTCTATTCAGGAAGAAATTAAGAGCAGACTGAAGTTATAGAATGCTTGCTATCACGTGGTGCAGAATCTTGTGTCCTCCACTTTGTTATTCAAAATTATAAAAATTACGATATACTGCCATATCAGGGCACTCTTCGCAACATAACAGTACACAACACGGCATGCTGCCACAATACCCAACTGGTACAGCGAAATTAATGTGACTTTTTATAGTGTGACTTTAGCAAGGACGATATGGCTCCCTGATGATGGTCCTAGGACCGAAACATGT
>Ga0136643_10015811_pt1 | contig 11338 bp, 12 predicted proteins | sample TergutLab28metaG_FD_96883 | JGI IMG/M metagenome (GOLD analysis project Ga0136643, IMG submission 96883) | Labiotermes labralis P1 segment gut microbial communities from Petit-Saut dam, French Guiana - Lab288 P1 (version 3) (version 3) | ecosystem: Host-associated > Arthropoda: Insects >... | reverse complement strand
TCTTGATCAAATCCGGTCTTTTCTTCCTCATGGCTCCTCGCAAATGGGTTTTCAGGACGTTTGCATAATAGGCGCCGTTCACTGTCTGCCCACGGGGAACCCAATGCTATAAGATCATCCCATGCGCATCAAAGAACAGCAGAAGCATGACTTTACCTGCCGAGAGAGATGAACGGAATTTTTTGGGTGGTGGCGAATTTGAGTGTTTCCACACATTTGACTGTTGTTTTGACAACGGGTCATAATGATGAATCCACGATTCGTCGCACGTCACAATCGAGGTTAAGAAATTCGGAATCGTCTCAGACATTTGGACAGTGTTCTTGCACACCTGAACTCGTTGTTCCAACTGCTCTTCTGTGAGATTCCTGGGTACCCACCTGGCACACACACGACGCATTTGCAGTATCTCTGTCACAATGTGTTGAGTGCGTTTGAAGGAGATGTTCATTGAAGCCGAAAGTTCGCGTAATGTTAGCCTTCGGTCATTTTCCAACAGCTCCGCAGCCTTGGCAATACTGACATCCGTAACCGCAGTGGATGGCCTGCCAGAACGTGCTTTGTTGATCACTCACGTGTTACTGTCTTTGAAGTGCCTCCACCACTGAAATACTGCAGCATGGCTAAGTGTTTCACCACCATATGCTTGCCGTAACATTTCAAGTGTTTCATAACCGCTCTTCCCAAGTTTAACACAAAATTCAATCACACACCTCTGCCGTATTTTCACACAGACGTCTTCCTCATCCGCCATGACAAAACGTACTGTGTGTTTCCACTCGCTGTGACCAAATCCTCAAGGCCACAGCTGTCCAACTACAGATTCAGACACGTCAATGTATGACTTTCACAATCCCTAGTGCAGTGTTGCCACGTCTAACACCGGGAAAGAGAAATAGAGGCAGTCTTGAAACTTTTCAATCAGCCTATGTATTTACCCAGACAAAAATCAGGTTTTGTTCCTGCCTCAGCATCAGAAACATACATAACCTGCCTTACATTTGCTTACTGTGAAGATTTAGAATTAGGTACATTGGTTTTATATTTTTAGTTCGTGTACAATCCTGATTCTGGCTTGACTGGTTTGGTGGTGTTGGGTGTCATTAATTTGTTGCCCCTTTATGCTTTGAGTTTAGAGCTTACACCATTGTCAGTTATTTGGTCGTTGTTTTATATAAAATAGTTAGTGAAGTTATAATTAATGTTACAGCTCCCTGAAATTTTCAGTATGAAGGAGAGATTCATAAGACTCAACACTTTGTGTGTATGATTGAATGCATTAATTGCAAAGTCTGATTTTTAGTAATTGTTGTTCAGTGTCTTTGTATTCTCCCAGTAGTAATGTTATTGCATTATATAACTCAACCATGCAGATATGTATAGAGGTAATGCTCTTAGATTGCATTTGGGAGATGCCCAGTTTGATTCTCAGCCAGGACACCAGCTGTCCTGATGGAGGTTTGGTATGACCTTACTGAGTCCATGCAGGCAAATATCAGGATAGTATGATATGATGTGTTGACCATGCATCTCTATATAATCTTCTAAATGAAACCAACTTGGTGCACATTTTATTCTCAGTGTATTTCATCAATTTTATTTATAACCTCTACATGTTTCAGACCTCTCCAGGTCCATCATCAGGAGGAACAACTATATGTATGCAAAACTTGGTACTTGTTATTCTGTATAGCTTACTGTCTGGTATGCAGGATGGAATGATTACATCCTGCATACCAGTCAGCTGGTTTCATTTACAAGATCAGGATAGTACTTTGATTAGGTCGTGACTGCTCAGCTCCATATCCTTTCTGATTCATGAGTCATGTTACCATTTGATGCTGTATAGCCAGAGATACTGCCAGCAAAATAAAATGAATCAGAAAATACTACATGGAATCCTCTCTGCAGTTTGTCTTATTTTATATTTTTTGGAGTCTCAGTTGCTGTAGCTTTGCAGGTGCAATCATTGTATTCACTTACAGTGTTCAAACTCTCTGAATCACATGTATGTGTAAAGCCTGCTCACAACAACTTTTGGGATTCTACATGTTTGAGCTGTGTTACATGAAAGCATATCATGTAAATGTAGATCATTGCAATGTAGAAAGGGTGTGTTTGAGTTTTACATTTAATGTGTGTTTCTTGAGTGAGAAATACACTTGCAGTTTTCAGGTGGTAATCTCTAGGGAAGAATGGCTTGGTAGACAGACATAGACAAAAGAATGATATTAAAATGGTTCCTAAAAAAATATGGTATGAAGGCATTAACTGGATTCAGCTTTTGAACTTTTGTGAGCACTGTGTTGAATCCTCTATAAAAACAGGAGCTGTCTTTATTAGTTGAGTAACTCCACTTTTCAAGGAAGGCTGTACATCACAAAGTTAGTATTGCATTGCACTGAATCTTAACACATTTCTTGCCATATTATTAAATTAAGGTGCTCATTTGTGGTGCTGTATTTCAGAATCATCGTCCAATACTCCAGCTTCCTCTGTGCCAGCATTTGTTTTCTCACCACCACAGAAACAACAGCCTCTTCCAAAAGCACACCATCAGAGTTCTCCTAGCCAGCATACACGAGTTCACACAATGGCACTCAGAGGACTGCACACCATCACAGAGGAGTCCACCCCTCCATCTACTCCTACCAGTACTAGTCCACCACAGGCCTCTGAAAGGGACACCACCCCCATCGCCGTGAAGAAATCCAAGAAGTTCAAACCCACTCCATCATCAAAGACACCTCAAACACGCAGGTAGTGAAGTCAACTGAATGAATGCTGGAATATTAACAGTTTTTTAAATATGGCTTACTTTTGTGACTTCTAGGAAATGGCATATAATAAAATCCTCATTCATTTAACATTACTGAGTACAAAGAGTTCATAATAATACATTCACTATTTACAAAAATGTAAGATAATGGAAAGTGTAAGGTGACCCATTAAAGGCATGGGATTAAAAATAAAATAACTTCAGTCACTCCATAGATCAGAGTCTTTGAGAAGCTCATAGTCACTTAGCTTCAAGCCTCTTCTTTCACCTGAAGTTTATCACCGTTTTCACATCAGGCCACCACTGGATCCTGTCCGGAAATACTTTAATCCAATCCATACCTTGATACGTAGTTCCTTGTAATATCGATTATAATATTTTCCTCCCGTTTATGCTTGCATGTCTCAAATGATCACTTCGCTTCCCTGCATTTCAGGTTTTCTGATGAACATTTTCTATTTCCCATGCGTATTTCATGCCATGCCTATCAAATCCTACTGCTGTGCTTGGTAAGGAATACAAATTATGCAGTTCCTCATTATGTAATTTGCTCCATCCTCTCATTCTTAGCATTTTTTCTCAGACATCCTCAGGATGAGAGAATAAGTTTAACATGCATATAAAATGGAGGTAACATTAAATTTCGTGTGTTTTAATGGTAGGTTTATATATACAAGACAAGTAGGTGGAAGATTCTGAACTGACTGAACATAATATACTCATAAGTTTCTCATAAATATAATTTTGAATTTTTACTGGCACTCTCAAATATTTTAACTGTGCTGCATTTTTAAAAGGAAAATTAATTATTTGAAGTTTATGAGTGTACACTTTGTTTACTCTGCCTACATTTCACGAGCACTGTCATTGGATTGAATATAATTTATGTGTTTTTGTGTAGGGTATATATTCATGTTCCCAATAAATCAGTGTGAACACAGATGAAAGCTTATGTATTCCATTTAGTTTCATTCTCTCCTGATTTGTTAATCCCTTTCTGATTGCATTTTCTATAAGTTCAGAAGCAGTAGAAATGAAACATCACTCATTTAAAATGATTCTGAGTAGGAAATTTGTCAGAAAATGTTTACTTTTAATTAACTGTGCTGTACAGTTTGTTTAGACATTCTAGGTGGCATAACTAAATTTGTAGGTAAATACATTTAATGAGAATGTTGTATATTACTTCTTTCCAGAATTATAGACTTTCTCAAAGCCTGTCAGTAGTTGATGTATGCTAGTTTTTATTCCCATGTGTAATGATTGTAAAATATCTTGATTAGTGTTTTATCATTTAATGTACATTAATTGTCCCATATTGTTTTGTTTACTTATGGAGTGGTTCTCAGAAAAGAATTGTGGTTAAATTTGTTTTTGAAGTTGATTTGAGTGAAGTTTACCAATAACTAATTATTATCACACCTTTTATAAATCGTTAAATTAATGGATCTTAAATTAAACTAAGAACTTAACCAGAAATTACAATAAAACCTGCTTATGATGGTGCTCCTTAATAAGTTTTTCCACCTAGGAAGTAGAATAATTTAGAACCAAAGTTTTCCCGTATGATTAACATACGCATTGCCCTTTTGTATGAAAATTTCAAAACAATAGATTTCACCCACTTAAACACATTTTTGCATCAAAACCTTCCACATTTTCCCATTTATTGAGTTTGTCACCAACGTATAGTAACAAGAGAATGCTCGGAATGTGAAAATACTAATCTTCAAGGTCATGTCTTCTACATATTAAGAGTAAAGATAAGCACCAGTGGTAACCCTTCAATGCTGACCTCAGTGCTTGGTACTGACATTTTATTCTTCACACTTTGCCAGCCCCAGTACCCAGTACTGACATATGCAGCAATTCATTCAATCTGTTCTCTTATGAGCAGTTTTAAGCCTATCATAATTTTGTTGTGTCATGTGTGAAGAAGAAGTTGTGAGCTTTCTGTCCTTATACCGATATACAACATGCCTGAGGTTTTAATGCCTTTGAGGCTAGTGAAATCTAAATTGTTTTTCAGAATATATGTATAGAAGTTAATTTGCTGCTTGCTGCACCTTTTTTTCTGTGTATTTTATCATGGAAATAGTTTTCTTATGCTGTGTGAAGTGCTGTATCTTCATCATCAGGTAACTGTTACAATTTGTATCTGAATGATGCCCATCATGAAGCATTCCATTGTGTAATGAGAAAGAGTAACTTTTTTCACATTTTGGTTCATGGCATGCTATGTTGGCCACTATTCAGCATATACATATATTCTTTACATAGATTGAAAATAGAGATTCTAAGCTAGTGATTATTGTGTATTAGAAAATATAATAAATTTCTGGTGATATTCCCTGCTCCATTTCTTTTAGACCTAGACTGTGTGTGCCCTGTAGGCCACTTCATGCATTATAATCTGTCTGTGGTTAAATGTCTCCGCTTAGCTCACAGAGTTTAGTAGATAAGGGTTGTCTTTGAGTGCTGGTATGCTTGTATGTCCATTTCAGGTACTATTATGAGGTTAGCATTGTACATATTGAATGGTCCCAATCAAAGAAATTAATCTCCTTCTTTTGCAACAGAGTTTGTTATTCCTTCCTTACTGTAACATTGTGTAGAAACAAGTGATGTCTGCTAATAGAAGAAACACAGAGCTGTAGTTTAGTATATGAATGGTCCCTAAGTATCAGCTGTAACTCAAGTTATTTCACTTGGAGTGTGTTCTAGGAAGGTCTGTTACACATGAACGTTTTAAGCAAAGAGATAAATTCGAAACAGTTATAATCAAATTCTACACTCTTTTCTGAATAAGCTGTGAAGCTTGTTCTTGTAAATGCTCTGCTCATTTGATTTTACAATAATTTTAGTAAAGTTGCAATGTTGAACAACTGTATGAACTTCATATGTGAAAGACTTTAATATCAATCTGTATACATTGCTGAATACATTATCAGTTTTTTTTTTCCTTAAAAAATTGTGCAGTTCTTTATATTAGAGCATCGTTAGTAAAGTTTTGCATTCTTGGAGGTAAATATTTAAAACTCCTCCATCTGTCGAATAAGGGTCCTTTGAAATACAGACCATTGCCGAAGGGTTAATCCATGGCAGTATGCAGCAGGAAATGATGTCACATACCAAGTATGCCACAGTCAGTTTCCATATGTCCATTTCACACAGTGTGATGCACTGTCATGGTTGGTGTGTCATTTGTGTCACTAATCAGCATGGGTTTAATGGAGTGTGTTTTGAGAGTAACAGTTTTACATTAATTGCAATTAATTTTTTGTGCAGAATTGATACACATTTTGTGTTCACTTCAGATTGCTTATGTGTGTACAATTTTTGTCCTATAGAACGATTAATTATTGAACATGTGGTTAGCGTGGCAACCCCCCAAAATTGGGATAAAATATAAGTCACTTTAAATATCATGGTGAATGCTAGTTATAAACTGAATGGATATTTTTCACAATCTGGGTATTTCAGTTCATAAGTGCCTTTTTTTTAATAACTGTTTTGGGTATGTGGTTCATTGCCAGGTATTTTTCATGTGGTGTTTGTATGTGCAGTTCTCAGATGTGCATACCTGCAGTATGTTTTCTGTATCTAGTCTCAGTGAACATATTTTGCATGTACCTTTTATTTTTATTTTTGGTTTTTCTTTCTTGTTTGTTATGTTTTGTTCTGTTCTGTTTGTATAGGAATTTCTTCTTTGGCATCTCTAAGTCACTTCTGTGGTACTGACTTTGTGAAGAATATTTTGTTATGCTTCACTGTTGTGCTCTCTCTGTTATGTCTTTATGTTGTTGGATTCTGTTACCAAGAAATTTGATGACTGCACATTTGGATTTGAGGGGTGGCAGAAATTAAACAGTGTAATGCTGTCTGCGGTGATAGGTTGCTGGTAAATTGAGAATTTTAAAATTTTTTTTTTTTATTGTGGAACATAATACAAAGTTATTTTATGACCATGCCCTAATCTTGTGGTAAATATCAGATCAGGGCGAAGTGTTGATGAATTCTGCAGGTACATTTTGTACATCCTTTGCAGGTTTATTGTAAATTATGAGTGTATCATTGACACAGCAAAAGTACCTAGGTACTTGGAATTTTGAATATATGCCTGCTTTGTATGTGTTCATTATTTCACATTGACATTAAATTCTAGTAATATCATGCTGTTCAGTTAGTTATTGTATGTGTGTGTGGTTAGTGCATTAAGTGAACATGAATGTATTTCATAATGCTGCAAGTGTCAAGGGGTACTGTTGTGTGCTGCTGTCAAAGAAGTATGTACTTATCTGCTTGACATTTGTTATTACTTTACCACAGGGCAGGCCTGGTACTCTTTTTGTAATCAAACATACAGTATTTTATAACAAATACTTGCATTCATGTACATAATGTGAGGCTGTCTCAAGACAAATAAATCACATGCTTAGTTCCTGAGTTACAGGATAGAAATTTGAAGTGAGAATATATGGCAGTTTATAGAAAATGGAACTTTGTACTGGTGGATTTTGACTGCAGGGTACAGCAGACATGTGACATTGTATATTTTTTTTAACTCTTCTTTTATCATGATTGGGAGATAAAAATCAAACACAGACTGTTAGGCAGAACAATTTGTAAAATCATAGTGATCTGGTTTTTAAACAAAAAACTACTGATACTGAATGAAATTTATATTGGAGGTTATGTTTATAAGCTTATTGGCGAGATTGCCTCTATTTTGACTGCTTGAAGGACTACCACACCAAGCTCAATTTCTAAAGTAATGTAAATCACATCCCCATATTCTGCAGATATTGCTGGACTTGTATACATCATATGATCAGAATCATGGAAGTGAATATGTATTCCAAGCATGTGTTTTTTGTTAATTTAAAACTCCATTAACTTAGGTTATGTACATTGGTATGGATCCTCCAGCAGGGATGGGTTAATTTAGGTGGTATGAATTGGTGATTACTTTTGGTTGCACTAACTTGGTCAAGGATGTAGTGCATAAAGATAATTGCTTTGTGTGAGACAATGGATTTAAATACTAATGGATGGAAAATTGAGAATCACATCCTGTCAAGAAATTCCATAGTCATATCGGGATTTCACTCAAAAGGGTTGAACACAATCTCCTTTCTGCAGTGACAGATTTGTTCACTTTAATCAGGATGTGTTATGTAGTATGCTGTTGTACACTGTTATGATTTTCATGCCAGAAGGATTGTTTCATCACTGTTTGTACAGCTATTAAACCACTGCATTTGTTATTTGTGTCGCATACTTGACGTATGGTGCATGAATAAATATAAAGTGACTGTGGACAGAAAGGAGAGGAGAGAAAGTTTTTGGTATCAACTGATGGGCAGAGTGCAGATGTAATTGCTGGGTTTTATGCTTGAGTGAATGAGCTTTATTTGTCATGTAAAATATATCCTTTTACACTTCTAAAGGTTAGTCCATGTTGAAATTAGTGTTAACAACACTGATCAACTTTTCCTGTAACAGACTGTATACCTGCCACGTGTTTCAGCCTCCAATTTAAGTTCTGGAAATGTATGAAAAAAGAATGACAGTTACAGAATTTGTTATCGTATGCAGTGTGTTAAATATTGCAACTGAAACAGTAAAATCTGCTTAAAATTGTTTTTTATGTGTCTAAAATATTTCTTACATTTGCTTGTGCCAAAATGTAGAAATAGCATATATAGCTGTTATACTAAAAGATATCAACACAGACACCACAGTTAAATAAGCCATACAGTATATAATTAGCATTCTTTAGGTTTCTGTGACCGTGCATCGTGAGCAAATTGTGAATTGAGAGAGAAAACCACTTTACAATAATTAGCATTGTTGCTGCAAATAATCATAAATAACTTTTTTGATGGTCTAATTATTCATGCTTAAGAAGAAAGTCTTCCTTATTATTGAAAATGCTCATCAGAATTTATTAACAGAAGGTATTAATTCTCTTGATATGGTAAATTACTAATCAACTCAGTATTTTATTTTATATAATATGTAAAAAAAAAAATGTGATTGACACTAGTTACAAACACTGTGAATAAAAACTCAGTATGGAAATTACTACCTCTCAAATAAAACTGTACCTGTCTTCCTGCACACAACTATGGCTTGTGTTGTGTAGATGTTAGACCATGAAATAGCATCAGCACATAGTTATCTCTATGTGGAAGACTCTTCCTTGAAAAGTTGAAGTTTTTCAAGCTCTGAAATACATTCCCTGTTTAAATGGAATGTGATCATTCGTTACTGCATTCATGAAAATCCACCATGAGACCTTGTCCTTCAAAGGTTGAATCCAGCACCTATCTTCATATCTTTTAGACATAATATCCATGTAAAAATTACCATATCATTATGATATCTTTCATGAGGTATTGTGACCAAATTTTTTGTGCATTTCTCATTTGTGTCATTTTCCTGTTACTGTCATTCCATCAATGTTCCATTCTCATATTTCAGTTATCTGCCATCAGTGCTATCTCAGCAGTTATGTGTCATTATATGAAATACTTTCCTTTCTCCATATGAGTTACATGGGCCCATCATATCCCATTTCATTTAATCACCTGACATGGTATTGATCCACAGTTAGAAGTATTTCCAACATCTGGCAGAGACAGCTCTTCTGGTGCAGATCAAGTATGAATCCTAACTTGTATTTTAAAGGAGAAATTCCCAAAATCACTTTGTGGAAAATGTGACAATATTCTGTGTAACAGTTTAAGTAGAGGAATAAGCAGAAGAGCTCCATATAAAAATGATTCCTTGGTCCTGATGAGATACAAAACAAAACACAAATGCAATGTGTTTTTGTAGGCAGTGTACTCCATAAAGAATCCCATGTACCCAAACATAAAAATTTGGTCGTACTGTGTTCATTCAGTTGCATAAGTACAGGTAGCCATACATTATGTTTTTGCTTTGTTCTGTATTGTATATGCATGAATGGGGTCATGCTTAGGATGTCTTGTCTGAAAGTATGGTTATACAGAAATGATCAGGTCTTAATTTTATATTCATTAATTTTAAATGATATACTGAAGTTTATGTTTATTAATTTTTACAGGAGCCATTATTTGAGGACACCAGTGACTAAACAGGAGCAGCAAGAGCTATTAGCACAGGCATTGCGTCCAACATTTTCCACACGGGAAACACGTCGACATTACACTGCTTTCAAACACAGGGAGTTTTTCCAATTCAGACATAGTAGAAAGTCTGATTTGTAATCATGTTGTTGTGAATGTTTGATTTTATTTGACTTTTTAATTGTTTTCACTGTATTCCTTTACTGACATGCCATCAAGTAATATGGACCTTTTTTTTAACTGTACAGGATGATTGTTGGGGTCTAAATCCTAATAAATTAATACTTTCAGTGTCTTTGTTCAGTATTTTTCTTACAGACCCAGTTCACTGGAGCCATGATAGCATAGTCAGTATAGTAACTAGGCTACAGGCTGGATGATCTGGGGTTCAAATCCCAGTGGGGACAAGATTTTTTCCTGCCCAGCATGCTATTCAGTGGGTATGGGAGGGTACTTCCCTGGGAGTACACTTGCTAGGGTATGAGGCTGACCACTCACCTCCATCTAGTACTGAGATGCAATAAGAATGAATGGCACTATACATCCACTCTCCCCATATGCCTTTAAGGCATATACAGGGATAACCTTACCTTTTTTCTAAATCCAATTTATTTCTAGTAATTGAACAGCTTAGATCAGTGGTAACTTTTCTGACATTTACTATGGATGTGCCCACTTTAAATCTTGGCATGGTAATTATGCTGACCTTTTTTATTATTTTTATTTGTTTGTTTATGGTACATGCCAGAGTAAGGCTTTGAAGTAGGCTGCAGTAATACTTGGAAAGCCATAACATTTACAATTGTATAAACTCAGGTGACAGTTGTAAATTTCAGCACACTTGTTGTTGCAACTTACATCAAATATACCATCATGACAATTTACAACAATGTGTCAGTATAAATGTGCATGAAGGTAAATACATTTATCCTGTTGAGAAACATGGTAGCAATTCTATGAAACCTGGCACCTGTGTATGGTAAATATAGTTCAGTTGCAAGAATCAGTTAGGTAATAACAGTGAAATGGTGCTCCATTAGCTCACGTGAATTAGTGCCTTATTTACCCAGACATAGGACAGCCCTACATATAAGAAAAACTGTCAGTATCTTCAATTTTTTTGGAAAATGCCAATAGAGAACATGTTTAACCTTTAGAGCTCGTGCGTCCTACCGTTTAGGACGGCATTTAAATACCTCCGCACTCCCTCATGGCTCGTGCGACCTACCCTCTAGGACAGCCACAGCCTCAGCCATTTAAATATTTCGCTCTCAATATATTTAGGGAGATTTCACTCATTTTTAGCACCACTCTAGAAGTTTTTCCAGCTTCATGCTCTGACTGATCTACTGGTTGAGAGAAAACCACATGTATCTATTTTTTTTTTAATGATACGGGGACAAACGCAGTCTGTATGCTGTCCCTACACGATACTCTTCAGATT
>Ga0136643_10015807_pt1 | contig 11338 bp, 7 predicted proteins | sample TergutLab28metaG_FD_96883 | JGI IMG/M metagenome (GOLD analysis project Ga0136643, IMG submission 96883) | Labiotermes labralis P1 segment gut microbial communities from Petit-Saut dam, French Guiana - Lab288 P1 (version 3) (version 3) | ecosystem: Host-associated > Arthropoda: Insects >... | reverse complement strand
TGTAGATGGGGGGGGGGGGGGGGGGGGTCAGTTAAGTCGACTACTGGCAGCCGAGGTGTGCGTATCAGCAGTAGTAATGGTAGTAATGCTGAATACGCCATGTTCTGAGGTAGAGTGCAAGACTAGTGGCTACCCACTCCACTCGCCGCATGTTTCCCCTTCACTTCCCCTACCGTGCATCACCGTGTGCCATCAGATTTCAACTGAGCCCTACGACGCCTGGTAAGCCGACTGTCTCACCAGGCCTCTAACGTCGCGCGACCAGGTGCACCCAGAACATAGTAGAAACGGAGAGAGAGAGAGAGAGAGAGAGCATCTCCTTCCCTACTAGATGATCTGTGTTCCCTACTGCTCGCGGAGAAGCTAGAAATCGAGAGAACATTCTAGAAAGGCAAACAGTGGCATACAAGACAGGTTTCCAGCAAGTGGATGCAAGGCGGCTTCTAGCCATGGCAATGCGAAGTGCTGGTGTGAGGTTGTGAGCGAGTATCTGGTAGTCGGCAGCGGCCGAAACGAGTAAGAGGAGTCCCTGAATTAGCAGACGAACATTTACGTGTTGCAGTGTTGCAGTAGAGCCAGGGAATGAACAAGCAGTGAATCCATGCAGAAAAAAGTGTGAAAGAAGAGTCTTATAGAATTCGTGTGAAGACGGTGAGAAACTGGGCCCGGAGAGCCGAATTCATAAACGAGCGTTGTGATTCCATGTAAATAATTATCTTAATTTTGTTCAGGATTTTTTTTTGAATTACTGAATATTTTGTCAAATAAATATTGTTAATACGGAACCCACTGACTTATTCGTCAAAATATCTTCTGTAATATGATTCTGTGTCGATCGGTAATTAGTCTTGGAATCTTCGGATGAGTCTTTATCTTAGTCTTCAGGGTATTTCAAGAAATTGTTTTTCGGAAGCATTGAGAAAGGACTGACTGACAGGTCTATAGTTGTAAAAGGTGTTATAAATCTGTTGAAATTGTCACTCTTTCCATTTTGACTAGCTGTCTATCCCACACAGCTTCCAGACGCAGGCCAATTTACTTCACTCTTGAGTTACTCACTACTCCTCTCCCCCCGCTTTCTCTTACTTTAATCATCACTCACTTAGCTGCCTCTTTCCACTTTTATGCTCCGTTCCTCGAACTACTCTGATATCTCGCTGTCTAACTTTACTCCACTTCAACCGACTAGCTGTCTCACTCCATTTTTCCGTACATTCGCTTCACTTATTTAACCGACGCACTCCAAACATCATCACGACCGTGTTTATATATTGGGTCAGCAGTTAAATGAGGCGCAATGGCACAGTAATGAAGACAGACTACGTCGTGATTCGGAGGTTTGTCGGTTTTATGACAAGCAGGTTCTTTGAAGTTTCAGTATTAGGAGAGTGTAAATTCACCTGTACTACAACGATGTATTCTGTCATACATTACTGAGCCTTCTGCTCTTTGGTTGTAAGAATGCAGAGCCGGCCTAAGTTGAAACAGTGACTATTGACTTTATACAAAACTCACCGCACTGCCCTTTCAAAACCTCTTCTGCAAGCTTTCTGTGTGCGTCTTAGTTCTGTTCTTATACTACTCATTGTTTGTAAAATATCTTTCTTCCACATTTTTCTTGGGGTCCGTTCCTTTTTTTTTTTTTCTTGTTGGGATCCAGTTATACATTTACACGTTCCCTTTGTTCACAATTGGTTGATTAAAGGGATTGTCCGAAAGGGCGAAAGCTTAGTTCTAAAATGCAAGAAAATTGATACTACAGTACGAAATTTTATGAGCGGAATTCAGGTGCAGTCTATTAGGGTCAATTAACAAAGAGATTTTTGTGAGTTTGTCTTGATCTCAAAGCACTAAGAAGCAAGGAAGACAGCAGAATGGCATAGCTGATACCTGAATTGTACAGTATTTCAGAACAGGTCTGCGAGATTTGTGATATTGGTTGGTGATTAAGTATAGATTTGATGATATTTTACATTGCTCCTCTTAAATAAAACCCCACATTCCCTGTGGAGGTATAATTGTTTTGCATGTTATTAAATACGTGTGTTAAAAAACATAATACTTATTTGGGACATATAACGAGGCCTACCCAACCACAATGGTCGTGTGGAAAGGGTACGGGACTCTTATTGAAGGAAAGGAAGGACTGCAGACGAAACTCTCATTGACTAACTTAAAACACTCTTTCTTCTAAATTTTATCGAATTTGTTTGAGGGGTTACGGAGATTTAACGTAAGAAATATCATATTTTGCATTTTTCATTCATGCTGGTTATTATTTCGAAATAATTTAAACCCCATATAAGATGTTACTGTTTTTGCCTTGCGTGAAGATCTTTAATGACAAACACAGTAATTTAGTGAATAAGAATGACATTGAGAGTCCCACTGAAATCCAACTAAATATACCCTACCTGAAGAAGTCTGACTTGACCTGGAGGGAATGACAATGTGTTTCTCGCCTGCACTAAATGAACACTTGTGACGTGATCACAACCTGAAAGACCCCGTAGTTCTTGCCTACTCCAAGTGGACAATTGTGACGTGACAATAGAGTGAGAAACACAGCAGCCCTTTAAATTTGCAGTACTGTCAGTGACGCTGTCTCAACTGACATTATGTACTATTTTGCAGGGCTTTTTTTTTAAAAGAAAATCTGCTGTTAAAAAATTCCACGTCTCCTATGAAACTTGAAATTTTAAGTTTAATTAAAAATTTGAGTTTAGTATTGAGTCTGACTTAATTTTTATCTTTAAATAAACGTGTATATTGAAGTGCGTATGACAGGGATGCCAAATTTTTATGTTGCCTACCGATTTAATTAATGTTGATAGGCTGTGGTGTCTTGACTTGAAAGGCAGCATAATTATCAGTTCTTTAATTGTCATCTGCAGATAATTGTTTGAGGACATATGCACTGTTTTAGTGTCAGATTGTTTTTTTACATTTATATGTATAAATTGAAAGTCTTGCAACTGGGAAGTCCTTTGGGTATTTATTTGTTTGTCTTTTTATTGTTGATCAGTGTTTTCATGTAATCCATCCAGAGCTCAAAACAAGAATCATTGACACAAGTGCTTGAGAACGCTAACATGAACGTTCCGGTACCATAAAACGGAGGAAATTTCTTGAACACTTGATACTACAGTTAGCTACTAAAAGCTCTGCTTCGTGGAATTAGTCATGCGTGAGTATTTGCTGGAGTCTGGGTGTCATAGGAAGTTTGGACTGGCTCACAGTAATAATGTCTGTTTGTGAGAGTACTGAAACTGACAGTTGCCTTATGTCATGAAGGTGGGTCAGCCTGTCACCCAGCTAATGTAGGTTTCCAGTCAACATTACTCTGCCGTATAATTGCCTGACAACCGTATTATATTGCGTGATAGGTCAGCTACAGCGAGGAGACAGACACCATCGCGTAACATGTTCCTAGCCCAGACTCGGCCACTGTTCAACCTTTCACCACAAAACCCCACTTTAAATCCACTAGTTTCAGAATAATAAAAGAATATCCTAATAAACATTTTCGGTGCCTTGTTATCAGACGTGATTCCTGTTCAGGAAGTCCTGGGTTCAATTCTTAAACCGAACGTTGTGTATCCTTACTGAGTTCATTGTGAATATTCTCAGTACGTCTCGGAGAATGCTACGGGTGTTATTTTAAAAGAGGCTAAGGTAATTTTTCCCTAATTCCAATTTCCTTCTGAATTAATTGCTCCTATTCGTCGTTCCATTCAATGCTATAATTATAAATTTTTACGTTCAGTGGACTGTGAAACAAAAACCCTTATTTGTATTGTAATTTTGACTGAAATGTGCAATATTTACTTAATAATGTCCATTAAATACCACTGAACAATATTGTGTGATGAGCGTGACGTATGGGAAGAACAAACTATTAACCGTTGATGAAATCTTGGTTTTTACCTTCAAACACATCACCAAAATGCTAAATGGGAGACTCCAGAGAAAAAGAACATTTGAGATTGTTAGATTTAAGTTGTCCTTTACAGAATTGTTTTTCCGAAACAAAAAAGGATTTAACAGAAAGGAGTCTACTGATTTCTAGCTTTGTGTTACCTTGAAAGCGTATTTGGCTGCACTAGTGGTTACTGCTTCACACCATTGTACCTTCTCACAAAATTATATAGTATTAATCTATAGCGAATATATATCATACTCGCCTTATGTGACCACTTGTGACACTTTTTGTTACCGACTTTCGTTTTAAACAAAATGAAAACACAACAAGAATTATGCTACTAAAGGACTATCGGAAAACAAATTTTTATAAACTTTTTCCAGGCATGGAAAATACTTATTAGGAGGTGGGTAGTTTGGATGTGGCTGCAACCGCTAAAAAAGCCACAACTTGATTCTAAGATTTTATAGCAACAATTTTATGTTGGCTAGTTACAAATGTAGCTCAAAATTTAAATATTACCTACCACAGTAATTTTCACATTTGGAAAGCGCACTTTGGCTGGTATTTTGTGATCAGTCTTATGCCAGTTCCTTAGGAAATTTCGCAAGTGAAACTTCGGAAGCATTTTGCTTATGATTCTTTTAGTTTAAACAGATATTTTCGTTGTGTGGCACTCAGCTGAAAGAAACTCTAATAACTGTGGAGTAACTTCAATTATTAACCAACAATTGCACTTACATAAATTCCACATAAAACACTTAAAAACAATTAAAATGATTTTAATCTTTTTAAGTGTTTTTATGTGGAATTTATTTAAATGGAATTGTTGGTTAATAATTGAAATGATTCTACGAAATGCACGGTGCAACAATAAGGTTTATAAATGTGGAGTAATATGTATTAATGACATAATTATTATCATAAGACGTATGAAAGTTTGGATTTTAATGTCGTATCATTTGTTGAAACACAAACTATTCGTAGCCATATCTACTGTGATTTGTTTTGTGAAATTCTTTCTTTATGATGAGGCGTGTTACAGCAACAGCACCGTAACAAAGGCTGCAGGTATAAAGCAAAAATATGAGCACACGGAAAGGTGAAAAGAGACAAAAGGAAGAAATGTATCAAATGATAGACTTCATACGTACAAAACGTAATTAGGGTAGACACTATATTTGGAATCGTAGATTCACGAGATGTGGACGTCAAGTACAATGTATCGTTACGTTTCAGTACGTGAAGTAAGTCTGGTTGTGCTGGTGACGAGGCATTATTGTCTTTCAATTTAACTACATACTCTGAATCATTGCATCCTTTTCGAAAGTTCTGTCAAAATATTTAAATTCAGATGTGCCGGTTGTTTTTACGATAATGCAGTCTGCTGAATCCATAGTTTTGTTGACTTGATTAGGAGTGCCGTAAGGAAAATATTCCAGCTTATACCGGTAACACAAAATAACTTTTTTTCCAGTCCATTTCTGAGTCGTCGTAACTGAAATCGATTTTATTTCCATGTTAATGTTAGTGTTACTGTTAATGTTGTTGCACGCCATTAATTTTCACATGTTGTGTCTGAGAGTGTCAGTAACACTACATTTCAGAATGACGTGTTCAACCCCCAAATTATTGCCGCCATTACTGTTAATTACACTCTTCACCCACAAAACATGTCATGAAATATAGGGATATTTCTACAGAGATCGAAGTATCACCCTGCACGTCGAACTAACACAATTAAATAGTGGCTTCGTGTAAAAGTGTACTGAAAACAGTGTTCTGTATTTAACTTAAACCAAGATTCGGCGAATTATGAATAATAGAGGTTATGAATGATTTATTCTGGATTCCTTCCAAGAAGTGAAATTTAGTCCTCCGAAAATTAAATTTTATTTTGACAGCCTAAACAAATATGATGACGTATCACCTACATACTTCAGATGTCGATCCAATATAAATCCCACCTTACATATAGGGGTCCATCTTAAAGGAAGTGCCTTTTTTCCCTCAAAAACGACTTGACCACACAGAAGATAGACAGACTATAGACATGTATTGTGAGTCGTTACTTGAAATAAACGTTACTGCAATTCGCTCATATATTGAGCGGAGCACAAGCAAGGTTTCTTAACAGTGTTTGTTTTCTGGACCTTATACATCAACCAATATTGCTCCAAAAGGAAACAGTGTTTCGGAAACGGATGTAGTCCCGACTTCAGTAGAAAGTAAGGAAAGGCATTTTATCGGTTGGGTCACGTAAAAACAACTGTTCACAGTCTCAGAATGAACTGTGACAAAGGAATACTAAAGGGGGGAAGTTTCTCGAAAACTAAACACCATACCCCTCCCTCTGAAACTGACCGGTACAAATGTTTTGCTTCGACTGAGAAAAATATTCTTGCCTTTTATTGTCCATAAAAATATTGTACCCTATAAATCACTTAAAATCAAGGATAAAAATATATTTACATTTATAAGAAAGAATTTGTAATGTTGTTACACTCATTTCGAAAAGGCCCATGCTTTGACACGTTTTTCTCAAAATGTGATAATATGTGAATTATTTTAACAGGGAATTATAAGAATATGATTTGGATATCGCCCACTGTCTGAGGTATTTTTGATACACAGGCCATTTTGGGATTTCCGCCGTACTAATGTCTGCAATTTATTTGCCTGTTACTCATGAGGTTCAGGGTTCTCAAATGTCATCAATAACACGAAATATAACAACATATCCCTAGTATAGTGTCACGGAATAAACTGAAACTCTTATTTGAACACAAAATAACCTATGGGCAAATTTTAACATGACATTTATGTAATAAGTGCAGTGCTTTCACATGCCTTACAAAAAGTTCTTAAAGGAATGCAATTGAGTAACTACAGGAGTATGCGAAAACAAACTTGGACGTTGTAATTTGATAGGATATTATTAAGGGTGAATATTTATTTTAGATTTTCCCAGTCATTCTCTGTTAAACTTAATATGTACCATCCTGAAGTGTTTGAAGTATAGAAATAAAGGAAAGGATCACAACAGTCAAACACAACAGTATTTTATGGTGCTTTTAAAATATATTATACTAATATGGGCTACATGTTTCGACTTCTATCGAGTCATCTTCAGGCCCTCAAGAAATACTCGATAGAAGTCGAAACATGTAGCCCATATTGTTATAATATATTTTAAGAACAATATAAAATACTGTTGTGTTTGACTGCTGTGATCATTTCCTTTATTTCTATTCTCTGCTATACTACTCTAAGCATGCTACAAATTTCAACAAGACAGGCAACGTACTATATAGTAACACTGAGTCGCAATCGAGTAACAATTGTGGCTGTGGAAAAGAAATGTATAATGTATTCTGAGTGTGTGTCTATAACCTTTGATATTCAGCACGCGAAGCGCATGCGCCGTATTATATTTTCATCTGTGGCCTCTTTGGCTCCATCATAGTTTTCCACACAATCTCATACAGGACACTATTTTCGGAAAACCGTTATTGAACATAAAATGTGTGTTTTGATTTTCCCAACAGTTTCTTCCGCAACATTTCTCATTCTAAGAAGAACTTAGCGAGGTGTGATCGCACGCGTACATAGGTCTTCATGTAAAGTACATGTTATACTTGTAAGATTTTAATGAAACTTGAACTTTCTAGACAAGTTTTCGAAAGAATGCCCTAATGTACAATTTTAAGCAAATCCGTCCAGTGGGAGCGGAGTTGTTCCATGCAGAAGGACGGACGAAGGGACAGACATGACTACGCGCCTAAAAATTATGAAAAAAAAGTTATGTGTTATGTTATCATTGCTGCTGTGATGTAACAAGCTGTGAGAATTTTTGCTCATTTCCCCGATACTGTTTTTTTCACGTCTGTAATGTGCTTAATTCTTTGAAGCTTAACATTAACCTGAATTACATATAAAGATTAAGGTCGTATTTCATCTTGGTTATATAAACTAGTTAGATAATGCGGTATAAGGAAATAATTGCCGTTTGTTTTGAGAGCCATACTAAAACACACACACACACACACACACATAGTGCATTTTAAGGGTACAACATAGCATTTTGTAAGTGTTAAGCCAGGTGGTACGTAAAGTAACCTCTGGGCTTTAAAGAGTTAAAAGTTTAATTGTCGCGTATTATCTGGTGTATTTTAGTTTGTCGTCACACATACTGGGTATTATAGCTAATAAATGTATTGACGCGAAAACAGAGAATTTGCAGGAACGCAGACACACGGACAAACGCAAGGGTTGCAGTCTGCTTTAGGCTCTGTTGGAGAGGCAATAGCTTAACTGCAAATGAAGCCATTAAGCGTAAAATGTTTTCTAGTTAAATGCCTGCCTCTAGTGTCCCATAAATCTACTTTTACATTTCTGTCCTGTTTCCTGCTGAACTATTTGTTGCCATTAATATGCTCACCATTAATTACCTTGGCTTGTCATTGATATCTAAATTATTCATTTGTTTTAATGGAAAAAATATGCAGATGGTGTTTTAAGTCTGCAACTAACTCACTGGAGCACTATGTTTTATAGGAATCCGAGAGTTTCTCATCTTGTCAAAAGATGTAATGCTTTCATTGACCGTCTGATTTGCATACCTGCACATCACCTTTTCATTCAGATCAATCTGGATCATGGTTCCATTCTTGTGAGGGAGGACGCTGCGTGAATGTGTAAGCAGACCCTGGCATATTGTCCACCCTTAAAAGGGTGGAAATATCCAAAGAGATTCTTCAAGAGAAGGACACTACTTTGTCTCGAAATTTTGGAATCTGATTACCCACTGGCTTAGCCTAATACAAGTACACGAGAAAAAGGAAATACTCAGCTACACAGCTGCGAGGGCCGTTAAATTCACATAATTTGTGTAATGTTCAATGTTATTTTCTCGGTTACGTCTAGTTTCCCACATTGTTTCTTTCTGTGAGATTTTCGAGCTAAAACGTAGGCCTATGTGTTCCTCCTGCACCTTCGTATTTCTGCACCCCCATCTCTGTTTCATTCTTCTTGATTTGATCATACTGCTCATAGAGGTATTTCATTGCTCTGTTACTTGAAGGCTGTGGGTTCGGCTTTGAAAGTGTCCTAATTGTTCTTGAGATTTGGATATCTCACAGCAGTAATCATAAAGGTGTATTGTGACCCGTTGTAGTCTTGTAGACAAGTCTCAATATTTCAAAGTATCCTACTGTCTCCATCCCTAGGACGAATTACAAACATTTAGAGTGGCACAAAACAAGAACTACAACATTAATTTTTGGTGTTGCAAAATAAGTATCCACAAAAGCGTGTTTGACTATAAATCTAATTTCCTACTTTGTATATTAATACATTATAAATCTTTTGCAAATATACTACACGTTTTGTTGAAAGTGTCACCCAGTACATCATCATGATTTAATTACTGCAAGCAGTAATATTAATGACATCGTTTTGCCGTCTGCTTTGTTTTTATTGACTGTTACTATTATTACTGCTCTTATTGAATGCTTGCATTTAATAAAGATAACGACAAGTACTGAGGAAGAGAAACCTGCATACTTCCCAAGTAAGGGGGCGCAACCATTTCACAAAACCCAAATAATCAGGGTATATGAATATCCAGGAAGTTATTTAATATACCCTCTTGTGTAAATTTTAAATAACAGTATTCATTGTGGCTGAATATGAAGCGTCCTCGATTTACTCATGGAAAGGCGTTCACTGTGGTATCGCATGTGGCGCTGTTTAGAGGGCCAGTAATCAACTGTTAGTGGCATAATTTCAAAGGATGAAACGGAATATTTTCTGCTTTGTTACTGTTCCAAAAACCAGGAAGTTTTAAGAATTATTGTGCTGCACTACAAGAAGACGTTATTTCATGTAGAAATTACGTAAATGGAAGGTTCCCAGCGTTTATTAAAGTGTGAGTGAGGGCGGTAATTAGCGTCGGACTATGATTATTAGTGGCAATCAGAGTCGGCGTTATGATTATTAGCGGTATTAAGTGTTGGACATGTGATTGTTGGCGGTAATCAGAGTTGACTTTATAATTACTAGCGGCAGCCAGAGTCGGAAATGTGATTGTTAGCGGTAATCAGAGTCGGCATTACAATGTACTATAATACGTTTCGGTTATTATTGCGATAGCAGTTGTTAAATGTAATCAATAACAGAGTTATGAACACTGGAAGACTAAACTGTTCTTAAAATCTAAGGGGATAATCAGGTTTCTATTTAGGTATTCACTGAAGAATGTAATGTTATGTTACGTTGGGCTGAAGACGTCTTTATTTACTGTGTCGCACTGCCTCAGTTCTCTAATGGCGTGCTTTCAGGTACTGGTGTTGTTTCTGGATGTTTTTACAATGCACATGATACAATTGTTGATCTTTACTTTGCGTAAATATGAGTGTTCCACATTTATTGAATTGTGATAATTATGGTGTTCGTTTGTGTTCGAGGAGGTTGAATCTTTCATTCAGAATAGTGAATGTTTAGACTTTGATAATGTAATAATTATATTTACTGTCTAATTTATTATTTTGCGATATTGTAGCTTGATGGTGGTGTGATGTGTGGAAATTTGTAGCGAGTTTTAAAGTAATAAAGTGTACAATATATTTTGTGTTTGATGAAAACCTAAATCCAACTAGATGATCTACAACATGACGCAAAAGTACGTGGGTCGAGAGTTGCGAGAAATAAAAATGATACGCCATCGGCAAAATGTGTATTTTATTAGTGAGTTGGTAGCAGAAGATGCCGGAATTGCTAGTCATTACGAATAGGAACAGAAGATTAGAGTCATAAACTAGATATATTGCAATAATGCGGGATTCCTAGGTCATGCATTAAGTTATGTACCTTAACCATTTAAATTTCAGTGGCAACTATATGTAGCACTGTTCTAGCACTTAAAAACTTTGAGTTTTACACACTGAACGTATTTATTTGCTTCATATTATTCTCACACTCAGTAGTGAACGTTTTCCTAAACAATGTTCACTGATCGGGCTCTGTATTTGAGAAGGAGCATGTTCTAAGCAATGTAGGAACTAAGTCTTTTATACATAGAATGTATACAGACGAAGTTCAGTCGTTACTGGTGTGTATGTGTATATGTATATATATATATATATATATATATGTGTGTGTGTGTGCCTGTATATATATGTATATACACATATACACACATATACGTATGTATAGATATATGTATATATATGTATGTTTGTATGTATGATGTGTGTATATATGTATATATATATATATATATATATATATATATGTGTGTGTGTGTGTATCAGTATATACAGGGTGTCCCAGGAGGAAAGGACCTAACTTCGGGAGAGTGTTCCTTAGGTCAAACTATACCGATATAACCCAAAACACCTATATCCAAAGTTCAAT
>Ga0136643_10015806_pt1 | contig 11339 bp, 4 predicted proteins | sample TergutLab28metaG_FD_96883 | JGI IMG/M metagenome (GOLD analysis project Ga0136643, IMG submission 96883) | Labiotermes labralis P1 segment gut microbial communities from Petit-Saut dam, French Guiana - Lab288 P1 (version 3) (version 3) | ecosystem: Host-associated > Arthropoda: Insects >... | reverse complement strand
GGTATATGGACTGGATTGGGCTGGCCCAGGATAGAGATAGGTGGCGGACGCTTGTGAGTGCGGTAATGAACCTTCGGGTTCCGTGAAATGCGGGTAATTTCTTGACTAGCTGCAAACCAGTTAACATCTCAAGAAGGACTCTGCACCATGAAGTAAGTAAGTAAGTAAGTAAGTGTACACTCGATAGATGGCTAACAGCATAATGTGGGGTCGAAGCAATGGAACATTGTGATAAGTGATACAGCACATGCCGGTAGTTCTACACATCCGTAAGAAGAAGACTAATCCTCTTATTAGACAGTACAGAGTTTGACTATGCTGTACCAACTGTACATGTTACTTAACAGCATAAACGTGAGCATAATTTATGGCGGAGGTGAGGGAGGTGTGACGCATTCACAGGTGATATATCAGCGCTGGTCTGGACGTACAGAACAAACATGTGAAAACCCACAGTCTTGTATGTGAAGGTAAAGTAAATATTGCCCTCTTCACGTCAAGCAGGTACAAGAAATTTAAAGGTGTATCTCCACCCATTTTTCACCTCGGTTCTAGATGGAAGACAACTTGGCCAGCTTCACGTCTCGGTCCCTTTACCGCAGGGGGGAAAACCCCTCCGATATCAAATGAATAGGGAACTGGATGTTCCGCAAAGTGGTCACGACGTTTCAGAGTAGACAAGGACCATTTATTCTTGCCGAAAACGAAACCGTGATTTGTCGGATTGTCCAATCAGTAGTCTAGCCACTATAGTGACTGAGCTATACCTGGTCCGTGTAAAAATTTGGGGTATTTACGTCTCTAACGATTTGCACTATTCTGAATTATGATTTATATTTGGTGCCGACGTTTCGAGTGATCTGAAGCTACCATCCGCAATACGGAATACTTCTACGTCATACACTTTTTGAGATCTACATAACAATTACGAAAATTAAAATGACGTCCTCAGGGACAGGATTAGAAAATGAGATCTTCGCTCTTCAGGGATGTTAGTGTAGATTGGTATTTACCGACTTTTCGTGACAACCTGTAGGTCCTATCTTCAAGGTTCGAGGAGTCTTCTTGGGCTGTTTGACCCCTGAAAACGGGGCTGATAGGTTGTTCTAAAACGCCAATAAGGAATCACCATTACACGATACACAAAATCCCAGAAGAGCCAATATCTCGTTGGCACTGCAGCGGGAGCCTGTAAAAACGCATAGGATCAGAACTCGCTAATTTTGCAACTGGTCTTACTTCTTGCTGGGTATTCTGAAAGTTATTCCATTCCCTGCGAAACAAACTGTCTTTTCTCTTCTCGAAAGGGTACAGACCGTTTCTGTGGCCCATCCAGCCTAATCACTGGGTACAGGAAGGTCTTTATTCGGTATACAGCGGCAGCCTCCACTGAGTACCAAGGTTAAGAAAGCATGGAGCTATACCCCTCTTGTCCTTGGTCTTTATGGAGCGTGCTTAAGTCAAACGCAGAGTAAGATCTACCTTAAACCTTACATTAAGTCAAATAAATACAGTATAACCAGCAAAAACAGTAATTTATTCTTCTTCTTCCATTGGCACTACAGCCCACTGTGGGCTTTGGCCTGTCGAACAATGTCCTTCCATTTTTTCCTATCTGCCACCAACTCTCTCCACCTTCTCACTCCTAGCACTTGAAGATCTCTTTCTACTTCCTCTTTCCATTTTTTCCTGGGTCTTCCCCTTCTCCTCGTCCCTTGAAGGTCCTAAGTGAAGATCTTTTTGGGCATCCTATCCTCCTCCATTCTCTCTAGGTGACCTAACCAGCTTATCTTTGCCCTTTTATCCATTTTACTACATTTTCTCATTTGCTTATCTCTTCTAGTTCTCGATTCGTCTGACTTTCCCATTCCCCGCTTTCATATTTAGGACCACATGAAGAATAATTTCGTTGCGGGTAATTTTCATGGTAAAGGAGTATCATATGTCAGTGCTTACCGATACACATAGACTCCCACCGCACATTGCTCTTCTCCCGTCAGAAGAAAGTCATTGCTTCATTCATTTCTTAAACCCATCCCACGATTTGGATTCGTTAGCAGACCTACTGTTATAAATGATGATAGTCAGAAGAGGGGAAGTTTGAGGGACGTAATTGGACGTAACATTTGTGTTGTCTGGAGTTTGTGTTGCTAATTTACAACACTTATGCCACTGTTACATGAACAGAATCACGTACTTGTAGCGATTTTCATGTGATATACAAGATTTTGTGATATAACAGCGAGATGTCATAATATTAAACCGCATAACCGATAAAATTATCAACTGTATAATGCACTTTCTCTCTTGCAGGGTTTGTGAAAACATTCCAAAACTGCGCACAATTATCTTTTCCATGTCTCTCCGCGCCCAATGAGGTCTGGAACAGATGAACGGATTTATATGCAATTTCAAATTTGAAGCAAAATTTGTCAGCACATTGATATTCAGATTAAAATCAAACAGAAAAAACCCAAAGGGGGGGGGGGGGGCACGATGTGACGTAGTTGGTTGAGGCACTGCGCTACAAACCGGAAGGTCGCGTGTTCGATTCCCGACTGTGTCATTGTAATTTTTCATTGATATAATTCTTCCAGCCGCACTATAGTCTTGGGATCGACTCAGCCTCTAACAGAAATGATAGGGGTGACACAACCATATCTTCATGTTCCGACTGTCATGAAATCTGGGTGCCTCAACCTCCTGGAATCCTCAGGGCCTTTAGAGGACTGTAATGGGATTGATTGATATACACAAAGGCCGATATAGCGACTCGCTACGGGCTGGACGATCAGGGGATTGAATTCCGGTGGTGGGGGCGAGATTTCCCGCACCCGTCAGACCAGCCCTGGGTCCACCCAGCCTCTTATATAATGGGTATCGGGTCTTTACCAACGTTAAAGCGGCCAGGACGAGGCCTTGACCACCCACCCTCATCTAATCCCGATGTTAAAGAAAAAGTAGAGCTACACCTCTACTACCCCTCTGGTTCTTCGTGGTCTATTATAGGGTGAAATTGACCTTTACTTTACACAAAGGCCTGATGTGTTTCTTCACACATACCTAGCAAGTACCCTGCTCTGTATTTAACCACATTTTTTGCCTTAAACTGCAGGCACAAATTGGCGCATTCATGAACCGTGTAAATTGTGTTTTAATTATATAAAACTGGAGACTTTTTTTAACTGTGTCCCGATACTCTTTACGGTAACACTGCAAAAGTAACGTTACGTCACTATCTGAGACGTGCCGACAGACTGACCAAGTCCTTGTCTTTGCCATTCAGCACCGTGCGACGAGAAGTATCGGTCCATTAATAATCAAAACAGAATATCTGCTTCAAAATGATGCAGCTGGAAATTCCAATTTAGTTACACATATCATGTTTAATTAATTCGTGTTATTGCAGGACTTCATTACAGCCAACAGGCACACATAATTCAGAGCTGCCAACTCATGACAGTTACCAACATTACGGTAACAGACATCGACAACAGGTCGCTGCACCAAAATGTAAAGCACAGAATGCGACACGTCACATCACGTAGAAGAACACTAAAGTTGTATTAACCTTTTAAAGTCTACTGGTTACGTGATGCACCAACAGTTTAACATTCAACAACTGTACGCTCTGTCCACACTGTATTTATGTGTTTTGTATTTATCTGAGAAGAAACAGCGACTTGTGCCACTTACAGCATAAACTGATTGGTTTTTGTAACGAAGATGAAAAGTGTTTACAGCGCGGTACGGACTGGGTCTTTAAATAAAGCAGTCTGCGCTTCGTCTTTAAAAGGTTAAATAATAGCCACTAATGTGACCACCACCTAATTGCACAACGTTTTTTATAATTATTATACACAGCCTCTACATTTTTCGGCCATTTATCCTGGCCGTCTTCAGGAAGTTAAAATTTTGGTCGTCCTGTAGAGCCAATAAGGCAACCTGTCACAGGTACCTGGCAGACTGTATACATAGAATATAATGTAATAAGAATACAGTGGTGATTGTCACTATATAAGTCGTCAATATACAAATAGGTAGTTAAAGAGTTAAAACTTTATTTTAGAGTTAAAACTTTATATTAATTGGTGTTAAAATGTTATAATTACTAATTACCTATGGCAAGTGTTTCCATTGACGGTGTCTATTTTGAACAAATTTTCATCTCCCTGAAGATGGCCGAAACAAGTAGGAGCTTTGTATAATAAACACAACAACACTGTGGAACTGGATGGTAATAAATTTTCGTTTATTAGACTCTTGCAAGGAAAATGTGCAAAATCAAATGTACTAACAATATCTAATATAATGAATCGTTTAAATTATCTCTTTAATTTATGTTTTAGGATTTGGATCGATATCGTACAAAAGAAAACTAAAAAGAAACTGAAGAAAACATAGACAAAAATAAAGGCGTGCAAAAAAAATCGACGAGGAAGAGAGATAGACAGCATGTCTGTAGAGAGGGGATCCGGAAGGAAAGTAGTGCCAAGGGATTCTGGCAATACCGTCACCGACAAATTCCATTCATATGTTTCGAGGGTGGAGTGCCGTATCATTTGTCACACTTCGTAAAGCCTGCATTTCTTATATGAGAACACAAAAGATAACCTACATTTCACTTTTCGTTCTCAACCATGCAGGGATCAAAGGCCAGTCTATTTGTTCAGAAGAATAGGTTGAGTAAAATTTAGTATGATTCAATTTACATTCACGACTCCACTACATACAAAATTAAGACAGCTGATTCTCTGTTGTTTCCTTACTTCGTTTTTCTCAAAAGCAATGATCACACAGTATCAAATCTTAAACCTGAAATTGTTGAGGATATAAGAATAGAAAAGTCAGTAGGTCGGATTATAAACGGGGTGGGCCCGGTAGCTCAGTCGGTATACCTACTGGCTACGGGCTGACCTGTCCGGGGATCGAATTCCGGTGGGGGCGAAATTTTCCGCACCTGTCCAGACCGTCTCACCCAGCCTCCTGAACAATGAGTACCGGGTCTTTCTCGGGGGTAGAAAAGGCCAGGGCGTGGGGCTGATCTCCACCCCTATCTAGTGCCGAAGGTCCTAGAAAGAGTAGAGCTATACCTCTACTCACCCTAAGGGCCTGCGTGGCCTATAAAAAGGGTGAAACCTACGTACATATGAACGAGAATTTTCAAGTAATTCATATTTTAAAAAATATTTCCTATTTCTCACAAAGCTAGTAGGTATCTGGTAAGTCCAGGCATCAATATTTGGCTCACATATGGACTCTCCTAGCCGAGGAAAAACACGAAGATCTCAAAGAATACAGCCGGTGTCCTGGCTTAAATTAGAAGAGGGCACCTTTCGAATTCAAATCCAGACTTTGACCACTGCACCAACCTGCCCCAACATTACACTGGCTAACTAACTAACTAACAAATAAAATAACCAATTCCATAAAGTACAGTTATGCTTGAGAAGGTAATATTTTCACAGCTAGATAACTAATATTCTTGATTTCATGAAAGGTTAAGGTTCATTACCATTTTCATAACATTCCACACTGGTCTCTGTTCTAAGACAAATACAGCCCATTTCCTCGTCCCATTATTTATTTAAGATTCATTTCAGACGTCTTCGCAAAATTGCGAGAGCGACTATAAGCCTCGTCATGTCTGTACTGCTGTCCTTTCGCATGAAAAAACTCGGCTTTCAATGGGCAGAATTTCATGAAATTTGACACGATTATTTTTCGAAATTCCTACGTGAAAATTAAATTTTCTTTAAAATCTGACAGGAAAAACAGGCGCTTTAAATAAAGACCAATACACATTTATGATTACATCTGGCTGAAACCTTCCCAGAATGAGAAATATTTCGGACATATAGAGAAAACCAAAACGCACTATTTATCTACAACAAATTTTTTCCTTCGAAAATCGTGCTGTTTATGAGACAACGTGGAAAACTACTGTAGAGTCGGGCGCGCCACAGATGACAATATGGCGTATGCGCGTTGCACATTGCATACGTAACGCAACCAACACACACACACACACACACACCCACACCCCCCCACACACACACACTAACACACACACACACACTCACAAACACACAAAACCATAATATGCAATACCCATTGCTTTCCCACAGTAACAACGGTTGCACCAACGCGCCTCAATATTAAATTGTACGCACGTTGCCTGTCTTAAATTATTATCCCCCTGTGTTCGCTTAGACCCTTTCAGTGGTCTCTTTCTATCAGGTTTGCCCACCAAAAGACTGTGCCCTCCGCCACAAGCCCTGCCCACCTTATACTTCACACTCTCTCCAGACAACTATTTGAATAATAATCACGAGGTAAGGAACAAATGACTTACTTCGTGCTTATTAGCATATTGCTTAGGACAGTGCACAAAAATTTCACTTCTCAGCGTCTGCACTCTTACATAAGTGATACCAAAATCGCAAAATTCTTTTTACAAATTTTCTTTATATTGAAACTTGAGGGTTGTTGGACCGTGCATCTTCCTCATGAAAGAATGTGGAATGCTAACTTGATGCAACGAGGTAATTTTATTGACAAATTCTTAGCTCGACATGTTCGGGTACGTACGCCCATCATTAGGAACATCTAATGTTCCTAATGATGGGCTTATGTACACGAACATGTCGATCTTGGAATTTATCAATAAGATTACCTTGTTGCATCAAGTTGGTATTGCACATTATTTCTTTATATTTTCTGAAATATAGTGCTTTTTTTGATATTGCATATTAGATGCCACTGTTTCTTTTATATTCTTTCTTTATACATCAATCTCTGTGTAGTTTACTTTAGGTTAAAACTTACCTACATACGTAACTTTGTCAGAAAAGACCCTGAAATTAGCATACAAGAATTATAGCTACCGTTCAGTAAAGCTGACAATGAAACGTAGCAATCTTTCAGCTTTTCCTTCTCTGTGTATTGCTATATGTGTAAAACTATTGTTCTGATTCTTCCGCTCACTGTACCGAGGTGTGGTTTAGAAAGCTTCAGCACATTCCTTAGGCTAGGTCAGCGTCAGTTCTTAATCTTGAACACAGGGACGACTACCTGAAGCCTTAAATAGGCCTCTAACTTTTTCTATAATCTCGTTTACTTTAATACGCAACATTTCGTGTTTTTCTTGCTTTAGCCCACTGGTAAAATAGAAAATATATAAAGTCTACTCTGTTAGATTCATTCACTGGAGCTAATTTATGTATTCATTTCAAAAGAATATTTTACTACAGTCTATAGGGCTACGGATCTAAAGGTGACATAATGCTATTGCAGCGGTACTTATTTATAGACTACTTTCTAGTGGGACATGACGCCGTAAATTCTGGTGTCAAGTTACAGTCTTTACAAGTAAGCCAGTTGATTTTATCTTCAGTGGGTTTCAACGAAATTTCAGTAAATTTCCACCAGACTACACGATCTCACATTTCATAAGCCACAAATCTTCATAGCACTACGTTGAATTAAAAATGCCATCCTCACGAGGAAAAGACCATGTGCTATCCTACGGGCCAGTGTAGGGCCAAACACAAGACATATATTTTAAGGGCGGGACTTTAGGAAGACACTTCTTTATCCTTATTCAACCATAAATCTGCTGACTCCGTAATTGTCTAATTAACGTATTTAACTCAAGACTTACTTCGAACATCCTTTCTAATCTTCGATAGGAACACGCAGAATGCCAAATGAAATAATTCCGTTTCATCTTCACACCCTTGGTAAGCGATGTAGGTACTGACGTCATATTCTGGAAGGTTAGTCGCCAGCTACTCAGGGGAAGCCATGATCCGCCCCAAGCCTTCCATATTAATTAATCTGTATTAATCTGGTAATGGACGACAAAACCATCAGCAACTGTAGCACAACATTAAAAGCTGGATAGCTTCACCCCGCTATAAAATAATGACAGGACTATGGACCATGTCGTTAGACAGAAGCCTGGAAATAGATTTTTTTGGTTATTACAACTAAACAAAATTATATACCAATTAATTACGATTGATAAATAAATTAAATTTTCTCGTGTGACTTATATTAAAGTAGAGTCCAGAATATCCGACCTTCCTTTGTCTGACATTGCGCTTGACCCAACAGAGGCACATGGCGGCCAACTTACGATATATTCTGTGCTGCACTCATGTATACTCTGTTATTTAATCGATTTACAATCAACTGTTCACTTTACTTGATTGCAACGTATGTTTTAAAATAATGGTACTGAACTCTGTTATGTCACACTATCAATACCAACAAGTGCACAGTAGTATGATAATGTTGTTTGTACCTCCCTGAAGAAGGTTACATAATTTGCCGAAACATGATGCAGGATACTCTGCAATAATACTGCTCCAAAACACTGTTGCGCGTTTGATGGTAGATAATGTATCCGTTCGGTTAATGCATGGAATATGGACAATAGGATCCATTATGTTAGTTGTACTGTAGAAAAATTATTAATACACAGAATTTATACTTATATTGCACTTGGATTTAATTTCCGATTCGTTTCGTAATATCCGACATTTCTGGTAAGCCGAAGACCTAGGGGTCGTGCTTAAGTAAGATAAACGGGAGTCTGTTTGGAAGATTTTATTACATTCGACACTTTTATTTAAGACTGGAAATCAGTAATTCATAAAGAATTTCAGCTGAAAACATTGAAAGTCAGAGACACAGTGGAGAAATATGGATAGATCGGATGACAATATGAAAGAGAATATCCAAAACGGCTTTTTTGGGGCGTGTGGGCTACATCTGGCTTGATTACCGCGTATAAAGTTCACAGGATCACGGTAAGAGTCAGAGACACAGTGGAGAAATAAGGGTACATTGGATGACAATATTAAAGAGAATCTCCAAAACTGCTTTTTTGGGCGCGTGGGCTAAATTTGGCTCGATTACTGCGTATAAAGTTCACAGGATCACGGTAACGAATATTACGGTTCATATAGGAGCGACGTTTCCTTATCAGTGGAACATCAGAGTCTCATAAATCTTCGTCGTAAGAAACACAACCAGCCACTTATTCAAGAAGTGTCAGTGACTCTTCACACAGGGACTGGTGATACAGGGACCAGAAACTAAGCAATCACCTCACCCTTTGAAGACAATTTTAATTTAAGAACCCAATCCGTACAGCGCTCTAAACATGCTCCATCACCATTATAAAAATCAATCAGCCTGGCCCACGTAAGGAAAACACCCGCTATTCTTCTGAGAACCGTACACAACACAGAAATACACCCTGTGATTGGGAAGTAGAAGTTTAGGTTCATTCACAAAATTTTTGAAATGCGACTATTAGCTCCTTCATGTCTGTTCGTCTGTCCCTATAGAACAATTCGGCTCCCACTGAGCGGATTTTCACAAAATTTGATGTCTGAGTGTTTTTCGATGATCTGTACAGAAAACACAATTTTCAATCGAATCCGATCTGAATAACCGGTACTTTACATGAAGATCGATATGCATTTATAACCATGTCTCACTCACTTCTTCTTAGAATAAGAAATGTCTCAAATAAAACTTGTAGAGACAATCAAAACACACATTTTATGTACAATTTTTTTTCGAAAATCCTACCATTCATGAAATTATGTTGAAAATTATTTCGAAACAGGTTAGGCCACAGATGACAATATGGTGCCTAAGGCTACCAATACATACTGAGAATATGTAAAACTTATTGTTTTTCCACTGAATGAAGTTTGCCCGAAAGCACCGCAATGTGATGTTAAACGTGAGTTTCGTGTCTTGTGACACTAGAGTAGAAAGTTTTATTGTACTGTCATGTTTAGAATGTTTACAGTACAATTTCATTTATCAATGAGATTTTATACAGATGTGTTTACGCATTTAGATCTATTGTACGAAATGATCTCAAATTTTCACAAGTCTTTATTTCAATTAGGAGTAAATGGAGGAAAAAGAAAATCATGAAACCAGTAAATTTATTTCAAGAACCTAGTTTCGAAACACCCAGCGGGGCACAACACTTAACTCTCTGAATCTCTCGTTAGCAAAGTTCGCGACTGTTCTTGATGTTGACTTCAGACAAAAACAGACCTTGGCACATCTTCAATTTTTTTAACGCTCGTAGTCTTACGAAAACTTTAATTTACATCACAATGGGCGATTTAGGGTGTTGATATGTCTTTGTTTGGTGTGGAATTCAAATTATCTGGACGCTCATGTTGGTAACGTCTTGCGATGTTGAGTTCCCAAGTGAGTGAGCTTAGGGCTTAATGAAGAAGATTGAGATAAAAATCATGTCATGTTACACAGCTTTCAAAACCGAAAGGAATTCTGAAGAGTAATGGAAGAAGGCTGTGCTTACTGCAGAATTCTGTTAAATTTATATCACACAACACGACGTCACATTTCTGAGACTCTAATACCTTCAGATGCCCTCTTGAGAATACGATTCTCCAGATTAATATTTAGTGACGATATCATAAGATCAAAAATTCAATATTTTTCACCGTCTCTGATAGTTGATTTTTGTAAAAATGAAACAGGCCCCCACCTCGATTCAATACCCCAAATTTTAAGGCGGGAAATCTTTGCCTTCTTTTTTTCAGTTTTTTTGTTCATGTGCGTCATATAAGAAGTTTCGAAGAAATACTTTTATTTTGGACATGTACCACAAATAATAACACAAGAATTTGTAAATTAATTTTTTTCCATGCCAAGACCGTTGGTAATTATATGTACCACGTCACGTAAAATAAAAAAAACTCTGCCCTTTGTCCATATGGTGTATTTATGTTTCGTATAATTCTTGAACAGCCTGTCCCAGTGGCCGCGCGGTCTAAGGCGTACGTCTGCGGCCGCTTGCCCGCTGAGATCGTGGGTTCGAATCCCACCGTGGGCATGGATGTTTGTCTGTTGTGAGTGTTGTGTGTTGTCAGGGAGAGGTCTCTACGACGAATTGATTATTCGTCCAGCAGATGAGTCCTACCGATTGTGATGCGTCGTTGTGTGTGATCTAGAAACCTCAAGAATGAGGAGGTCATGGCTCGTGTTGTACCGCAGCGCCACAGGAAAAAAAAATTCTTGAACAATTTAGGCACTGTAGGTATAAACGTAAATTCGAGGCTCATTCGCATAATAATTTTTGCAGTGGAAAATCAGTTAAGTATTAAGCGTTACGAACATGTGTTTGTATACTTGTCTTAGTCTTCCGCCTTGCAAAGCGCATGCGGCCTATGGTATTGTCATCTGTGTAGTCTGTCCGGCTCTACCATACTTTTTCCGCATTTTCTTACTAAAGGCACAATTTAAATAAAATTTCTGAACACGAAACGCGCGTTTTG
>Ga0136643_10015803_pt1 | contig 11339 bp, 8 predicted proteins | sample TergutLab28metaG_FD_96883 | JGI IMG/M metagenome (GOLD analysis project Ga0136643, IMG submission 96883) | Labiotermes labralis P1 segment gut microbial communities from Petit-Saut dam, French Guiana - Lab288 P1 (version 3) (version 3) | ecosystem: Host-associated > Arthropoda: Insects >... | reverse complement strand
TACTATTGCAGGAACTGTGGCAGCAAACAGTACTGTTGTGCTCTACTATTGCAGGAACTGTGGCAGCAAACAGTACTGTTGTGCTCTACTATTACAGGAACTGTGGCAGCAAACAGTACTGTTGTGCTCTACTATTGCAGGAACTGTGGCAGAAAACAGTACTGTTGTGCTGTACTATTACAGGAACTGTGGCAGCAAACAGTACTGTTGTGTTGTACTATTACAGGAACTGTGGCAGCAAACAGTACTCTTGTGCTGTACTATTACAGGAACTGTGGCAGCAAACAGTACTGTTGTGCTGTACTATTACAGGAACTGTGGCAGCAAACAGTACTGTTGTGCTGTACTATTACAGGAACTGTGGCAGCAAACAGTACTGCTGTGCTGTACTCAGCTGAGTTTCACCATAACTGTCGGTTCGTCTCTGAGCATCTGAAATTCTAGAAAGACTTGACTTGGTTTTCATAAAATTTACTATTGGGAGAATTTTACTATTTTTTTTGACAGATTTCAATTTTTGTTAAAACGAACACAATTGCACGAAAATACACGCGAGTTTCTGCGGCGCGCATCTCGACCACAAGTCATTGAGGGGGTTCTGTTTTTTCGATAAAACCTCTCCAAGAATCTTAAGAATTCTGATACAATTACTGGAGAAAATATTTCATGTTTTTTCTGTCATAACTCGAGGACCGACTGTTCAGTTGGCTATCTTTCTTAGTTCGGCTTTTTTGACGCTACTTATAAGAGACTAACGAAATTTGGCACTGACAAACTTAAAATGTAGAGAATACAACAGAGCTCAAGGGACAGAATTGTTACGTTTTGTTGATATTTTGTATATTTTCATAATTTTACTACCCTTTACCTTACAGTTATTGCTAACAAAAGAAATGTTCAAAAGTGCTCCCTTCATATTGTTTGTAGGGGACATAGCATGTCGTACATGCATCGTGTAGCAAGGCAAATAATCCCGGATGTAAACTTCAGACATTGTGAAATAACGACTCTACCCTACTCTTTTGAAATGCAATTTCATGCAATGTGCCGGACTATTAGTCTTTAGGCAACTTGTAAACTTTCAGAGGGCGGAGAAAGGACAGGATAAAGTGTGTGTTAATGTGCAGATTCGAGACAACAGGCAGTCCAGCCCATACGATATGAGCAAGGCTGAATATAGAGGCACAGAGAGGAAGCGAGGGGAGAGAAGTACTGCTAAAGTTCGCACAGCTTTTAGGTAGGGACTTTTTGAGTTACTCTTCGTGAAAGTGTAGACTTCGGTCGCTGCTGTCCGATGTGGCCACCGTCAAAAGCCTTTGAATCCTGTCCGCTGGCCGAACGCGCGTACCGCTTCGTTACAGGGTTGTTCAGAGTTTTAAATAAGCCTTTCACTTTTAATGGCTTGGATTTTGTGTCTGTTCATTTGTTTTGTGGAATGACACTGTATCTGTTGAACATTTTATTAGAAACATAACTAAGTTATTCTGAAATCAACGAGGGAAATTAATAGCAACTGAATTAAAGGAAGACGGCCTTGGGTTTAGGTGAAGAAGGTGTCAAGGCCTTTTGCTGACCTATTCAAAAATTATAAAATGGAGAATGACGTGGTTAATAAAATATGGTTGAATATGAATGAGGACGTAGATTGCAAGACTACATTATGGTGTACTAATAAAGCTTTGATTGTAGATATAGGTAGACATTAAACGAAAGTATATTCGTAAAAGATCAACAAAGATAAATGTTTATAAATATTATGCGTTATTGGCGAAGGAGCTACCACCCTGACAAGCCGGGGTAACCGGAAGTAAATCCGTGGGAAAGAAGGATGCGCTAAACAATTTATTGTTATTATTATTATTTAGTGTTGCTATTCTTCTGTATGTTCTTCAACAAGCTGTGTAAGATAATAAGTACATAAATAATATCAAATTGATAATTAAGCTGTGTGTAGGCTTGCAGATGGCTTATTTAACTAAACAACTCCACGGAGCAGAATCCATCCTGAGAAGCTAACAGGCCCTCAGACAGTCGAGAAATTCCCCGCATATTATGGACATGACTTAATGTCTCCATTGGTCCAACAGTGCCAAAAGGCGTTGAGTGTAAGCTCTACCCGGCATGCTGTGGGGCTGTATTGGGTCCCTCGACGTGCTGGTGTACGAGGAAATGAAATCGCCGACGAGCTCGCAAGTGGCGGCGATGCTCTAAAGTTTGTCGGACCTGAGCCGGCCTTGGGATTCTCTAGGCAGGATATAAGAAGAAGGATTAGAGGTTGGTTGGTTAACTGTGGTGGCGAGGTCTTGGTAAAACCCAAAGACTGGCTCGAGAATTAATTTCGGGACCCTGTCTGGGTGCCAAGTCTATGTTTCTGTCCTTTAACAGGACACAATCCAGGGTTGTTACTAGTCTTCTCGCTGGACATAATACCCTGAGAAGACATCTCAACTAATGGGTCTGTCAGACAGTCCATTGTGTAGGAGGTGTGGAGCAGAGGATGAAACCAACAGCCCACATTCTTTGTGAATGTGAAGCTTTGGCTTCGCTGAGACATACGTGTCTGGGCTCCTTGTTTTTGGACCCAGAGGACATTAAGAGTATAAGTCTGGGAGTCATCTGGAACTTCAGCAAATAACAGGGCTCCCTTGAACTGATACGGGGCACAAAGGGCCCGTCAATTAAAGCATAGGTGCATCGGGACCGTAAGGTCTAGAACCCACATATAAATCAACAAATCATTCAACTGTCCGTGTGTTGTGAATTACGTCTTTGTTTCATTGTCAAATGATAGATATCACCAGCTAAGTCTAATAAATGAAAACTATGCAGCAAGGCTCTCTTTGAGAACTTAATAAGCACTTAAGGCTTTAGCTCTTGGCTTTCATGGTTCAGTTTCGAAATTTGAAAATACATTATTAGCTGCTTATATTGGGCCTTCGCCTGTAAGAGGACATTTGCTTTTCTTCAAAACTACAATTAAGTACTTAATTTAGTACAGTTGTAATAACACACAAAAATGTTATTTATCTTATGTTCATAGCTCCCAAATCAGACTTGTGTGATGTATTTAAGAAATTCATACTATAAGAAATTACACATTAATCAATTACAAAAAATTAAGACTGTGTGACTTAATGACTTCAAAATATATTAAAATTTAATTGAATATCAGTTAATGATTTTATGTCGTAAGTTATATGTGAAATTAAATAAGAAATGGAAATAAGTAAGTATCAGTCCTTAGACAGCCACAAAGATCTTGACAGAACACAAACAAGATTTGTCTGAAATTTGAAATAGCTCAAAAGTGTGCTTTCCATAAAAGGGAAGAGGCTCGTACACGCAGTAGTGTGCCTGCCGTTTAAATATTTACACAGCGTTTACTTGCAGTGCGAACTACGTGCAGATAAGAAGTGTTGACTTTCATTTCTCGTGCAGTCGCTAGGCTACCATAGCGCTGCTTTTTCCCACGGCTCCCCCTGCAAGTGTGGCCACTCTATATGCTTTGAATAAAGATAAGACGACACGTGGCCAAGAGGGTTAGTTGCTATGGCAATGCAGATAGTTCGGATTCACAGAGGTGTTATTAGCCGAACACGGAGAGAGACCACGAGGTTCGAAGACTCTTGCTTTTCTGTCAGGAATTTTCCTACAGATAAAATATTTTATTTAATTACCACACAAACTAATGTAATACATAAATCTTTTTACATTAAAACATTTAAAATCGCTCCAACATGTTTCGTTCCAAAGATCATCTTCAGGGAGCTACACTGTTCCTTGCTAAAGTCACATTTTTAAAAACACTCACTGATTAATTTCCTTATATTAACTTGGTGCTGTGGCAGCATGTCTTATTGTGTTAAGTGTACGCTGCTGAGAATGGGCCTGACTATGGGTGTGCGACGCACAGGCCCATTCTCAGCAGCGTACGACTTACACAATACGACATGCTGCCACAACACCAAGTTAATATAAGGAAATTAATCAGTGAGTGTTTTTAAAAATGTGACTTTAGCCAGGAAGAGTGTAGCTCCCTGAAGATGATCTTTGGAACGAAACATGTTCGAGCGATTTTAAATGTTTTAATGTAAAAAGATTTATGTATTACATTAGTTGGTGTGCTCATTAAATGACTCTACGAAATTCCCGGTGCAACGATAAAGATATTTTATGTTCCAAAAATACTTTAACTTTTTCCATGCTTGTCTGTATTATTGTATAGAATAATTCACTGCTTAATACTTTAAAGCCTAGCGGTCAGTAAACGCACCAACAGTTTCAATGTTACAACTTTCTCACTTTGCCCGCAGAATGTGCTGTATTCCGCCTGATTCTTAGAGAAAAAAACAACCATTATTTCCCTGCTATAGCATTTACTGAGTGTAGTCTTATAGAAAAGCGTTTTAGTCTCTGAAAAATACAAGAGGAAGCGTTGTGTATAAGGTACAGTAAATTTAGCCTTCAAAGGTTACCACGACTTATGTCATAAATTCAAAATTTTATTCCTGATCTTATCTCTAATCGGATACCTCAAACAAAGCAGATCCTGTGTTCAGCGCTTACAGAACTGGAGATTATAAACATAATGTTTACACTGATCGTTCCGTGCATTGTCGATAACCAGTTTACATATTCAATCAACAAAATGCGCAAGCGTGTAAAAAAAAACCAACTTGATGCCCAACTTATTCTTAGTATATTTCTTCAGCCTTTACATGTTTCCGGCCTATCTAGGCCCATCATCAGGAGGTACAACCGTATGTATACAACAGCTGGTACTTATTAGTCCTTTTTTCTATACAACCAGGACGACAGACATTCATCTAAAAATAATAATACATACCAACTGTTGTATAAATACGGTAGTACCTCCTGATGATGGGCCTAGATACGCCCGAAACATGTAAAGGCTGAAGAAATATACTAAGAATAAGTTGGACATCAAGTTGGTTTTTCGTTTTCTCTTTACACGATTATTTCGAGATGCACGGGAAACAAAACAAAAAAAATGCACAAGATGTTTGTTTATATGTTTTATTACAATATCACATTGGGTATGCCTACATGTTTCAGTCCACAAAGGATCATCATCAGAAAAGGAATATCAAATAGCACTGCATAAAACTGAATTATTCTTTCATATTGTTTCCCTGATTATGTTCACTTGTGCATTGAAATATGTAGGAATATTTAAAGTGACATGACAATATCTATGTAAGAACACTGTGCATTTTGTTGGTTGAATGTTGTGAAATGGAACTAGAAACGTTTGCAGCAAATGCATGTTGTAGATACAGGTCTATCTTCGTAACCACTAAGGCGTTTTTTAAGCCCGGGAACTACATCCATTTAGCGGTACAGTGGAAACGTGTCTAAAACAGGGCTCCCCTGGTAGATGGACCCGTCGTTGTTTGTCCACATAATTGTCCACCAGGGTCTACAGAAGTCAAAAGCGTATATTTTTATCTGATGTACTAACAAAAATTGCAAAACAAGATGCATTTTTGTAGCAATTTTGATGCTGCGACCCATGCAAAGACGAAACCTAACGAATTCATGTGAACTACACACGCGACTCACAGACGAGCCAGCATTTTATTGAAGCTGAAAATGCCATTTTAAAATATTTACTGTACATTCAATAACAAACTTCATGCTGAAACCTCCTTATATTATACTTAGTAACATTCAAGAAGTAAAAATATCCTTAATCCTTGAGAACCAGGATTATGTTCAAATAATGCTCTTTACTGGGAATATTTTAAAGTGTAAGTTTGAGAGTTGTCATTTCCTATGCGTATAGGTATAACAGCATAATATGAAAATTGATCTTAATGTGAATGGATTAGTCTGACTTAGGATAGGGTTAAGTGACGTGCTGTTGTAAGTAACTACGGTAATGAACCTTCGGTTTTCAAAAAACACAGAAAGCTTCTTAAATACCCGAGCAAATCCAAATATCTCACGAGGTATTTTGCTCTATGCAGTTAGGTACATGTGTAGTGTGCATGAACCGTAACGACAATCAGGCAACAAGTGCAATGTACACGCAGCCTCACCCTGATATCTTGGGTTAATTGTTACCAATCTATGTCATAAGGACAGTACCTGGAGCGCCTCCCAGCCCATAACAACGTCTCTGACTGCAGTATTTATGTTTCCTAAGTACATATATGTGATATAAAAATAGTTACAAGTGACATAATAGAGGAGACATGTGCAATTCAGATGTCGTATGTAACTCACCCCCCTCGATGTTGTCTCCACCTTCCACCTTTCCGAAGGCATATTTAGCCGGATGAGAGAGCTTGCGTGCGCCACAGAACTTCAAAGCTATGGCAGCTGTCTAGCTGCTGGCACAGCCACATACGCTGGACAGGTGTGGGCAAGTGCCAGACAAAGAGAGATGCCCGGCCCTTCATGTTAGGGGTTGGTCGTGGGGCTCGTATCATCATCTCATGCAAACTCAATTGTTTCCGAACGCCTCCAACTGGGAGGCCAAGGCCTAAAAATGTGCCGAAGTGCCAAAGACGAGGAAGGAAGAGGAAGAGGAGGAGGAGGAGGAGGAGGAAATAACTCATCTTCGCTTGGTGCAGGTCTGATATCCGAAATTACTGTGTACATAGCATTCCATTTTATAGAGGTCATTTTCTTTGGGTTATTTAGGTACCTCCTGAGTATTTGGGGGGGGGGGGTTTAAACGAAATTATACTGAGATAAAATGTATGAACTGAAACGTCGTACATCCAAAGACTTTATTTATAATCCACGAAGTAAAGTATTTCGCCACTCAAAATCGGTCCTTTGAAATCCACTTTCGTGTGTTTAACTTTTATCCATTTCAATTCCTAGCGTCTAGAAATTTCCTCACAACTTTAACAGTGAGGAACACAATCTGCTATTCTTTAGGAGCCTTTGAATAATGTAAGGTAGTTCCGGGTGCCTTTGTATTTAGCAAATTACACACGCTTTGCATGATGAGGCGGAGCTCATTTGTACCTCGTGAATCTCTGAAGACAAACGGAATAACAAGCAGCAGAAGGCAATATGTAATAACGGTGCTATACCAGCAGAGTAGCGCCATGGCTTAAACAGTTGCTTATATTAACAGCCCTTATATTGTGGCAAGGGTTGTAAAACAAACCTCATCAAGTCTATACGTGATGATGACGCCCGACTGTGCAGCTGAATTCACAGCAGCGCTTTTTGTAATGAGGTGTAATAGTAAGAACAAGGTACAGGAGCAGGAAGAGAGCTGTAAACTGCGACGTTGCTAGTCTGGATGAGAGGGGGAGATGCCTTCCAACTTTACTTGTTCTGAGTCTTATTATTCAACTTTCTTCTCCCATTATCTACAAACAGAACTTAATGATTCATAGTCTCAATGTAAGTTCACAGGATTAAGCAGCATTTCAAAAATCAAAAAATGGACCTGAACCCTTAAAAAATGAACTGTCAAAAATCTGTAAAGATTTCATGCAGCATGACGTAAGCGCCGAAACCCGATGTGACGTCAGAGTGTACACATTTTTAATTATCTATTTATCTATTTTAAAATACAATTGTATATTAATTATTATTACATTTTGGGACAATAGCTTAGAATTATTACAAGCTTTAGTAATTGCTAGTGATGAGATTGAACTAGAAGTAAATGCTGATAAGACAAATTACATGGTCATGTCTCGAGATCAAAATGCAGGAAGAAGTCGCGATATAAATATTGATAATATTTCCTTTGAAAGGGTGGAAGAGATCAAATATTTGGGAACAACCTTAAGGAGTCAAAATTCTATTCAGGAATAAATTAAGAGCAGATTGAAGTCAGGGAATGTTTGCTATCATTCGGTGCAGAATATTTTGTCTTCCAGTTTGCTATACAAAAAAATTAGAATATAGAATTATAAGGTGGCCTGTTGTTTTGTATGGGTGTGAAACTTGGTAGCTCACTTTACGGGAGGAACTTAGGTTGAGGGTGTTTCAGAATAGGGTGTTGAGAATATTTGGATCTAAGAGGAACGAGGTAACAGGGGAATGGAGAAAACTACATAATGAGGAGCTAAACGATCTGTACATATCGCCCAATATTATTCAGGTGATCATATTGAGAATAAGATGGGCGGGTCATGTAGCACCTATGGGGAGTGTATACAGGGTTTTGGTGGGAAAACCTGAGGGAACGAGACCATTTGGAAGACCTAGGCACAGAAGAGAGTGTAATATTAAGATGGACATTCTGGAAGTGGAATGAGGGTCATGGACTGGATTGATCTGGCTAAGAATAGGGACAGGTAGTAGGCACTTGTAAATGCGATTATGAACCTCCGCGTTCCATAAAATGCAGGGAATTTCTTGACTAACTGAGAACCGGTTAGCTTCTGAAGAAGGAATCTGTTCCATGGAGTGGGTAATTAAGTAAATAAGCAAGTAAGTAAGCAAGCTTAGATTTATAATGACATGTTCACTATTTGTAATTGGAGAGGCCTTGTCCTAAATCACAATTCCTTTATATAGAATTCTGGACTATTTAATGATGGCCTACAATTTGGCCGAAACATGTAGTCAATTTGATAATACCTCATACTTAAACGGTGTGTTATTCGGTCCTCGTACTTAACAGCCACATACTTCAGTTTATGTAGGAATGAGGACAGAGGCTGATCCTTCGGGTCCACTAATAATGTATCTAACAAAGACAAAGTCTAAATATCACGGTTAATCAAATTGAAATGTTCAATTTCCTGACGGATTGTGCAACATATGAACATGTAATAATACAGTCCTTACGCCTTAACGGCTGGCGTTCAGTGCATTTAATCGGCTTTAAGAATTAGGCCACTTGAGGAGTGAAAGTTTCCAAACGTTTCGGCACATATTACATTCGCCTTTTTCAGGGTGAATGAATGTGGAATTTACGCCGAGGCCACTTCCATACCTACACAAGAACCCCCAGCAAAGCCGCATATTGATTCACCCTGAAGACAGCAACTCTAAATTTTACCGAAATGTCGATAATTCAATAACCATTGTAAGATACACCCATATGTTAGCAATAGTCTTACAATCGATCATCATCGAGATGTCCTAAGCAGGGGGAGGTACAATCAATATCTGTTACCCGTCAGACAAACCGTCAGGGTCAACGCCCGATCCCCGCCCTTCCTTCAGTCTCATATCTTAACTCACAGAGAAACAGCCTGTTTAAATTACAAAACACTGTTTGGCCTCATATTTATCGAAAGAGGAAAGAGACCGTCTGAATTTGCAGGACCGTCTTGGCTGTAAATCATTAACGCGTGTAGGTATTCATATGGATGATCTGCTATTTTGTGCAATTCAAACAAAATCTTGAAATGTAGATAATTTTGTAAAAAAAAAAAAATACTAAATGTGAAATTTCACAAAAATCCGACAACGTGGGATTGGCCGCGATAGAATGGGAGAGACAAAGAGATGGACATGACGAAACTAGCATTTGGATGTCGACTCAGAACGCTCATTAGGCTAAGCGTGACAATAATATTGTGGAATTACATTGAAATCATACCAAAACCTCTCACACAAACCACAGCAAGAAAAACCCTACAATATATGCAGATAAAATTTGCGTTTCTGGAAATATTGCTGTTAAAACGCCAGTGAATTTGTTCATGGCGTAAATATGCGGATTTTTTTATCTTGGTATTTTAGAATACTAAATTATTTCGACGTTATACACACACACACACAGATATATATATATATATTCACTCCGAGCGTACTTCACAGTGACAGATGTGCTTCTCTTAGAAAGGTCAATGGATTAAAACTGTATATGAAACAGTTGCTGTTTATTGCAAAAATCGTATGTACCGCTTGAACGTTGTGTGCGAAATACAAAGTTTTAGAATTGTGCTTAGAGAAACACATAATAACCACTGCATTTTCAATGATTAAATTAATTACTGTAAAGTAGGGTAAAATATACGAATGCAATCGTGCCCATAACGCAGCATAAAATGTTGATATGAAGTCAAGAAATGTAGGATTTTTTAGCCAAAAACAGAAGTACATAATGAGCAGTAGAGGGAATACCATTCCACACTGATACCACTTTACCAGCTAGCTTATCGGCTGTGTTACTCCTTCTCTGTAGACTGACAGCTGCGATTTGAGATATGTAGCCATTCCATTACAGGCCTGGACAGGCCCTGGGGGTTCCATGAGTTTAAGGCTCCCATATTTCAGGAGAGTTGGCACATGAAGTTGGTAAGTTTGTCAGCCCTACGCACCGGCCGTCTTTACCCCTCAGGGTATATTCCTTGTACTCTATAATGGAGTAATGGAATATATGATTCCTGGTACTCATTTCTGTCAGAGACTGAGTCAACTCCAGAGACATAGTGCGGCCGGAAGGATTATGTCAATAAAGAATTCTAATGAAACCACGAGAATCGCACCCGCGACCTTCCGGTTTGTAGCGCTGTGCCTCAACGAACTGCGCCACTGCGTGTCACCATTCGAAATACATAGTACAACTAAATGCTTGTTAACACACACACACACACATCAATAAGGCTTTAGAACACCCCCGTTTCTCTAATTGCACTCAAAATAAGTCAGTTTTTCTCCTCGGATGTGAAGTAGACAGAAAATGTTTATTTCGTAACCTATCAAATGAAAAATCCTATAAAAATGCCCCAGGAAATCTGTATGTTGATTTCCCGAAGTTCCTATTCTTTCAAAGACAAATACACATATTTCAAACGAATTATTTTTTAAAGAAGAAGCGAAAGCGAAGGAGAATTTTTTAGAAGAAACTTTAGATAATATTGGAGTGCTTATAAGTGTGTCTGAAGAAATTTTGTTGCGTGAGTACGGTTTTGTTACTGGTTCTTTTTCAAACTGTGTAGCGGTAAAGTTGATTCATTTCTTAATTTATTTTACAGATTATATAAGAGGGCACGTAAACATTCAAAATAACGCATACTCATGGTCTGTTAACCCTAGATTAATAGATGTCCACGAGATATCTTCATGTTTCAGGGAAACTGGAATATGGTATGTTTTGAGCGCAACAATATTCAGCTAGGACATCATACTTTTCTGTCACAATAAAATCAGAATGTACGGTGGACAAGATCCTTCACTTATTTTAACAAATTTATGCGATGGGGGTAATGAATAGCTATTCTTCCAACCAGATACTGTAACCATCCTTCACTTATTTTAACAAATTTATGCGATGGGGGTAATGAATAGCTATTCTTCCAACCAGATACTGTAACCATCCTTCACTTATTTTAAAAAATTTATGCTATGGGGGTAATGAATAGCTATTCTTCCAACCAGATACT
>Ga0136643_10015798_pt1 | contig 11341 bp, 8 predicted proteins | sample TergutLab28metaG_FD_96883 | JGI IMG/M metagenome (GOLD analysis project Ga0136643, IMG submission 96883) | Labiotermes labralis P1 segment gut microbial communities from Petit-Saut dam, French Guiana - Lab288 P1 (version 3) (version 3) | ecosystem: Host-associated > Arthropoda: Insects >... | reverse complement strand
TCAACAAATAAGTCGCAAACTCCTGAGGATGGATGTATTAACATCCGAAACATGTTGAGCAGTAAATAATGAAATAATAAAGCAAGTGACATCAAGTTGGTCTATCTTTATTCAACTACCAGAATGATGCACGGTCCAATAAACATAATATCCGTTATTCTTCTCAGATTTTAATGAAACCTGCATTTTATTGACAAATTTGCGATATAAAATTTCATGAAAATCCGTGCTGTGGGAGCCGAGTTGTTACATGCGGACGGACAGACAAACATGACAAAGTAAACAGTCGCTTTTTCTAATTTTGCGAAAGTTACTAAAACTCTACTATCGAAGACGTAATACATGACAAGCATCACACTGTCCGGACAGACAAGTACAGATTTCATTTTGTAATTAGTTCAGTATCCAGCATCGCAGAAAATATTTCAGAGCAATCTTGCAGACTTACGTATGACCTACACAACGTCATACATTTGTCTGCTGTACGTCGAGATATTTCTGATCAGTTTTATGAAGTTTATAAACAAAAAATGTATTATCAGAAGAAACATAAATTATGTCACGTTAGACTGATATTATTTCTACAGTAAAACCAACTAGATGCACTAGTGTATCAAATTTATTTTATTTTGGAATGACACTCTGCATGTTTCGGACGGTGTTTCCGTCCATCACCAGGAGTTCAAGACTGTGCATACAGCAGCAGGCATTTGTCAAACAGATACTGGTGTCTGTTTGCTAGCGGTTACCCGCAAAATGGCTACTATGCAGCACACGATATTTGCGTTCGTAAGTTCATTAAAACTGAGTCGGCGACTGCCGTGCAGCGTGCGTTTAGTCTTCGTTTCAATATTCAACCTCCAACCTTCAAACTTCATTGTGAGTATAATCAAATTAATTTATATCATATTTGTCACCAGTTCTAATTTTGAAATATAGACTTACGAATCTGAGTCCATCTTTTTGAATCACGCTGTAATATTACGATGCACGGTCCTATGAACATCAAAGGAAGACTAATAATAATTTAAGGTAAACGAAAATAAGAATTGACCTCGATCACAACCATTTTTTCTGTTATTTAACATTTATTACAAAGCGTTTCAGTCTGCACGGCCGAAACATGTTGTCTGGAATAGTAAAGAACGGTAAAATCTGAGTTTTGACCGACGATCTGTTGTTAATTTCATTATATGTGTCTAAGGCAATGTGCAAGGTAAGGATATTTTTATTGGCTTATGTACAGTAGTACAACGGACTAATGCAAGTACTGCTTGGACTACATAACAAGCGAGTACATTGTTACAGAAACGGACCAAGTTTTTCTGACAAATTTCACTTTGTTCTCTCTGTAGGAAAGGGAAATATAAAGGCGATATCATCCTGAGTGCAGTCAACTCCATTAGATCAACTTTATGGGTAAATACTTATGAAAGGAAGTCTGAATTTAAGGGAATCCAAAGAGGTAAGTGATTAATCACCTGAATTTGTCAAAATTCAACAAGTGATGGATAATAATGCGGGAGAACAGAATTCGTGCTGCAATACCATTTCTTCATTTGTCATCTGTTAGAACTGTCAAGTACCAAATCTCTCTGCTGCGAAGAATCTGCAGAATGCTATCTATCCCTCTTAATGCGCCTCAGTTTAAGCCAACACGCTGTCAATATGAGGAAAGAATATTCTAGCTTTCATATTCTCTGAGATCTGCCGATTTTCCTTTCAACTTGTCATTTCAGCATTACTTATCGTGCCTAATTCGAAATTCACAAACTGAACGAATAATGGGGAGGGGGGATTTCGTAGTTACTGCGTATGATTACTTTCAGAAACTACACAAGGAATTTCCATGGAACTTGTAATATTCAAACTTCGGTTAAGGAATCAACACACTGCACCACCATACGGAGGCCTCGGTTGCAAATCTCATCCAACACATCCACTATCTTGAGTAGGACTGACCGTGGTCTTCCTTAGTCGCTCCACGCACACATACCGGGACAGTAATTACAATAATGTCTCCACAGCTTCCACACACGTCATCGCAAATTTACAGGAAAGTTCCACAAATATCCGACAGCCACCAAATCCGCGCAGAAGAGTCCTCAAGAAAAGAAGTAAACTCCGGGCGCCATATCGACCTTGGGATTAATTTTGTATGATGGCGCCTAACAGTTTGTGGCCCTCAGTATGGAACTCGCTTCATGTCAAAATTATGACGCCTTGAATTTTAAGGTGACTCCTACATTTTTGGAAAATGTGTGCACCCAAGCTCAAAAAGTGGATTGCCCCACAGCTAGTCAAGAAATTCCCTTCATACTATCCTAACGTGTTTACAACAGACCAACACCGGTCCCTATTCAGAGCTACATAAAATCAATTTACACCCTCCCATCCCATATGTTTATTTCTTCCCTGTTTTACTTCAGGTTTCCCCACTAAAAGCCTGCATGCACCCCTCAACTTCCCTACATGTGCCACATTCCCTTCCCATAGCACCATCAATATGACAAGCATAATAAGATTCGGCGAGAAGTACAAACCTGAAGCTCCTGATGCAATTCTCTTCAGCCTCCCGACATGCCCAAATACTCTGATCAATACTCTGATACTTAATACCTTGCACATGTGTTACATCTCTTTCCTTCAAATATCTCCTCCAAAACTGACTGCATTTTACACCAGCGCATGTAATTTTGTAAAAAAGATTTATTAAAGTGAATCTGAAGTAAATATTTCATGAAGTATTTAATGAGTTGGTAAGCACGAATATTTACCGCATTAACAACGTTTCCAATAGATTCTGTACAACTGATCTGAAGACATACTTTCTTCAACGAAAAGTTGAACATTTTGACATAGTTTATGTTCGAAGGCGAATAAAATTCAACGAAACATAATATTTGAAGGAATTAATTACGGGCAAACGCAACTGGTGTACATTATACACTGTATTCCAACAAAATGTCTCGACCCAGTAAGGTCATCTTCAGGCCAATAATATAAAATTCATAAAACTGATTGTGCACATTTGTATTAGAATAATACTGACCCTTTACAGACGAAGCCCAGACCGCTTTATTTAAAGACCCAGTCCGTACCGCGCTGTAAACACTTTTCATCTCGGTTATAAAAACCAATCAATTTATGTTGCGTGGGGCAAAAGCCGCTATTTGTTCCGAGATAAATGCAAAACACATAAATAAAATGTGGCAGAATGTAAAATTCTGGAATGTTAAACCTGTTGGTGCATCACGTGACCAGTAGGTTAGAAATTGTTAATAACTGAGATATCGATTTGACATTCCAACCAATACACCTTGCTGTGCCAAATTTATTGGTATAATAATCAAAACGATTAAAGTATGGTTAAAAGAGGATAGGCATATTAGGCTTCTGTATTAGGAACTCCATCAGTACCAACAAATACACTATTACATATATTGTGTATTTCAATATTAATTTTCTCCTACATGTTTTGACGTAATCGCCATCTTCAGGGAGCTTACACAAAATGCTGTTAAAACATACAGCAAACGAAATAGTTCTACAATAATCACACATACCAAAATGTGCAGTTTTTAGTTAAAATAAACAATATGTAAAATGCATTACAAAATGTAGGAGCAAATTAATATTGAAGTATCCAATATACAGAATAAACAGTGTTTGTACTGATAGCGTTTGTAATTCAATTCGCAATGAATTATACGAAAGTGATTATAGTTATTTATTTCGGTGTGGCGGAAGGATATTCAGTGTAAAGTCCATCGAACGTGACCTTGCTGGCGGTTTTTACACACGTAGCTGTTTATCTGTTCGTTACAGTTTCTGGTTTTGGACAGGCGATTAAATATGTTGAGTTTCCAAGTTATTTACGAAGTGCTGAATCCAGTGCACAAATGTACTATCCGTCCTTACTCTGCAGGAGTAATATTGGTTGGAACGGAGCGCAGCTACGACGCCACGGTCCTCACATTCGTTGTGAAATACGGCAAGGAGACTAAAATGTCCCGCTTTCAGTGTTGTACTGAAATATAATATCTAACAACTGGCTATCGCAACAACCGCACGCCTTTCCGTATCCATTATTTATTTGACGGCACATGTTGCAGCTCTTCAAACGTATATTATCGCTTCTGGAAACTTGACAGCTCTGTGTTAGCGACTCGCCGAACATCAGAATCGTATTGATCGAGGTAACAAAACGTGCGTCGTGCATTTGGAAACCTGCGAATGTAATTCAGAGACTGAATACTGCAGACTGAGATTTGTTTCGCCTTTTGTCAGTTGCTGACAAAAGGCAATGTTGTAGTTCCTTACAAATAAACACACTAGCCGTCTCAGGAGGCACCCAACCAACTTCATTGTCCAAGTAACTATCCACGAAGTCGAGAGAGTAAATCATTAATTTTTATTAAATCATCAGCATGCAACAAAGAATCTGCAAAACTTATTAAACCATCAGCATAGAACAAAGAGTCTACATAATTTATTAAACCATCGGCATACAATAAAGTGCCTACGTAATTGATAAAAACATCACAATTTAACAAAGGAGTCTACGTAACTGATTAATCCATCAGCATACAACAAAACAATGTACATAATTTATTAAACCATCAGCATATAAACAAGAGTCTGTATAACTTATTAAACTATATGCATTTAGTCTACATAATTTATACCATCGGCATACAACAAAGAGCCTACGTAATTTGTTAAACCATCAGCATACAACAAAACAGTTTATATAATTGATTAAACCATCATTATAAAACACAACACTCTACATAATTCATTAAACCATCAGCATACAACAAAACAGTCTACATAATTGATTAAACTATCAACATAAAACAAAACAGTCTACACAATTGATTAAACCATCAGCACGAACAAAACAGTCTACATAATTGATTAAACCATGAGCATACAACAAAACAGTATACATAATTAATTAAACCATCAGCACACAACAAAACAGTCTACATAATTCATCAAACCATCAGCATACAATAAAACAGTCTACATAATTCATCAAACCATCAGCATACAACAAAACAGTCTACATAATTCATTAAACCATCAGCACACAACAAAAGTCTACATAAATGATTAAACCTTCTGCATTCAACATAACAGTCTACATAATTGATTAAACCATCAGCATACACAAAACAATCTACATAATTTATTACATTATCAGCATGTAACGAAGTCAACATAATTAATTAAACCATCAGGATACAGTAAGTGTCTACACAATTCTTCAGCCCGATCTGTTCCAATCTCTCAGATACTTTTACACGGCACATTCTAATATTTATGTTGGCCATTAAAACGTACATTTTAAGCGCAAGTGTTAATGTCAACAGCTAACTGAAACAGCACGATGTGCCGTCAGCAAATGAGATCTGACAAACCCAAACGTGTCGGATTCTGACGGTTTCATAAGCCAATTAGTGAAGAATCCTGTTGGAAGATATACAAATAGAAGAATAACGGTGAAACTGATTGGTGTGGAAGTGCGTGGACTGGACTAATCTGGCTCTGGATAAGGGCTACTGGCGGTAATCGACACTCGGGTTCCATAAAATGCTAGTAATTAACAATTCTGGCTTCTGCTAGCTTCTGAAGAATGGCTCTGCAGCACCGAGTTGTTGTTGTTGTTGATGATGATGATGATAATAATAATAATAATAATGGCCACCAAATTTCAAAGTGACCTGCATTCTGCTAGCTAGACACTTTACCAACTGAGCTATCCCGGCTTACAGCTGTGTAAATGTATGTGTGTCTCATTAAATCTCAAATGAACGCTAGCGCATGTAACAGCCACCGACGTATTCAAAGACGATATTCAGTGAAATCCAACGAGTGTCCGGCATTAGAGCCATGTATTGGCAAATGAAACGCTTGTTTAATGAACTAGGTTGGGGGGTGGGGGAGGGGGGTTAGGGCGAACGTAAAGGCAGGACCTGCTGAGGTATTCATTTATCCTGAAATGTGATTTGTGTTGTGTATTTATGCAATTCGCAGAGATCGAATTTACCACGTCCATTATACAAACATTCGGATATATCTCTGTGCAGGGTAAATCAGTATGCAGTTCCCCCCCCCCCATTCCATAATCTCACGTGTTTTGTTATCGCAACGGTTCTGTAATTTAATGATGGATCATATTCAGTACTTAGTTGACGTATGATTAATCTTCAGATGGTAAAGTTTCGAGCTGAAAATTATACAGCACAACGCCAGATAGGAAGGTATTCAAGACTGACAATAGTCAGTCTTCAAAGAAGAGCTGCAATTATATCGCCCAACCTTTAATGTAAAAAGCTTGTCATTTTCTCTACAGAGAATATCAAATGTGTTGTATCGTTCTCGGAATAAACAAGGGGTATCCCCCACCCCCCTCAAGAGTCTTTGGTCTTCCAGCGAAAAGAAACCAGCGAGATGCACTGTATTCCAATCGTTTACCATTGACCCAACATGTTACAGGCCAATGGCTATACGATGATAATGTGAATATTACTAAGTTACAAAACTGGTTTTTGTGATACAGGCGCAATGTGTTCACTGTGAGTCGAGGAATTAGTTTTTATGCTCGTACGCTATTTAGTAGATTTTCCTGCCCAAAAGAGTAACAAAAAAATCGACGTATTATGTTAATGGATTGAAATAAAATAAAAATCCAGTTTACTGATTTCGGCCACACATAACCTTCAAAAATGTAAAATTAAAAATTTGACAAAGTTCAGACAAGTATAATTTAAGTCTGTCGTTATATATGGGTGTGAAACTTGGTCTCTCACTCAAGTTACTCAATTATTACACCAACCACTGCACATGTATAAAATTTATAAAATTTACACACTAAAACATTAAAAATGCTCCGACATGTTTCGGTCCTAAGACCATCATCAAGGAGCTATATATTCCTTGCTAAAGTCACACTAGAAATAGTCACAGATTAATTTCGTTGTACAAGTTGGCAGCATGCTGCCACAACATACAACTTGTACAACGAAATTAATCTGTGACTATTTCTAGTGTGACTTTAGCAGGAATATACAGCTCCCTGATGATGGTCTTAGGACCGAAACATGTCGAAGCATTTTTAATGTTTTAGTGTGTAAATTTTATAAATTTTATATATGCGCAGTGGTTGGTGTAATAATTGAGTAACTCGACAACATGCACGGTGTAACAATAAAAAAAAACTTGGTCTCTCAATTACAGAGAAGAAGACAGGTTGAGGGTATGTGAGAATTGAGGAATGTATGTGGGCCTAAGGGGGCGAGGTAATAGGGGACTGGATAAAAATACAGAACGAGGAGCTTAATGATCTATGTTCCTCACCAAATATTATTTTGGTGATATAATCAAGAAGAATGAGATTGGCGGCGCGTGTGGTACGTACGGGGGTCAGTAGAGGTGCATACAGGGTTTGGTAGAGGAACATAGTGTACCAGCGATGAGACAGAGAAAGTGCGCATATTAATAACGATAACAATATACTGATACAGTAAGTGCAACATCAATATCAAAACAAATAGAACCACAAGCTCTGCAGCCATCCCACCAGAGGTAAAATTCATTTGGATATAACTACCAAAGATAAGGGATGGTACGGCAAACACTATACTGAGATACGAAGTATAACAGCAATATAACCCATAATTTGTACAAACTGTAAATGGGAAATGTGTATCAATGACGGTGGTAAAGGTTAGCGAAATGCACGTATATCAATATTAACACAATAGAACAACTAATGAGAATGCTTATGTTCAATGAATAATAAATATAATGTAATATCACTTTAATTATCAACCAACAAATGCACTTACATAAAATTTCATATTAAAACACTAAAATCGCTCCGACATGTTTCGATCCTAAGATCATCCTCAGGGAGCTACATTTCTCCTTGCTAGAGTCATTTTAAAAACATTCAGAAGATAATTCCATTATTTTAACAGGGTGTTGTGGCAGCATATCGTGCTGTGTAAGAGTACGTTGTTGGGAATGCGTCCGGCTATGGTGAGCGTCGTGTCGTGTCGTGTCGTGTTACGCAGTGAGAGACTCTCACTGCGTAACACACGACGCACACCATACCCATATCGTCCCTGAGGATGATCTTAGGATCGAAACATGTCGGAGCGATTTTAGTGTTTTTAATGTGAAATTTTATGTAAGTGCATTTGTTTGTTGATAAAGTGATTCTACGAAATGCACGGTGCAATAATAAGGATATAATGTAATAGTTCTACAGACACACTAATATGTAATTTTAGGTATCGGACAAATTATGAATATTTTTAGAGAGATACGAAAACGAAACAAGATAAACAAGCAGAATATAACAAATTTGTCAACTGCATCCAGGTAGGCTAACATATACTTTTTAAATTCCCTTATTACTGATATCCTATTTTTCACCCCTATGCCGACAAAGACGATCGCTTTACACTTGCGATACGCGAATGCTGCAATAAATACCACCAATTATGAAGGGCTTAAGTTAGTGCTGTGTTTTATACCTACACAGTGGATCATCTACTGCATTTCCATATTGATAAGGTTCTTTTGGCTAACGTGCGACATGCATGCGCGCAGCGTTCGTTACAATTCCGATCCCTGTGTTCCATGATAGGCTTCAGGTTTACTGAAGCGTTATTGAGCATTGTTACGTGCAGAACAGTGAGAACCGTGCACCGTGACTCATGCCAGTTCGTACTAAGCAAACTGACAATTCTGTTACAGTGGGGAAATCTTTTATTGACACACCTTAAATACACAATGGCGAGAGAACTAATTTCATTAAATTAATATTCCAAACTACCCCAACAGACAGGACAACACACTTAGCTTTGCGTGTTCGGCAGACCGTCAAGCTGCTCACAGCAATGGTTTACGAATTGCGTGATATAGGATCAACACTGATTTGTGCGAGATTTAGCTTTCTCACGGTGATACTGGTGAAGATGCAAGTCTTCTGGGATGTTATGCCAGGCAGATTGGCAAACATATGCCTTCAAAACGCTGCGCAACATCCCAGAAGAACTGAATCTTCCAGCAGGTTCCAATTTGTATCACGAATTACTACCATTATTGCGACCATTAGAAAATTCAAAACAGGCGTAAAGGCAAAAACCTGCACTCAGTTAAACAAATTAAAAAACCAACAAAATACACGGTATTTTTCGCTTTCGAACTTATGTAACCGCATTTATGTAACACTATAAAAAGCTGTGTATTCTTCAGAACCCTGTGTATCCATTAGTCCAAAGTAACGGGAAAGTTCTAGCCTTTCATTCCAAATGTATCAGGTTCGAATCCCGAGCAACTTGCCCGACATTCTTGTTATTCTTCTCAGTCTCCCCCTCTAAGTGTAGACCTGAAGTGATACCTTCAACCACGCCTCATCCAACATCATTCCTATTAAAGTTGACTCCGTAACATTCTATATTCTCTGTAGTTGAATTAGGATCGTTAAATACAACAAGAATCAACGATATGCGACCTTAGGTACGTCGCGCACGTAAAGCGCCTTTTAAATTTTCAAATTTTCTGGAATGTGATGTCTTGTTCATTGGTAAAAGACTACCCACGTCTGGGATGAGTGGGCTGCGCAGTGGAGTGCAGTCAGACAAAAATGACGTGTTGTGGGACTGCACTGACCTTGAAGAAGGAGGTATGAAGCTCCACCGAAACGTCGGCAATAGTTTATCGATCGACATGGTACCACATCCCGGAAAACTGCATTCTACATCAACAATGCTGTGATAACCCCAATTTCGCAGCATGATTGTTCTCGTTCCATTCTAAACGAACAGTTAACAAATCGTCGTTAAATAATAATAACATTCAAAACAAACCAGTGATACCGAAACAAGCTACGGGCTGGACGGTTCAGAGTTCAAATGTCTGCACAGGTAAGAGATCTCTTCTCCAGAACATCCAGACAGGCGCCGGGGCCCACGTAGCCTACTACTGAATGGGCACAAAGTTTCTTTCCCGGGGGTAAAGCGGCTAGGGAGTGACGCTGACAACTCATCTCCATCTATCCCGAGGTTAAAACGGGTAGAGCTATACATCTACTCTCCCAATACTCCTTCAAGGTGCAGACGGGAGCATTTTTACCTTCATACATACCGGTGATAAGAGAGACGTACGAAAACGGAGCATCATCGAACTTAACGCGCTCTCTTTCAGCTCCTCGTACATGGCTGTTCGTCTATCAAAACCTTCCCGCTCTTAAGTCTAGCGCTCTCAGTTCACCGATAACCACAAAACGCTTGAAGGAGCAGGACAGGTTCTTGGAGTCCAGCTGCGGCGAGAGACCCTCGGGAGACGATTTCGCGATGGAGACAAATTAATCTCATTTACGTTTCCATCTACAGACAAACTACTTGCCGCAACATCTCTGGAATGTGAATGTGAAGTGTTCCTCAGAGGGAGAACACAGCTCGACGTTGTGTCTTAACCTTACACAAAGTAGAAGAAATTCGAGGATGCATGAGCAATTAAATTAGAAACGTCTCTGCCATCTCTTCAGGAAGCCATTTCCAAACGCCATAGAAACTGACATGAAACATTTATAAGGGTTATTCAAAATGATTGTCCGGGTACAATTGTCCAGCGACAATTCCGCAAAAAATTCGGGAAACAACCACCATCTGACAATTCCATTCGAAGATAGTATGCACAGATTCAAGATACAGGGTCCGTGTGGATCCCGTAACTCAAGGTACGAACCAGAACCGAAACTGAAACCATCACCGCTGACATGCGGAACGAACTCGATTATCGTGTTGATGTTTGTAGAATCACAAAGGGTGCACATATAGAGCACCTGTAAGGTATGTAACAAAAACATGGAGCGTTGTTTTATTAAATAAAAAATACATATACTGCTATCTCAAGTGTATTGTGTATGACAAGTTGTTAAAACCCTGACAATCATTTTGAATAACCCTGTATTAGAACATACATGACAAGCAATGTAAGTATAATGTAACATCGAGAAGCGTTCGTGTTGCAGTGCAAAAAAAATTAGTGATACATGTTTGGAGGGTATGTTTTTTCACCTTGGATATCCAAACTTATATGGACATCTGTGTCCTGTCCAGCTCTACAACACGTTTCCACGTTATATGGTCACCTATGTCCTGTCCAGCTCTACAACACTTCTCCACGTTATATGGTCACATGTGTCCTGTCCAGCTCTACAACACTTTTCCACGCTATATGGTCACCTGTGTCCTGTCCAGCTCTACAACAATTTTGAACGTTATATGGTCATCTGTGTCCTGTCCAGCTCTACAACACT
>Ga0136643_10015795_pt1 | contig 11342 bp, 9 predicted proteins | sample TergutLab28metaG_FD_96883 | JGI IMG/M metagenome (GOLD analysis project Ga0136643, IMG submission 96883) | Labiotermes labralis P1 segment gut microbial communities from Petit-Saut dam, French Guiana - Lab288 P1 (version 3) (version 3) | ecosystem: Host-associated > Arthropoda: Insects >... | reverse complement strand
CCATATATTATGTATTTAGACAGTAAAGTTACGAAACATTTAATGAAGTAGTGTGGAAGATGAGGGTGAAGATTGCTTACCGTTTCATCTCACTGAAACATCGAAATTCGAGGTCCCAATGCAGAGGATTATAACAGATTATTTTTTGAATGCAACCTTCCGGTGAGATTCCTAGACGGCTAAGCAAATATACTTCAATTTTCAGTTTCATAAAAACACGTGTTAGTAGTTATAAAATACCCACAGAACGTAGTTTTGTAAATCAAGTTTAGCTGTCATAAACGTCAACATATTACGGTGAAGCATCTGCTTGTCGATATAACAAAAGCAGTCGATTTCAATCATTTATTAAAAATAATTTAACTTAAATTATTGCAACTATATTCGTTATGCCACCAATAAACACCTTTCCTCATGTCACTATTTCCACTTCCCTTGAGTGAGGTATTCATATTTTCCAGTATTTATCCTATTTTTGTCGTAACTTAACTGTACATTTCTCAACGTTTACAAAACAAATTTAAATAGTTACTTCCACGTAAAAGAAGCTGACAAATAAATATTTGATTGCAAGAAACAGAACAAGTGAAAGTCGGCGCGCTGAACTTGCGGGTATCAAACACACACACATGGTGGACAAAGTCAATTTTATATATTTCAAAACAAAAGAAAGCACCAGCTGCACAACCTCCTCTAATACGTCAGATTATACAAATTGTGTACGATATATCAAAGTCCGTGACTAAATTTAAACATACATTACACAAGGTACAGCGGCGAATGTGAAATGTGTTTTAGTACTGACAATGAGAACCGGTTCTAGCGTTCCAGAACATGCAACTAGCTTTGTCACAGCAAATACAAAAATAAAATATACATATGAAAGGCAATTTAAATTGCCAGGTTTGAAATTAACATTTTTTTTGGTATTACAAGCTGACCTTACTAAGGTATTCGTGACTTTCTCCAGGTTCTATAGCAAACATAAGGCAACAGTATTTATCATTCGGATTCATTTCACAGGTATGTCGATGTTATACAAAATAGCACTCGAAACAACATCGTTAAACAGTTTCATTCTGTCGGTTCATTTTCGTAAACAGTCATTTCCAGGTGGTTCACACTGACTGCAAGATATGCACACACATTTAGTAAGGATATTGAATTCTTCTGACGAACACAGGAATATAAAAAATAGAATCTAATTTACTTCTTACTTTGTAAAAGGGTTGCACTCTTCCACCCACGTACACCCCTGCGAAACAAAGTAATGACTGCCAGAAATACTACAAACTCCTCCAGCTAAGGAGTTCTTGAAATTGAGATTAACTTTGGAAACATTCTACATTATTATTAATACCGAATGTTAATTCTACGAATAAAACATATAGTACTCGTAATACTAAGTATACTATTTATCAATTTGGTATCGGATTCAAACTGCCTCTCCAGCTTTCTAACCTTAGTTCTATTTTCAACGTAATCTTGACTGTAATGAAGACGGTACACTATAACCCCAAAGCATTATACTACAGAGAATCTGCAGCTGCCGGCTTGTATCATGCTCCTGAGATATCCGGAGGAAGTTCTAAACGCGACATCTTGTCTATAACTATATTATTCAAGTGGTCGGGGGGCTGTGAAGCTCTCAAAGTGATTTTCGTGTGGTTTCCAAGGATTCCTGTTGGAAGCAACATTCTCAGTAACAAACGGGACTTAAGTTTGTCGAGGACTTCGTGCTTGAAGGTGACTTTGATGGCAAGAATTACGGCTCCATTACCAGTCTTGTTAAAGTAATTTATATATTTAAAACAAAAACAAATGAATAAAAATCTCGGCTTAGAAAACGTCTTTACAGCAGATCGGTTGTTGTATTTTTAGGCTTCGAAACAGTCGTCTTCTGCAATGTCGAAGATGTATTAAGCATAAAGAAAGAATATCTGCATTTTAGCGAAACGAAATAAAACCACCGAATGTCATTTCTTAAGTATGTCTGTTATAAAGAATACAATTGTTCCCTTTGCATTTTTACCCTATCAGTGAATTAAACAAGGAGGGATATTTTATCGTACATGAATAAGTTGAAATTAATGAACGTGAAAACTTCTGATGGTTGATGTTATTCTGTCTGTATTCTTATCGGCTGCAATAAGATCCATACACAAGTATCTAGACAAAGCAAATAGATGTCATGTATAATGCTTCGAAGTTATGTCTGTGGAAGTGGTGAATTAGGAACACACTAGGCTTGTGTCATTATAAGGAATTGTACTGTAAATGATTTAATGTGGTAGTATTAAATGATACCGTTCCTCTTTCTTCACAGATGAATGTCATATAGTTTGGACTTGCTAAAACAGCAAAAACTGTGCATTTTAAGTAATTAAGCAATGCATTCTTGTTGGTGACTTTAATTACTATACATTACAACAACGACAGCTCCATCTCTAGTTGTACGGAGAAAATTAGGCAAAATGACTGTATACATTCCGGATACACATTAAATAATTTAGTGGTTCGACACAATAACACACAATAACACAAATAACACACAATAACACAAATAGCACACAATAACACACAATGCATCTACTTTCTCCTTTAACGAATAAAACTTGTCACTTTTATTAGACGAGGCTTTCGCCTTGTGTAATTTTAATACACTAGTAAATAAACAATAGTAATTACAGTCTATACACAACTCTAAATTAATCATTGATAATCATTTAAACTCATGATTAATTAAAAGTTGGTGTATAGACTGTAATTACTCTTGTTTATTTAATAATGTATTAAATCTTATCACCTTCTCATGTCTGAAAATATCTCAAAGTTTTCAAAGCTGGAAGCCGTACATGAGGTAGTCTCCTCGAAAGGTTAATGTTATTACATCATACCATAGATCAATAAGGGTAAGAACTGACAGACAATTTTTACACCAGCAGTCTGAGGGTGTTGACAGCATAGCACTTTCTTCTATCACACGGATTCGCATTTAAAGCCGATTTCTTCTGATTTTCCACTGAATCACGAGAAAGCTAACTCTTCGAAAGTTTTCAATTTATAAAGGGCCAATAGCTTCTGTCTTGTCGCAAGAAAATGAGCTTGGAGTTACCCGAAATTATATACTGAATCGTGTAAAACTATTCACGACATTGTAGAAGTAATTTCTGTCATCGACTCATTTGCAATTAGGCTATGAATGGCAAATTGGAAATTACGTGGATGTTTACTGCTTTGTCCATTAGCCTAGACGCCTTTTCGAGCTAATCCCTTCCTAGTACATCAGTTTACTCGGACTACTCCGTTCTAAAGACAGAACTGCACGTATGTTCCTGTTCAATTAACAGCAACGATGTGAAAAGCAGACTTTTGATCACAGGTTCTGAAACGAGCTCTGAGAAGGGTTTTCATAGCCAGCTGAGACCACGACGTTACCAAACACTTGTCAGCAAGACTACGTGGTAACTGCCAATTTGATTACTCTGTTTTACTAAAATAGAAGCTTTCTGAAACGGTATTGACAGTTCGTTAAAACGTGGTTCCGGTTATTATAGTGAAGAAAAAGCTTCAGATTCTGAGGAAAGTGGGTGATACGTAAATACACGTGCAATCTGACATTATTTCTTCGGACGCAGCAGGAGAACTGTTACGCGATGACAATGCCTATATCATTCGTTTAACAGTTTCGCCGGTAGCCTGTACCTTTCCGTATTAAGAGTTTCTAATACAATCTACATTCCAATTGAATAATGAAAAATCCTACCTGTGTCAGTGAAATCGAGGAATTCAAGTTCTTTTTAGTATCAGTGGAAATGTAATGAAACTTCGGAATGAGGGAAGTAAAAATAGTAGTGTAGCATGCAAATTATGCATTTTTATAAATTTCATTGCCTTTTATATTTACCATGGCAAGTCGAAAATGAAGAGTAGAAAAATAATATTTTGTAACCAAGTAATTACTTTCAAATGAAGCAATAGGAGCAAGTGTTTATAACGACTCAACAAGACAGATCCAAGACTTCCAATTGTAAATCTATAAACTGAAATTTTGCGGTCCATTTTTTTAATATCGTTCAATGAATACGGTTTGTAAGTCGCAATTTCCGAAGTGTTGTGGCATCCGATTCAATAACCGAAGAAAGTACTTGAATTGTTTTTAACTAATTTCTTTCACACAAGACATATTTCACTTATTTTCTAATTCTCCTTTACATGAAATTATATGTGCTATGATAATTATTTTGAACAAGTTAAATCGTGGCAGATCCAAACTTTTTTTGGGGTGCTGATAACGTTATTCGAATATTCATATCGTAGGTGCTTTTGATAAAAATATATGCACATTAATCATATAGTGGAGGCACGCGGTGGCGAAACGGTTGAGGCACTGCGCTACAAGCCGGCAGGTCGCCGGTTCCATTCCCGATGTTGTCATTGAAATGTTTTATTGATATAATCCCTTCGGTCGCATTAAGGCCTGAGGTCGACTCAGACTTTAAAAAAATGAGTATCAATAATATTTCTTGGCGAGTAAAGGCGGTAGGGACGTGGAGTTGACCTTACCAACTTCATGTGTCGACTGTCTGGAAATCTGGGAGCGAAACCTAGGGGCCTGTAATTATATGGTAGTATCAAAATAATTTCGGCCAGGAATATTCCTACGTTTCTAAATACATTCGTTGGTAATAGGGTGACTAAAACTTTAAGTCACTATTGACAGAGTAAAGATAGTTGCAGGATTTGCCATTTAATTACATAAGAACAACGAATTTATGTACAAGGAGATAAGATGGAGATCATATTACTTAGAATGTGATTTTAAACTCACGTAATGACACAAGCAGGAACTGCAATATACGTCAAGTATCACACTAGCAACAAAACGAATTGATCTTACGATATATATATATATATATATACGCACATACACACACAAGTTTAGGTGTAAATGTCGGAAAAATTTACATTAAATAAAATTGCATTATCGACAAGTAATGCTGACCACAACATTGCACAGTATATTATTATTATTATAAATAAAATATCTTACGAAAGTTCTAAATGTTTAATCGTTACGAAGTTACTCATGTGTGTCTAAATTCCATGCACTACCGCACTCAGTAAATCCTCAATAGGGACACAAACAAGTAGCAAGGTTTGATGTCTCACAGCGTCGAAACTGAGGATAATGGTGTAACAGAGCTTACAGATACCGACTATTCGAAGGAACGTAATGGTCACAAGAATAACCTAATGGTGGAAGCATTGGAAATAAGCTTATACTGTTTCCACTGTAAGGCTTTTCTTGTATTTCTCGTCAACCATTCAAGTTTTTACGAAACGTCGGGACTGGTCAAGCCCACAATGCAGTGTAACTTCCCAATTTGCCACAATCCTCACACTACATTATCATTCACAAGGAAAGCAATATATAAAATAAAGTGGAGCGATGACGTAGAACACTTTAACCTTTTGGCGCCGGAATTATTTTTTTAATTTTAGCACACCCTGTACATAAAATGTAAAAAATACAGGAACCAAATACGTTAGAATTATGAAACAAACTGCATTTTGAAGAGAAAAAAACGGAGAGTATATACCACGTTTAAAATATTCAGTACCTATATTTGTTGAATAAACATATAAAATGCAACTTTAGTGGTTAGCGGTGCGGTACGATCACTATAGTTGACATTAGGCGTCTAAAGGTTAAATCTGAAGCACTTAATTGATACAAACAAAACGAGCAATCTGTTTTCAATTTTGACAAACAAATTTCTAAGGAACTCAAGTATTGGTCTCACAGCAGAGAAACTGTGCACTACAACAGGTGCATTACACCAAACGAAATTTGTTTATTATCTAAGTTCAGAACATATTAAGTTGCTTATCGTACAAGTGGAAAATATTGGCACATTTTAACGTTTAATACTGAAAAACACTGCAATATTACGATGCATTTTTCTAAAGCTAAAAAGGCACTTTTTGTGTCTATTCCCTGATACTCATCCAAATCTAATAAAATTAAATCAAATTTATTATTTCAGTCTCAAATAAATTTCTTAACGTGTAATTACTAACGGCGTCAACACCAGGTTTTACCAGTAAACATTCATTATGTTTTTTTTATTAAATCTTCCGTTCGTGGTATACTTTTACTTTTGTGCGTATTCATGCTTATGGCATATGCTTAATGGCTCGGAATGATGTCTTCTATACTAGACGACGCATCGCAACCGACACTACATTCTTGCTTGAAAGGTAACACCAGGCTGCAGCGTGGAGCTGATGCGTTAAATATTCATCTTTATGGCGTACTGGCGGATGAAGCTGAAGAGATGGAATGCAGGGACGCAGCGATGGCTTGTTGGCTGGAAGACTCAAATTGATAAAACAGCTACGTGGTTCAGGGCAATGTCTCTTTAGGTGCTTCGTTCTACCATACAAATAGGGTTAAAATGCTACACAGTAGCTACACCAGTAGTCGACGATCTGCCCTCACTACCTTGCAGTGCGGTCCTCAACATGGCTGCTTATTAGCCAATACAGGAGAGAAAATGTTGTTTGTAGCTGAGTATAACGTTAAAACAAATATGAATCTTATCTAATTGTAAGGACAAAAAAATGCAAAGAAGAAAGTTAATTAAACACAAAAAATGAGTAAGTCTATAAAATTAGAATCAAAACATAAATTTTCTTTAAGACTTTACACAAAGTTGTGACAAACCCATCGAAGCATGCAATAACGAACAGGTTCACGAAATCTAATCTACATTCCCCATGCGAGTAATTCATTCCCCACACAAATAAAGTAAAACTCCAATATAGCACATCATAAGCGACCACAAGGTCTGTGAACATAAATACCATATTGTACAATGTTTGGATTTACCGTCTTCCTAGAAATACGGTCACAAATTGCTTCAGACAGAAGCGTTTGGCTGCATATCTACGGTGTTACAAATACAAACAAAATTAGAAAAGTTGTGTTGTTTTGCAGATACCGGGTGTAAATGAATCGCGTAACGTTTTACAAGATGTGGATTTATATATTAGTGTTCATGGCAAATTTTGTATTTAGATTTTAAAAGAATGAATTGAATCTTTACTGTGAAGGAGAAATTTATCTTAAAAACGGAATACTTCAGAAATATATTAAGCTAATTTTAAATTTTATCTCTCTTACTATATACATGTTACCACGTTATAACGGCTCCTGTGACGGGAACGTTCACTGTTGTTTTGGTGAAGATTTTGCAGGGACGATAATACCAAATAGATCAATGCACAAAATGAACATGTGGTGGCAGCCATGATGACAGTTGTTACTACTATGTGTTACTATCGCCGGCCCATTTCGCACGATATTCTGATTCGTAGGCCCGTAACTAAATTCTAAAACTGTTATACACTTCTTTGTATACCCTAATACAGTAACTGCGAACAATATTTTTTCATTCTGTCCACTACACTGCTAGCGCTTCGAAAATCCTGTTTCCATCCACAGAACTAAGTGACCCCGCAAGAACCCTTACTTACTGCTTGCAGCAGCGGTTCGTATGGAAAGGAAACTTTAGGTAGTCACTTGACCTGATAGACGGAAACCATGAAACGCCGAGTTTACACCTTGCGTCTGCGCGATACGATCACTCAGAAACAGCGTCATTTTCATGGCGAACTGCTGCCGAAGACTTAAACCTTCTCTTCTCATTCTCAGAAACGTAGAGAACAATGAACAATGAGACTATGTGTCTTATTTGTACAGCACACCGAGAATCATGGAGCTTGAACATTAAATACCAGTACATGATGGCTGTTGGTTACAATCCCAGCAGCGCACCAGTTTTTATACAGCTTGATCTACTGGCTACGCGTAAAGAATAAAGACTCTCCGTCCGAGACCTGTATGTGCAGTTTCTTTCAGTGTCGAGGCTTTATGACACACGTGTCCACAAATGTCCTCTGCGTGGCTGCATCAGTGGGGCAACACCAGCCTGCTTTTAGACTCCGAGCCCTGCTTTTTTCCTCCATTCATTATCCCACACATCAGTCTCTTTTCTCTTTACATATCTTCATCTTCGCCATTTCTCATCTTTTCTTCCTTAACCCCACCTCGATCTTCATCCTCCTGTGCTTATACGCACACTTGTAATGTCCTAACAACATTACTATGCAACATCGTCTAGGGATAAACAAAGTTTACCGCACACACCAGTTCGCTACATACGGATATTAATAGTGAACACACAAATTTTTTGCACATACGTCACTCTATTTACAACTGTATCTTCCGATAGACTTTCCTCAGGGCAAGTATAATTCATCCTGTGGGAGATGAAATAGCTCAGTAGGTACAGTAACAAGATTACGTTTCCTAAGTAAGACACTGCCACCATTTGCAAGGATGATGAGGCAGCACGTTGTTCCGAAACGTCTGTGAATTTCTACCAAACTACACGGCTATCATCTCAAAACGCGGTATACGTGATTTTATTTACAAGGATGCCAGTAATTAAGCACCTGCTTTGTTAAACTATGTGATACATTCAGGTCACTCGCCAGCTTCAAGCTCGTGTTAATTCATTTGCAAAAACAAAGGTTATTAGATTTTTTAAGTACATACCTTACATTTTAATTGTTTATTATTTACTATTTTTACCAACAAATGCACATATAGATATATTAAAACATTAAATTATATCACAAGCACTCCTACATATTTCGGTGCTTCTGCACCATCTTCAGGGAGCTTTGATATTGCGTTTGATAAAGTTATAAATTATTAAAATTACATAAAACAGTACACCGATTTGCGAAAAAAAACTGCGCTGTTTAAGAAGTGTGGTAGTGGCCGCATATGCACTTCCAAAGCACAATACACTCACCAAAACAGGACATCTGAATTGCATAAGCAGCCATTAATAAATTTCATCAATATCAAACACAACTCAAAAAAAGGACAACATATTGCAATTTATTATGGGATTTAACAAAATCGAGAAGAATAAGATGGGCTGGGCATGTAGCGCGTATGAGTGAAGAGAGGGGGGTGTATAAGGTCTTGCTGGGGAAACCGGATGGAAGGAGACCACAGGGGAGACCTAGGCGTAGATGAGTGGATAATATTAGGATGGATCTCCAGGAGGTGGGATGTGGGTATATGGACTGGATTGGGCTGGCCCAGGTTAGAGACAGTTGGCGGACGTTTGTGAGTGCGGTAATGAGCCTTCGGGTTCCGTGAAATTCGGGGAATTTCTTGACTAGCTGCTAACCAGTTAGCTTCTCAAGAAGGACTCTGCACCATGGAGTAAGTAAGTATGGGATTTAACTTGTGTAGTTTTTTTATGATTTCCGAATTCTATGAGAAAAATCCGTAGGAAGAGACAGCGTATTCAGTACAGTGGCTAGGCTGCGGGCTGGACAGTCAAAGTATCTCGGATGGATTCCAGGCAGGTACAAGAAGAATTTCCCTTCTCCAGATTGTCCATATGGACACTGGAGAACACCCAACCTCCTATTCAGTGCATTCCAGAAGCTCTTTCACCATGTATGAAGCGTCCTGCGCGTGTGGCTAAATACTAATGCAATCTAATACGAGGATAAGACTGAGAGAAGCACTCACTTTGTTTCCTTAAATGCTTCCATGGCGCGCATACGGAATGTTTTAATTTACTTTACGAGAATAAACTAAATCGAGGTGCAAAAATTTCTCGACGAGTCGCCCACTACTTTCGTGTTTAATTGAACTACACCTGTTATGTGAATAATATTAGGACGGATCTCCAGGAGGTGGTATGTGGGTATATGGACTGGATTGGGCTGGCCCAGGATAGAGACAAGTGGCGGAAGCTTGTGAGTGCGGTAATGAACCTTCGTGTTCCGTGAAATGCGGGGAATTTCTTGATTAGCTGCAAACCAGTTAGCTGCTCAAGAAGGACTCTGCTCCATGGAGTAAGTTAGTACGTATACCTGTTATGTAAGCTGAGAAGTACTTTAGACAAATAAAATATAAAATATAGTCCACTTTTAAACAGTAAGAAATTTTGGGCATCCTTGTCTTCCAACAAAGGAGAGGAAACAAGGAGATGGGGAGTTGGTGGTCTTAATGCTCCAGGTCTGATGCATTCTTTACACGCTACTGTTGTAACACACCAAACCAACCTTATTCTTATAGTCATTACAGCTGCCTATTGCCATGTCTATTACTACCGGTTCGGAAGTTTCTCGCACGGAATAACGCAGAAGGGGCTAGCCGGCAGCAAAGTTAAAGTGGCGGAGCTCCAGTTTCTAAAGCTCACATTTGTAATTCCAGAAACAACAAACTGCATCTAAAAACTGACTGTTTGTTCTTCTTCTAACACGTACTACAACTGCGAAGTTTCTACATTTGTTACAATTACCCGCATTTTAAACAACAATTATGGAGTCAATTAAGAGTGAAATGAAAAGTTCGTCATTTCTGATTTCTTGTTATGAAGCAAAAATAACCAATTTATTCACTCTTACGTATTACAGACCTCCAGACCTACTATTAAATCACAATTTCATTACACGAGCAAGCAGTAAACTTGAAAGTTGTGGGACAACTCGGTAAGATAAACAGTTCAGACACCCAAAAATAACTTTTATCGATTAATGTCGAAGCCTCATTTCCGACTGAAACACAGGAGCCTTGCGATGGACTCACAATGACTCGAGTTTTCAGCCCTCACTGCCACATAGCGTAACAATAAGAAAGATACGCAGTATGGGGCCAGGAAAATTACAGAATTTCCTATCTTAAGTTATTTCTACACACACAGATTAATGTAGCCGTTACTTGTTGCAGGTCCAGAACCTTTGACATCAGACGACAATTTATCTACTTTTTGTAATAAAATATAATATAATGTAACGTATATTTGTACTAACATTTATAGAAAGAAAGAGACACGGTTTTGAAAATACTTTTCGTGAAATCTCATGCTCTGTTTGTTTATCTGTTACAGTTCACTTAATGACGCTACAAGCAGCACGTTGTACATTGTCAAATGATAGAATTGTCAAGGAAGTGTGCATTGTAAGAGATGTGGAAGTAAGAGATCGTTGCTTAGTTTCAAGTACTATCCCACGGCTTGTCTGGAAGCAACGACGAAATCCACAAAAGTTGGAAAAAACTTGAAATTCCAACTTGATGCAACAAGGCAATTTTATTAATGTATTCTTAGCTCGACATGTTTCGGGTACATACACCCATCATCAGGAGCATTAGATGTTGAGTTGCAGCATACGGTTTTCTGCGCCGAGTTTTTGGATGGGTGGTGGTCTTGAGAGCCGCTGCGTAGGTCGTGTGTACGGTG
>Ga0136643_10015793_pt1 | contig 11342 bp, 12 predicted proteins | sample TergutLab28metaG_FD_96883 | JGI IMG/M metagenome (GOLD analysis project Ga0136643, IMG submission 96883) | Labiotermes labralis P1 segment gut microbial communities from Petit-Saut dam, French Guiana - Lab288 P1 (version 3) (version 3) | ecosystem: Host-associated > Arthropoda: Insects >... | reverse complement strand
TCACGTTATTTCGTAGGGGCAAACCGCCAAGGTCTGCCCGTTCTGATTTACCGCACCATTGCGGCGTCCAGCGCGTTGCGGATGGCGGATATCAGAACTTCTTGGGTGTACGGCGTACCATCTGCCATTTGCACATTTAGCGATTGCATCGTGACAATTTGCTGAGAAAGGCTATCCATTGTCGGCTGCATTAGCGGGTAAAACATCTCCTGAGCTTCATATGGGTCGTAGATGCTAACGTTCAGGATGGCATTTTCACTGACTTCAACGCTTACGATAATTGTCGAGTTAGCCAGGGTTATCTCGGAAAAATATGTACCCGGTACGTAACGAGTTTCAGGAGTTCTTGCTGCCGGAGGTGGAGCTTGCTGCTGCGGTGCAGGTTGTACGTGCGGTGTTGTCGGCGTTTCTGCGCTTCTGCCGCCAAATAGGAACATCACAAGCAATATCGCAGCAACTACTGCCGCGGCTATTAGCAAAACTTTGCGTATTTGCTGTACCTGAAGGACGAAAATCTTTGTGCCGCCCATGTTATCACTCCTTAGATAATTTGCTGTTAGTTAATTCGTAGCTGTAGATATCTAAGTTTATTATGCCGCTAATGTAAATATGTCTTGATAAATCATCTTTTCTGAATTATAATTATAATGTTTACAAACGAGCATGTTGAAAAATTAGCTGTTTGCAACTAATTTTGAAATAGGCTTGTTTGAAGGCTGCGCATCCCGCAAAAGCATTTAATGGTTTTGCGTGGTAACAGTATGCGTGCAAGGATTCTTTTTTGTTGTGAACAGAAAAGTTTTGCATGAATTTAAGTGAAATCAAAATATAGAGAATTTTTACGGAGGGGAATATGCACAACATTAACAAGGGAGACAAGCTGGAAATAAAGCTTGGGACGAAGACATATAAAGGTTTTGTGCATGAATATAGCGAAGGTGGGTTTGTCGTAGCTGAAGTTGCCGATTCATTTGAAGCTGCGGCAGTTTCAATGCCAAAACAGTGCCTGATATCACTCTTTTTTGATGGCGGAATAATTAACTTCGAGGCTGACTTTGCAGCAGTTTGCAAGCAGGATAACCTTGTTCTGGCAAGGTTCAAAATAACATTGGAGAGCGAGAAAATTGAGCGGCGCGAGTTTTTGAGATGTGAATGTTCGCTGCCGATAAGATTCGCGCTTGTTGATGATATCACAGCGGTTGCGTCGGAAACACAAGAACAGCGGCCAAAACCGCTTAATGAAGGTACTGTGAAAGATATTGGCGGCGGCGGATTGCGCTTTGTTACTAACGTTGAAGTCGAAAACGGTGACAATATAAAGTTTCTGCTGTTGCTTGAAGGTGAGTATCTTATAATTGTCGGGAAGATACTGCACAAGTACAAGGTTTCGATGTCACAGGCAAAATTTCAATACAGAGTTGTTTTCATTGATATTCTTCCGGCAGACAGAGAGAAAATTATTAGGTTTGTGTTCAACGAGCATCAAAAATAGGGGGCTTGCGCGGAAGGCCGGTCGGAAAGGTGCAGCATGGATATGATATACCAAATTGCATTAATTAGTTCGATGCTGGTAGGTGTCGGGCTAATGGCATACGCGTTGTTTATCGGCAGAAAATCGATAGATGACGATGATAGACTGAACCATTCGGATGGTTGGAGTTTTGCCGCCGCTTCGGATGAGGAATCTGCCAAAATGGAGGGTGAGCTTCACGAAATATCGAATCATATTTTTGAAGAGCTGGAAACTAAGCACAACGAGCTTTTGGCACTGTATAAACTGGTCGACAAAAAGAAAAAAGAACTTGATTCTACATACGAGGCAAAGCCTGAATATAACGGAGCGAAACCCGAATATCGCAAGCCGTATGAAGAGCTTGTTCCGGACGGTTCAGGCGGCAAGACGGCAAACTTTGCCGTAAGCACAGCTAATATACGAAAAGTGCGCCAACTTCAACAAGAAGGGTTTTCGATTGATGAAATTTCAAATGAACTTGGAATAGGGAAGAATGAGGTTAAGCTAATGCTCGACCTTGGCAAAATACGATAAATGATTGTACGACAGGTGAAGAATGAAGAAACCACTGGTTTTCGGGCTTGGCGCAGGGATTTTCGTCATGTCTATAGTATTTATGCTGCTGGGCAGTGTAATAAACGGCGCGCACGAGAATGACGGGCGCGATTTTGTTGCGGAAAACTATAGGCTTACAGAACAGGTTGCTGCTCTCGAAACACAGCTTGAGGATTTGCAGAACCAAGTTTTGAGTGAGCAGGAAATTGTGGAACAGGCAATAGCATTGGGTATGGTTTTTGTGACTGACCCTAACAGGGATAACGATGACCGGTTCGTTTATCTGCCAAATGATACGATATCCGCCGAAGATACAACACCTGAGCCTACACCAACTCCGTCACCAACGCCTACACCTACCCCTGCACCAACCCCTGCACCAACCCCTACACCTACCCCGGCACCAACCCCAACACCAACGCCAACACCAACGCCTACACCAACTCCGACACCAACTCCATCGCCAACACCTACACCTGCACCTACGTCAGGTGCAACAGTGGCGATTGAGATTCCACCGGGAACGGTGTTACAAGGTATATCGCAGATTCTGCAAGATAACGGCATTATTAACGATGCGCGGGCGTTCACCGCATATGTTATAGAAAACGGCGATGATACACGGCTTTTGGCAGGTGATTTCACATTACGCCAAGGTTCGGACTTTAACACGGTCTTGAGTGTTATAACGATGAGATAGAATGTCATAGGCGGGTTCCTATACCCGATAATGCAATAGGGCGAACGACATTCCGCCTTTCGGGGCGGTTTTTCATACACATATATGCTTTGGAGGGAGAAACGCAATGAAAGAAAAACTTGCAGAATTGAAGCTGCAATGCACGGAGAGAATCGTGCAATTCAGCTCACTTAAAGATTTGGAGCAGCTTAGGCTGGATATGCTTGGCAAGAAAGGCGAGCTTACGCAGCTGCTGAAGTCACTTGGCAGTGTTGCGCCGGAAGAGCGTCCGATAGTTGGGCAGCTTGTGAACAGTGTGCGCGAAGAAATCGAAGAAATGCTTGAAAACGCTAAAGCAACAATACGTATAAAAGAACGCAATGCACGCTTGTCTATAGAGAAAATCGATGTTACAAAGCCGGGCAAAGCTGCGGTTGTTGGTGTAAAACACCCGATGACAACCGTGCTGGACGACCTCAAGGCGATATTTATCGGCATGGGGTACAGCATCGCGGAAGGGCCGGAGATTGAAACTCCGTACTATAACTTTGAGGCACTGAATATTCCGGCAACACACCCCGCACGCAGTGAGCAGGATACATTCTACTTCGACAACGGAAATTCGCTCAGAACATCAACATCTCCGATGCAGGTACACATAATGGAGAAGGGTGAGCTGCCGATTAGAGCAATCTGCCCGGGGCGGGTTTTCCGCCGCGACGAAGTCGACGCGACACACGCGCCTGTGTTCCACCAGCTGGAGGGTATCGTTGTCGACAAGGACGTTACAATGGGCGATCTCAAGGGTACGCTTGAGCTGTTTGCGCGTGAATTCTTAGGCAGTGATACAAAGGTACGCTTCCGCCCGCACTACTTCCCGTTCACCGAACCAAGTGCGGAGATGGACGTTAGCTGTTTTGCCTGCGGCGGTGTTGGCTGCCGTGTCTGCAAGTACGAGGGTTTTATCGAGCTTTTGGGCTGCGGCATGATTCACCCGCGCGTACTGCAAATGTCCGGCATAGACCCAAACGTGTACAGCGGGTTTGCGTTCGGCATGGGGCTTGAGCGGGCAACAATGCAGAAGTTCGGTATATCCGACCTTAGGCTGCTGTACGAAAACGACGTCAGATTCTTGAAACAGTTCTAACCGGGAGGGCTAAGCATGAATATTCCAATGTCATGGCTAAATGATTTTGTAAATATATCGGATATAGATTTGCAGCGGTTTGTCGATGGTATGACCGCAAGCGGCACAAAGGTTGAGGGTGTCGCAAAGGTTGGCGCGGAGCTTACAAACATTGTGGTAGGCAAGGTTGTAAGTGTGAAGTCTCATCCGGCGGCGGATAAACTGCGCGTTTTTGGCGTGGATGTCGGCGGCAGAGAGCTTACGATTGTTTCGGCGGCCGAAAACCCTAAAGAGGGCGATATTGTGCCTGTTGCGACAGACGGCGCGGTACTTAGCGGCGGCAAAGAAATAATAGAAAGTGACCTCCGCGGAGTGATATCACAAGGCATGATGTGTTCCATCGAAGAACTTGGATTTTCGCGGCAGGATTACCCCGAAGCACCCGAGGACGGCATATACATTTTTGCCGAAGAGCCGGCACTTGGCGCGGATGTTATCCAGCTGCTTATGCTTCGCGAAGATGTTGTCGAGTACGAAGTAACTTCGAACCGCCAAGACTGCTTCTCGGTCGTAGGCATTGCGCGTGAAGTTGCCGCAACGTTTGAGCGAAAATTGAATGTGCCGCAGCTTGTTCTCAAAGAAGAAAGTAGCGGAGCTACGGCAGACAACATTTCCGTGGAAATAGAGAATACCAAAGGTTGCCCGCGATACGTTGCGCGAGTAGTCACAGATGTTAAGGTAGGCCCATCGCCGTTATGGCTGAGAAACAGGCTCAGTATGTCGGGCGTTCGCCCAATCAACAACATCGTTGATATTACCAACTACGTTAATCTTGAGCTGGGGCAGCCTCTGCACGCGTTTAACATTGATTGCGTCGACGAACGCAAGATTATCGTCAGAAATGCGAAAGCAGGCGAAGAGTTTGTAACGCTAGACGGCGTCAGCCGCACGCTTGACCCATCGATGCTTGTTATCGCAGACCCGAACAAGGGGCTTGCAATCGCGGGTGTAATGGGCGGCGAGAACTCGAAGGTCGAAGAGGACGTAACAACGGTGCTGTTTGAGTCGGCATGTTTCGATGGTCCGACAATCCGCGCGACAAGCGCGAAACTTGGGCTTCGCACGGAGGCATCATCGAAGTTCGAGAAGGGTATAGACCCGAATCTCGCACTGGTTGCGATTAACCGTGCGGCTGAGCTTGTTGAACTGCTTGGCTGCGGTAAGGTGCAGCGCGGCGTGGTAGATGTCTACCCCGAAGTACGCAGTGAAACAACGGTGAGTTACAGCGCAGAGCGTATCAGCCGTTTGCTTAATGTGTCTTTTACCAACGCGCAAATCGAAGAATATCTTGCAAGACTTGGCATAACTGCCAAGAACGGTGTTGCGCAAATACCAACGTTCCGCCAAGACCTTGCAATAGAGGCTGACATCGCCGAAGAAGTCGCGCGTATGTTCGGCTACGACAATATACCAACAGAGCGAAAAACAGGTTCTTCGAGCCTGATGGCAGGCAAGAAGACCGAAAAGCAGCAAACTGAGGACGTACTGCGCGAGACTTTGGCGGCATACGGCTTGTTCGAGGCTATCAGTTTCTCGTTCGAAAGCCCGGGCGCACTTGATAAATTATGTATCCCGCAAGGGTCGCCTTTGCGCAGCACTATCAGGATAAAGAATCCGCTTGGTGAAGAATACGGTATAATGCGTACGCAGACAGTCAACGCGATGTTACAGTCGCTTTCGTTGAACTACAACAGACGCAACGCCTCGGCGTGGCTGTTCGAAATCGGCAAGACGTACGAGCCTCGCGAAGGCGCACCGGTGGATGCACTGCCGATAGAAACGGAAATGCTTACAATCGGAATTTACGGCAACGAGGCTGACTTCTTCGTGCTGAAAGGCATTGTAGAAGGTTTGGTTGCACGCGTTGCAGATGCTGAATTAGAAGTATCTGCATGTACCGAGCAGGCGTACCTGCACCCGGGGCGTGCGGCTAAGATTGTTGCAAACGGAGGGTTTGGCGAACTAGGTTACATCGGCGAAGTTCATCCGGAAATTGCCGAAAACTACGAGATAGGCACGCGTGTATACATCGCGACGCTCAATCTCACAAAGATATTCAGTATGCCGCGCAAAACCAAGAAATATAAGCAGCTTCCTAAGTTTCCGGGAACATCGCGCGATATTGCGTTTGTTGTCACGAACGACGTTACAGCGGCGCAAATGCAGCGTACCATCCAAGGCGCGGCTGGAGATAAACTCGAGAGCGTAGAACTGTTCGACGTATACACAGGCGAACAAGTCGGTGAAGGGCTTGTATCGGTGGCGTACAGGTTGTTCTTCCGAGCGGCTGACCGCACATTGGTAGACCAAGAAGTAGACGCGGCAATGGCAAACGTGCTGGCTGTTCTAAAAACTGCCTTTAACGCACAACAAAGATAAATCTGGGAGACAATCATGCTCGAACATTTTATATTCAGTGTTAATGCCGTTGTGCCGATGTTTGTTATTATGGCAGTCGGTTATGTGATACGCAAACTTGGCTGGACAGATGCCGCATCGAACAAGAAGATGAACAACATTGTATTCGGGATTGGTCTGCCAACTCTGATGTTTCGAGATATTTCAGCAAGCGACCTTCAAGTACTTTTCGATGCTCCGTTTTTGGCGTTCGCCTTTGTTTCGACAACCGTAGTGTTTGTTGTAACCATGTACATCGGCATGGTTTGGTTCAAGAACAGGAAGGTTGCCGCGACATTCTCGCAGAGCTGTTTCCGCAGTAATTTTGCCATCTTGGGCTTGCCGCTGTCAGCGAGTGTCCTCGGCGCGGATAACATGCAGCTTGCGCTCTTGGCAATCGCGTTCATCATACCTCTGTACAACATTTATTCGGCGATTGCGTTTGCGGGCGAAGAGGGCGAGAGCCTCAGCGGCATGAAGGGCGTCAAGATTGTTGTAAAAAATCTCTGCAACCCTATAACATACGGCGTTATTCTGGCGGTGGGGGTTTCTCTGCTCAGAATCCCTATGCCGGTGATGGTGACAGTGCCGGTCAACCACATAGCAAGCCTGACAACGCCCCTCGCGCTGCTTGTCATAGGAGGAAGTATCGACTATTCTCGCGCACTTACATGCATTAAGCCTGCGCTGTGGATATCGGTCTTGAAACTTGTAATTGCTCCGCTGGTGTTTATCCCGATTGCTGCCCTCCTGGGTTTCGAATCGGACGCTATCGCCGTAATCTTCCTGATGCTGGCCACACCAACGGCAATTTCAAGCTATGCCATGGCTGTCCAAATGGGCGGTGACGAAGATCTGGTCCTAAACTCAATTCTGTTCACAATGACATTCGCAATCTTCACACTCACATTCGGGATATTTATACTTAGAACATTTGGGTTGATATAGGGCATATATTGTGATGACGACCGTCTTAGTTGTTCGGTTGTAGGGCGGGGGCTTGCCCCCGCCGCATTATTTCCAAGGGTAATTGGAGGAGCAATACATGAACCAATTCTTCAAACAAGTATACGAAATTGTCGAGAGAATACCATACGGCAAAGTAGTTTCGTACGGGCAGATTGCGCGTATGCTTGGGCGACCTCGTGCGGCGCGTGAGGTCGGCTGGGCTATGCGCTGCTGCCCCGATAATTTGCCGTGGCAACGCGTTGTTTTGGCAGACGGAACTGTCGCAGGCGGTAATTTCGCCGATGTCCGCAGGTCACTGCTTGAGGCTGAAGGCGTGGAATTCTTGCCGGATGGGCGTGTTGACATGAGAACATACAGCGCAAACGAATTGGATATCGCGCCACCACCGGAGCTGTTTATGGATTAATAACCTGATAAGAGCGGACGCCATGCCTAGCGGTTTGCTTTCAGCAAACTGGGCGAAGCCCACTTTCGCATAGCGAAAGCGCATGGGCATCCCTACGTAATTGCGGAATTTTGTGTTGTAGGGGCGACCCTGCGTGGTCGCCCGCAATTGAAACAAATGTCTTGTGCATTTATCTGTATGGATGTATAATATTTGCAATATAATTAACCTCATCACGGAAGGACGATAAGCATGGCAGTAATAAGCGAAATCATCCGCGCAGAAGCGGATAACACACTTAGTTTTGGCAACTACACAGTAGCGGATAAGCAAAAATCCAATGATTTCAAGCTCAATGGGCATACATACAAGGTCAAGACCTACAACGAGCTTACGCGCCTTGAGTGCGATGACAAAATGCTGCTTGAGACTGTACCCGGTACGGCTATCCACAATCTTAATGATTCGAATGGCAGCCTTGAATTTGCGGCGGAAGGCAGTGGCGACACACAGTTCACTGTTGGGCTTGAGCCTGATTTGGAGTACAATATATTTGTCGACGGTGAGTTTGTCGGTATGGCAATCAGCAGTTTATCGGGTAAGATAAACTTCGGCATAGAGCTTAGAGAAGATTTTTCGCCTCGTATTAAGATAGCGAAGGTATAACATGCCTAAGGCAAAGACCATTTACAGTTGCAGGGAGTGCGGATACCAAAGCGGCAGATGGCTTGGACGCTGCCCATCCTGTGAAAGCTACAATACAATGGACGAAGAGGGTGAAACTCTGTTTGAGTCGAAACGTGGAAGTGTTGCGCGTTCATCGAAGAAAACGGAGGCACTGTCGCTTGAGGACATTTCGGACGCGGCAGAGAGCCGCATGACTACCGGCATAGGCGAACTTGACAGGGTTCTCTCGGGCGGGATAGTCGAAGGCTCTCTTGTTTTGATTGGCGGAGATCCGGGCATCGGTAAGTCGACATTGTTGCTGCAAATTTGCAATGCGATAGGCGAGGCAGGCAAGACGATACTGTACGTATCAGGCGAGGAATCCGCAACGCAGATAAAGCTCCGCGCAGACCGCTTGGGCATTACCACGAAAAAACTGCTTATAGCATCGCAGACGAGTGTCGATAACATCAAGCAACTGATATCCCAAACCAAGCCGGACTTGCTCATAATCGATTCTATCCAGACCATGTACCGCGAAGACATCACATCCGCGCCCGGTTCGGTGTCGCAGGTGCGTGAATGTACCTCGGTGTTTATGCGCATTGCCAAGGAAGAGGGCATTTCGGTTATCATCGTGGGGCATGTCACAAAGGACGGCGCGATTGCCGGCCCTCGTGTGCTTGAGCATATGGTCGATGTTGTTCTGTACTTTGAGGGCGAACGCCGCGAGCTTTACCGTCTGTTACGCTCGGTCAAGAACCGCTATGGCTCGACAAACGAAATCGGCGTATTCGAGATGAACGATAAGGGGCTGCGCGAGATTACGAACCCCTCTGAATACATGCTTGCAGGCAGGCCGATTGGCGTTACGGGTTCGGTCGTCACATGCAGTATTGAAGGCACACGCCCGCTACTTGCAGAGGTTCAGGCACTTGTTACATACACGAATTTCGGTACACCGCGCAGGATGGCATCGGGCATGGACTACAACCGCGTCGTGATGTTGATTGCCGTGCTTGAAAAGCGTGCAGGACTGCAGCTTGGCAGTTATGACAGTTATGTGAATATCGCGGGAGGCTTGAAAATACTTGAACCCGCGCTCGATGCCTCGGCACTGCTTGCGGTCGCTTCAAGTTACCGTAACAAGCCTGTTGACCCATACACTATGGTGTTTGGTGAAGTCGGGCTGACAGGCGAAATGCGCGCCGTAGCAATGGCAGAAAAACGCTTGAACGAAGCAGTGAAACTCGGTTTCAAAGCATGTGTAATGCCGCAGGAAAATACAAAGGGGCTGAAAGTCCCCGCCGGGATAAGGGTGTTTGGCGCGGGAAATATTGCAGAACTGCTGCAAGTCGCGCTGGATTAGGTAGATTATGAATTTAAAACCGAACTATCACATTTTTGCAATAATAAGTGTTTTGGGATGGGCGAATGGTTTTGTATTCACAAGGCTTGCGCTGCAGTATTTTGAGCCTGTGTCAGTAGCGTTTTTACGCTACTTGCTGGGTTCGCTTGTGTTGCTGGTGGTTGCTGTAGCTCTCAAGATAAAGCCGCCTGCCCGCGAGGATTGGAAATGGGTAATTTTATGCGGCATGTCGGGCTTTGCCGTCTACATGACGATATTTGTCATGGTTTCGGTAGTAATCAACGCCTCAACTTCAAGTGTAATTATCGCCACTGTGCCGATTTTTACGGCCTTGATGGCATGGGTGCTGTACAAAGAAAAACTCAAACCCATTCAATGCTTTGCATGTGGGCTTGAGTTCTTGGGTATATTGGTAATGGCACTGATAGCCTTGCAGCTCGATGCAAATATAGGCGCGTTGCTGATGTTGCTTTTTGGTGCAGGGCTGCTGGCAATCTACAACATAACTACACGAAAGCTCGTCAAGAAATATTCGCCGCTGCAGGTAACGATATACAGTATGTTTGTAGGTACTATCGGTTTGGCAATTTGGATACCGAACTCCATCGCGGACATTCAAAGCGGTGTACCGTTTATAGGCTACTTTCACATATTTGTTCTGGGAGCATTTTCGAGTGCTGTTGGCTTTGTGACTTGGGCGTTGGCGTTAAAGCATACTCCGAAAGTGTCTTATGTCACGAACTATATGTTCATAACGCCGTTTCTGACGACACTGCTGGGTTTCTGGCTGGCGAATGAAGTGCCGGGGATAGAAACAATACTTGGCGGCGCACTAATCCTAACAGGGTTGGCGATATTCAATTTTCATGCCGAAATGGCGGGTTGGTTCAGTAAACTTAGGCTGAGCGCGAAGTAGTAACTACCGCACAGCAATGATTTCTTGAAATTCCTTGCGCAATTGCTTGGGGTGAGTAAAGACAATACCGTGAATACCCAATGCTTGTGCGGCCTCTACATTTTCGCGCTTGTCGTCTATGAAGATGGTTTCGCCGGGAACTAGGTCGAAACGTTCAAGCAATATTTTGTAGATTTCCGGCTCGGGTTTGATTACTCCCTCGTTGCCGGACAGGATTTTGCCTTTAACCTGCGATAGCGCGGGATGTTGCTCTTCGACATGCGCAAACCGACCGGCATTGTAATTTGACAGTATGTATGTGCTATAACCTTGCTTGTTGCATTCTAAAAGAAAGTCAATACTGCCCTGAATAACCGGAACTTTATTTGTAAGCCAGTGGTCGCGTATTTTATCGAAATCTACACTGTGTTCAGGGTTAGCAAGATTGAGGTTTTCCCATATTTCATAGCATGAATACGTGCCTCTGTCGTGTTCAATCCACAGGTCGCTCTTAAATGTTTTGTTTGCAAGGACATTTGCCGTTTCACGGTCGAAGCCTAGGCTCATTATGTACTCAAGCGGCTGAAAGTCTATTAAGACATTTCCAACATCGAAAACAACGTTTTTTATCATGAATGAATACTCCCTTTCTTTGTAGTTTTGACAAGTATAGCAAAATTACAGGGTTTAGGCAAAGCAAAAATTCAGGAGGCAGCATGAGGGATTAC
>Ga0136643_10015789_pt1 | contig 11344 bp, 4 predicted proteins | sample TergutLab28metaG_FD_96883 | JGI IMG/M metagenome (GOLD analysis project Ga0136643, IMG submission 96883) | Labiotermes labralis P1 segment gut microbial communities from Petit-Saut dam, French Guiana - Lab288 P1 (version 3) (version 3) | ecosystem: Host-associated > Arthropoda: Insects >... | reverse complement strand
GGAGATATTTTAAATCCATTTTAATCCAATTATGTGGTTTTAAATGGTTTGACAAATATGTGCAATTAGTTGGTTTTAATAAATATTGTTATCACATTGCACGGTAATAAAATGAAAAAAAAATTCTACAGTGTGTTCGAAGTAGCTCGCCGTCTGACTCAATTCACTCCACGATTCCACGTCTTAATCGCATTATAATTTTCGTTTTAATGTTTTCTCTTGTCTACAAACAGTGATTTTTCCGTAAGATTTTAGTGCTGTAATCGGTATCCAATTTTCACCCATTCGTGCCACACGAACTGTACACCTCGACCCCCTTTATTGAACCGCCCGTCATTATTATGCGGACCTGCGCCTCCTTAATGTACTTCTCCCAGTCAGCTCTGTTTTTTGATCTATTCTTCCAATTCGTAACTTGTATTTATTATTATCTGGTTTTTATCCTCGTATCATTTATCCTTTTCTACTGTCCAGGTCGATTCCACTTAGTCTGACTCTATCACGGCCACAATTTAGGTTTCCTAAATATTAGCTCTTTTACGGTGACAGTTTATCGGCCTGTCGCCCAGCCCCCAACGTGGAAGGCCAGTCCACCGTATTTATAACCCCCTGGGGCAGGGTGGCTCAGCTATAAGCCCAGGCACCGGGTACCCATTTTGGTCGCCTTTTACGACCTGCTTGGGCTGCAGTGGGACTATTCTATTCCCCGGTCACCACACGGGTAGCTTCATGACAATATAACACGTAAATATATGCTACAACAGTGATTTAAAGGATATAATTTACACAGATTTCCATTTATACACTACTGCACTATATTAATTTCTGTTTGCACATGATTACATTCAATAACTTAAACATTTTGCATCCCGTATTCATAATTTTCAAGTGAGACATCTCCGTTGTGTTGAACATAAGCTAAAATATATTATGAAATATATATATAATACAGGCATACACAAATTTATATGTTATTAGATTATAATTCCAGCTACATGTTTCGGCCCAATTGTAGGGCCATCTTCAGGCTGATCTTTTAATCTTAAGTTTTTTATGTAACATACCACAATTATTTTAACCAATACTTGTAATACGAGATCTCGTAAATTGAAAGCATTATCAATTTTACACTTCACTTGTACAATTGTACACTCCACCTGTTCAATTGTACACCCCACCTGTTCAAAGATCGGCCTGAAGAGGCCCTACAATTGGGCCGAAACATGTAGCTGGAATTATAATGTAATATAATGTAATAAAATATAAAGTTGTGTATGTATTGTATATATTTTATATTATATTTTGCGTCCCTTCATACTCTGTTCCACTTCAAATTCCTGTAACGTTTAATTTATTGTTATGATTAGAAAGCGCGACAGAGAAACGTGTCTAATATTACATCTTGAGAAAGACCATTTTATTTACGGCTCTGGTGAGAAGCAATAAAAATATTGTTTGCTGTCATTTTTATCTCCGGCTTAGTGCCCTAACTAAATTAACAGTTTATGGGTCATATTAAAACGTCCTACTCGAAGTATTATAAATTTAAACATTCGTTTACCCTGAGTGGAAGTCGATGAAGCCAATCGTTTTTGTCCGACCGTCTACCAAGATGTGTAATGTAAGAATATGGTCATATCGGATGAATCAGCTGGGATCCTTATCAGCCACTTCTGCGGGACATTCGATTTGCTTTGACACTAAGGTCTATACTGCGTTTCAGTATTAATGCCTCATTAGTTGTCTACGTAATTAGAGAGAGAGGAAAAATAAATTTTCCTCAATCACGCTTAATGCGTGAATCACTAGGTTAAGGCAAAACAATCCGGGGGTCGCGACGGCCAGTGGGGAAGCGATGAACGTACGCACGTTTACATAAAAGTTTTACGTAAAACGAAACTATGAGGAGGGTTTCCGTTTTCTGGAATATAATGACGAGTCACTGTGTTAACGGTTCCCGACGTTTCAACACAACGTAGTTGTCTCATACTTAAGGGTCGAAATGTTCAAGGACATTGAAGTTGAAACCAATACGATAGCTTGAAACGTGGGTAACCGACTATCCAGTGATGCGGCGTCATACCCCCAAAAGACGCGAATTTCAGCTCCACCGCTGAGTAAACCCACAAACTCGCTTTCCTGTAACAGCTTAAGGAAACCTGACAGTAGATAATAATATATTTATTTCCTGCAATTGGGTTGTTACCCGGTGGCAGTGGTTATTTTACATATAAACAAAACATGAAATTGGTTACTACAAGATTTAAGTCGGGAGGGCTACATGAGAAGCATGTAGTGGCAACTTGCAATTTTGGGAACCATCTCAGCATTTGCTTATAGACACAGGGAAACCAAGAAAAACCTGTGTCGAGTATCTCTTTGTAATGAATGCTATGTTTCTGTACCTTAATGAGTACGTACTTACGTGTTCGCTTACCCCTCGGCCCTACGGCCCTCTGAGAGCTCTGGCCACAACCTTGATGACAAAAGTATTAAAAAAAAACATAGCAGGGCACCGTGTAAACATTAACTCTTTGGCTCTGGAGCTGGACATTTACAGTTTAGCACATCATTTATGCAAATTGTGAATATTTTATGAACCAAGAAGCGTAACATTAGGAAATACACGGCATTTTGTGGAGGAATAAACGAAGATGGCGAGAGAAAGTCTAAAAATATAATTCAATATATTTGTTGACTAAATATATAAAAAGTTTACTCTGGGGAGTAGCGGTACGCCTGTCCTATGTATAGAATGCATGGTGCCTAAAGGTTAAAACAGCAGGACAGTTCATTCTGCTGGTTCGCCTGCAACAGTCTGTTTCGAGCACACGCAGTACCGCCCGGTAGAAGAAGCTGTCGCCCATCCACGGCAAGCGTGATACTCTGTACATATGTCCCTACCCGCCGCCTTGCTTGTTTCGCTGTGGACAATGTCAGACTGTAGAATTTGAAGCATCGGAAAGCGATGGTAAGGATGACTGTCAATGCACAAAGACGTTTCAGAAATGTCTGACTCTTAGGAAGAAAAGCGATTTAGGTATAAAGGATCAAGAATCCAAGACTTTTGACCCTTCAAGATGGGACCGACAGGTTGTCCCGAAACGTCACTAAGGAACTGCTACTACTCGCTGCGTAAAAGCCCAGAAGAGCGCAGTTCTCATGTGGGAGGAAGGTTAAGTGGCCTTAGTTAAGGTACTTTCCTGAATTCTATGAGGGACTCACAGAAAACAGAGGGTACCGAGATTTCAACCCGAGACTTTCCGAATACGAAGAAGGTTTCTACCCATTCGTCCAAGATATTCGATACCAGAATAAAATTAAGTAAGCCGGTTGGGTATATAGAAGCGATCTAGGCTGCTTCTGAACTTCCTGCATTTCCACGTTCGTCTAAAGTAAACAATATAAAAAGCGCTCGTGCCTTTTCTACTGCTTGATAAGCCTACATTTCTAGTCCACGTGTAATTTTATTCCAGAAAAGTTTAAATAACCTATTTTTTGTGGCATTAATTATTCCCTCTAGGGGTTACTTGAGCTTACACGAGAAGCAGAGACGGCGGTACACTAAAAGCACAATTATATAGGCTTAGCAGCTGAATCACGCAATATATTTTAAGACAGCATGAGCACACTATCTGAACAAAGACGCTTATGCATGCCCTTAATTAAGATCACTATATTCTGCGGATTCTGTGTTATCTTGTTGGGTTACTGGGATTTTTCGCCCCCTCACAACGCCCTGGAAAGCTCTCAGGACTAAGTATACGAAGGTTATTTCTTCGGTTAGAGTCCTTCTAACGTCGGTCATAATACTAACCACACACCTCCTTCTAACAAGGAAGTCAGTTGTGTTTCCTTTGTCACGTAATCTCCTGTCTGAAGTGACTAGCTTATACAACGTCAATTGAAAGGAGATGGGGTGGTTACAATGGCACTGAACTATCTCCTTTGTCTTTCAGGGTGCGATGCTTATGCACAAAGGTGGCTTGAACGTACTGTATGGTTAGGTAGATTCCTCTTTACACTGGTTGTTTGGTGGCATCGACATGATTGGCAGGATCAGAGGTCGTTTTTCAAGACCTGAGAAGGCTAGGCGCGGTGGGGAGATTAATGTACTAATATTAGAAAGGTAAGATACGGTAATGTTTGAGTTAAAAGTTTCGTTGTAGAATCTTCCGAAGGTCGCTCCGTGTAGAAACGTTAAAAATAACTGACCTTTATAAAAAAAAATACGCCTACTTCTTTGGAATGTATGTGACAAAATGTTGTCAGTAAATTTGCGCAAAAGCATAACAGCCTATGTGTATTTCAAGTCAATAACAATTCGTTCTGTAGGTGTAACATGCGTTAGAATAAACAAGTAGCAGACTCCAATATTCATTCATACGTGAAAACAACAGAACAAAGTGATGAAAGTCTTATGTTAAACAAACATAATGACGCCATTTATAAATGAGAGTGTCAAGTCTCAGGCAGTTAGTCACCTGCCTCCCATTGCAGAGGCCTGGATTCTGTTCCAGGCCACATTATATAGAATTTTTGGTTGAAAAAATGGTACTTGGAGAGGAGTTTCTTCGCGTATTTCGGTTTTTCCCTGACATAATTAATCCAACACGGCCTATACCCATTAATTCATCACGTACGCTATATAATCACTGCAACTGTCAGGGTCGTCAAGTACCACTCTTCAAAAGAAAGAACATGACATTTGTAAGGACAGCAACTGTTAGAAGTTCACTTTACTCTGAGCATGCTCCATACCTATATTCTTTATACTGCTGTACGATTAGGTAGAGAAGCGTAATCCATAACAGTATATGTGCAACGCTGCATGACCCTTTAACATGTGTTCATAAACGACAAGAATAAATTCGCCGTCCGCAAATTTGTTTACGTAGGGAGAGAATGTTACGTATCCATGCCGAACGGCTACAACTGACATGGCCAAGAATTTTGGTGGTCGTACTCGGTTACATCAGCCGAAAACCGGGAGGAAACTGCGATACAGGTCAAAAACCGTTCCTTACACATCCTTACCCCTTCACTTCCATAACTGTCAACACATTTTATGGGAATGCATATTTGGAACAACTTTCTTAAATAATCTACTATTTATCCAAAATTTGAAACCTCTGCAAACAATTACACTTCAAATCCTTCTTCAGTGGCATAGTGTTTCAGTCTGTTAGAAAATCTGTCTAATATGGGAACCCAGAGCATCATTATTGTGGTAATAGGAATTTTCCATTGTACCGTATCAGAGCCAGCTGAAATCAGTCCACACTTATTTTCGTTACATTTATTACCAACCTTAAATCTAAGTGTATGTCTTCTAAGTGGCCGCGTCTCTTAACACTCCTAGATCAAAAGATTTACAAAATAAGCTCTCATTTAGAATTACACACCTTTCGTAATTAGTCCACAGTCCAAAAATTAAATGCTTCTAAATGTGGTACAAGTCTCCCATTTACAGAACCCTACAGAACTGTATAAACTGATTATTTCTGATTTCCTCGCGTTCATAAAATTTAGTGAATATTACAAATTGTTAGCATCCCCTTTACTTTTCTGTCTGAAACCCACACATCCCCCTCGGCGTAGTTCTCAAAAACCCCTAATGAGACTTGGGGTTCTCAATACAATTCTCGTACAATGAATGCTCCCCTCTGGATGTAACATTGTGTGGTCTATTCGGACCCTTCTCCAAGAGTGTACGGTAGCACATCCCAGAATACAACTACCTTCAGCCTTACTCTACGTTATTTCTTTGGCATGGGAGACCGTATTTAACAGCCCCACACTGCATCAAGTAAAATCGTACATTTTATATTTTAGTCTTTAAGATTTTATATGTGAGACAGAAAGGCACGGAATTCTGAAACGGAAGTAATTAATATTCTACAATATATAAAGTGCAATATTCTTGCCAGTTTTACAGTGACTTTATTCAGAAAACACGAAGAAGAATATCATTTAAGTCTGACGATCACCTTGCTTCTTAGGGCTCCGGAAACCACTAAAATTTTACAGTTTCCGGGCTATTGTACTTGCAGTATTAACGTTGGCGCTGATAGGAACCTCATTAAATCCCCTCTTATATTAACAAACACGTCGCCTTTGTAAGAACGCGGTCTAATAGGTGGAGTCAAGACGGGTGGGTCCATCGAAAAGCCAGCCTTGGTACGTGTACGCAGTAATAATTTTGTTGTTTATAACATTTGCTAGTGTGACAGAACAAACATTTTACTTAATATTTGTGTGGTGCACACGGCTGTGTGGACAGTAGGAAAACAATATCAAATACGCAGCTGCATTTACAATCAGCAAATATATATTATTAGACAGTGCCAATACAGTCAAGTAACAAATATCTGAGGAATATGGCTACAAAGTAGTTGTTTTGTGCCAAATTAGTTGTTATTTGTGTCAAATTAGTTGTTATTTGTACAAATTAGTTGTTATTTGTGTCAAATTAGTTGTTATTTGTGTCAAATTAGCTATTTGCATCAAATTAGTTCTTATTTGTGCAAAATTAACTGTTATTTGTGCAAATTAGTTGTTATTTGTGTTGTTCTGTTATTTGTGTTGTTCTGTTGTTATTTGTGTTGTTCTATGTATTGTCTGTGTAAATATGTACTGTAATACTGCCACCGGGTGACAACCCAATTGCAGTTAACAAATATATCATATCATATCATTTCACATCATATCATGTTTCAGCTACTTGTTATGCTCACTGTCAAGCCTTTCCGGAAACCGGGCTCAAATAAGTAGCCGAAACATGCAGCGATATTCCTCAAACATAGTACATGTCCGTATTATGATTTTATAATAATAATAATAATTATTATTATTGCTGAACGAAAATATGGCTGTGTATTTGGTATTGTTTTTCTACAGTCAAATATTTTACTATACCCCAGGAAAGGGTAACGTGATTTGAAAATATGCCTACTTATAAACAATTCCTAAGAACTCTTAAATGAACAGTTCGAATGTTATTTGAATTGAATACCTTCCGTACGAAACACATGAATCAGTTCCAACTCAACAACGAGAGCGGATAGTAGTAGATCCGGTTAATAAGTACCAGAAGCTGTAATTACAGTTGTATGAGTTCCTGATGATGGGTGTCAACACCCGAAACATGTAGAGCTGCCTACAGAAATGTAATAAACTGAATAAGTCGCATCTTGTTGGAAAAATCATTAAATTCGATTCACGATTCACGGACCTATGTATATAAAAATAAATAAAATATCGAATGTTAGTTTATATTTGTAAATCTGACGGGAAATCGTACTATACATATTTTGGGCGGCGGGAAAGTCTGTATGTTTTCTATAAGACTTTACAAACTTACGCAATATACGCATTACTGAGTGATATAAAGGATTATTTCGCAAAAAATCAAATTATTAAATGGTGTATAGCGGCACCGCTTAATTTACTGAAAAGCTGAAACTCAAATCCTGCTTGAGCCAATATTAAAATTTTTGGCAGTCCGCACGCAATTTCAGGCAATAAAAGGTTTAAGTACGTCGTTCAAAAATAACATATCACTAAAATATTTATTATTTGTAACAAAAAATGTAAATATATTACAATTACTGAATTTAAAACTTTAATTTTTTTGTCTCTACGCTGACACAATTTGTATATTACAACACGATTCAAACCTACATATCAAATACAGAAATGCATGTAACGAATAATGAAGAATATAAAAGACGTAAGATTTGTAGACTCCAGTTGAATTGTGATGTATAAATATACAATAATGTGTCAGTCAAACACAACAAAATTTTATTATGTTTATTATTGTACTAGGGCAACATGTTTCGATTCTTATAGAATCATATTCAGGCCCTTCTAAGAAAATAGATCGTTGCTTAAAATGTTTAAAAATTCGCTGTGGGATCCCAAACGCTTACATTCTTGTTAAAACTATGTATAAAATGCATGTGTCGTTTTGCTCTTATTGTACAATCGGGAGCAAAACGACATATTTTAAGTGTTTTAATGTGAAATTTTATATAGTGCATTTGTTGGTAAATAATTAAAGTGATTTTAAGTAAGGATCTGTTTTCTTAGAAGGGCCTGAAGATGATTCTGTAAGAAACGAAACTTGTTGCCCTAATACAATAATAAACATAATAAAATTTTGTTGTGTTTGACTGACACATCATTGCATATTTATATGTTTTAAACACTTCGGGATGGCAAACATTAAAAATGAAATGTGATGGCACACGGTAACGCACGGGAGGGGAAGTGAAGGGGAAACTGGTAAGTGGAGAGGGTAGCCAGTACCCTTCACACCACCACGGAACATGGTGTATTCAGCATTACTACCGCTGATGCGCACACTTCGGCTGCCAGTAGTCGACTGAACTGACGCCCCCACCGATTTAAATGGACTCGTCCATTTCACCTAAAGACGAAATCTGGTTTCTGAGCATATGCCACCACATTTCTACTGACCTCTACCACAAGTGATTTTGCGAATGGTCATGTCTTACCTTTGCTGCTGCGTAGACTGGCTGGATGCTTGGCACGGTTTTGACTGCGGTAGTTTTTCTAGTCTGGGCGAGAGATCTTGAAGACACTGTCATTACCGACTTGATGTGTCCATCTGCCGACAGAGATCGGTCTTTCAATTTGCTAGTAATTACACGCACCGCCAGATACTCCAATTATTACTGCAACCACCCAAATGCAGAGTTGCAATGTGTAATTTTATAATTAAGACATTACATATCCAACATGTTCGATCTTTAATCGCTCATAATCAGGGAGGGATATATCAATCAATAAGTATAAAACAAAGAGTTATAAAATTTCAAATGTTATACTACAACGATGCTATAAGTATTGGTATCTTGAACAGCGTACAGTAGTATAAAATGTGGAACGTAGATGATGACACATAAAGTAGATGTAACCATATAGAGACATGGAAATATGATTATTCTGTAATGTAACATTCACAATTACAATATACATAAGAGTAAGTAATGTATAAGAATTATGAGAGGTAAGGCAAAGGTCGTAGTTACATAACAGTATTTTGGACACAGCTTGTGTATGGAAAGATGGTAGGCACGGTACTGAAGAAAGGGAAAGGAAGGGAGCTGTGTATTCCATTGCGTGTCACGTGTAGCACATGTTGTCATCGAAGGTCATAGATAAGTTGAATTAATGGATATCGTTCATCGGTGTTTTGTTCCTAGATGCGTTTATTGTTGTAACTATATAACTGGCTACAGAATTGTACATAGGAATTCATACGAATATCCTTCTTTACGTTACGAAGAAGAGACAGGGTCCAAGTTCGTGAGGGTTTCGTAGGATGTGTATAGCATATGCTGATTGTGGATTCTTGTATTTTATATGTCTTACGTGTTCCTGTATTTTTGTTTTAGAGTGCGAAGAGTTTGTCCAACATATGAATGCTTGAATGTGAGACAAGTTAATTCATAAATACCATTTTTTGCATGCTCATATTTCGTCTTGTGTAATCTAGGTTACAAGAGATCAGGAATTGTATCGTTTATACAGCAGAACCCCACTTAACTTGATTAACTGGGACGCAAAGCCATCCGGATATGCAGAAAATCTGGATAATTTTTTTTTTGAAAATAGGCTACATTGGCAGTTTTAAGTGAAAAAATCTACATACGGCTGTTTAAGGCTATATATTTATTTACTTACAAACAAAACATTAATACATAATTCTGTATATGTATTTGACAACTAAAGGAAAAATTTAAGCCATAAAAAGATGCAGTGTCATTACGATAAGAAAATGTTTACCCGAAGGGCCAAGCCGATCCTGATAACCAGCAGCCGGGTAAGTGGAGTTCTACTGTGTTTGCATGTTTAAACGAGTTACTGATTCTTCGTATGACTGGCGCGGAGTATGTCCAGATTTTGGAATTGTTAATTTTATAATTAGGTCGAGGGGGAGTGTTTTTCTTACGTTATATTTGGAGGTTTGATTTGGGAATAACTGTGTGCGCAAAAAAGTTAACTTTGGCTATGTGTTGGATAGTATGTCATTCTTTGTGTCTACCTATAGGTGAAAGAGAATGAGAACGCAAGCGATTAAGGGGATATCTATACACGGCTGTTTTGTGTTTCATAGACTGATTTGGAAGGGAATTAATAGTTGTGTCTGTGGTAGTAGGTGTTTGAAAGATATGAGTCCCAAAGGCAGAGTCATTTCGAGGAAGAAGATCCAGAAAGATTATCTGGTTGTTCGCTGCATATACGGGTTTAAATATAATTTACTTGCGTAAAGGTTAATGTTGGCAGACAAAGAAAAGGAATCAATCGTAATTTAGATAGCATCGACGGAACGTGTATAAAATATTATATTCCTGATTTCTAGATGGTGTTTTATGAGTCCATCTTAAAAATACTGTAGAAATATTTCGGCAATTACACTTTAAATGGGCGATCCCGTAGCAATACTTTTCGGAGGTTCTTACATATTATTATAAAAGGTAAAGAAATTTTGGAACAAAACAGTGATCGAATCGATACCATTAAGCTGAAGAAGGTTATCAGTGATATCTATTACTTCATGCATGGCGATGTTAGCGAAAAGATCTTATATACCCTATGTGATGAATCTGTAATTGTTATTAATCCTTAGTTTTAATATGTCATGTGCAAGAACTATTGAACTCGAAGCCACACAATCACTATTAAGAGTGAGGTATTCCTTAAGATTTTTTTTGGGGGGGGGGAGAAGGAAACTTCGCTGTTTTATACGCAGGTGCAATAATGTTATTAACCAGAGGACGAACTGGAATGTCTGGTTTCTGTAGTTTTAAATTAATCTCAGTACGTGAGGTGCAGATTCTTTTGGAATAAGTATTTTATTTCTTTAATCAATGACCTTACTACATTGTTGCAGTGTTTGTTGGATTTGTTTTTGGTATTTTTATGCACGGTCTTGTTAAGTTTGGGGAAATGGTTAACAGCTAGGAACTGGAGAGGGTAACAGCAAGGAATTCGCCTACTCTCTTTAATATATATTTTTATCTATTACAACGATAGTTCTACTTTTGTCGGATGGAACTATCATTAACTTATTTGACATTAATTTGTTCTGAGATTGTTTGGCTATATACAAATTTCGTTTAAGTAAATTATTAAAAGAAGTACGCGATTTACTCAATTATTATACCAACTATTGCACATATATAAAATTTATAAAATTTACACATTAAAACATTAAAAACGCTCCAACATGTTTCGGTCCTAGGACCATCATCAGGGAGCCATATCGTCCTTGCTAAAGTCACACTATAAAAAGTCACATTAATTTCGCTGT
>Ga0136643_10015788_pt1 | contig 11344 bp, 15 predicted proteins | sample TergutLab28metaG_FD_96883 | JGI IMG/M metagenome (GOLD analysis project Ga0136643, IMG submission 96883) | Labiotermes labralis P1 segment gut microbial communities from Petit-Saut dam, French Guiana - Lab288 P1 (version 3) (version 3) | ecosystem: Host-associated > Arthropoda: Insects >... | reverse complement strand
TTGCGGTTTTGGCGGGAAAATAAGGCTCCAGACCATCATCCCTTGAAAATTTTGGAAACAATCTTAAACAAACCCTCGTCCCTGTGATTGTGCCGGAACTTGCACTCCTTAAGATGCAGCACGAACTTGTCCGAGGCGCAACCGTTGAACTTCGCCGGCCTCCGCTTGGCGAAACTCCAAAAGTTCTCTATCCCGTTGACGTGAGTATATGAATGTCCTTTTTATAATTCTCATATATCTGTGGACATTACGATTACCATCCGGTAACATAAAACCACACGTTTGGAGACAAAATGCTTGGAATTTACTGCAGAACCAGCCGAGAAGTGGAACTTGGAAATTCGACCATTTCACAGCAGAAAACGGCGGGAATAAAGTTCGCCGATGAAAACAAGATGAAATATGAAATTTACGAGGACGAAGGCAAGTCAGGATACAAAATATCGGACGACGAGCTTGACCCGCTGAACAACAGACCGGCGTTTACAAAACTAATCGAGGACATCAAAGACGGGAAAATCGACAAAGTGTGGGTCTGGGAGCATTCCAGACTTTCAAGGAACAACTACGCATCGGCCTTCATTTTCAGAACATTCGAGAAATACAAAATAACTCTGTACGAGAACCGGAAACAGTTCGACATGAACGATCCGCAGATTAAGTTCATGCGGCAGATGCTGGACGCAGTTTCGGAATACGAACGACAACTTATAGTGGCAAGGACGACAAGGGGACTTAGAAAGAGAATAGACGAGGGAAAGAGATCGTATCCGAAGCTGTACGGATACCGCAAAGACGGAAAGGACGACAAAGGATACACAAAGTGGATTCCCGTGGAAAGCGAGATTGAAAACTACAAATACATACTCAAACTCTTCACCGAGGGGAAAAGTCTCAGAAAAATCACCTATGAAATACAGGGCAATTTGAAGGGGGACGAACGCGGACTGCTCGAACACGCACATTTCATAAGCAGAATAATAAGAGGCTATCAATACACGGGATACCAGCTTACGGTTGACGGGAACGAAATCTACAAGAGATTTAGGAACAACGAGATTGGAAGCCTGCAAATACTGCTGGACAGAAAGTACTGGGTAAAGTCGGCATCATTCACGCTGGAGTTGATCAGCATAGAGGACTGGGTAAAAACGTGCGAGGTACTACAGATTCGCGGGGCAAAAATGAGCGTCCTAAAAAAAGGCAGACTGTTGCGTGCGAGCAGAAGCATGGGTACGGGGCTTATTGAATGCGGAACCTGCAACAGCAGGTTCTACTACAAGGAACAAAACATATCCAACAAGAAAGGCAGGAAATGGACTTACCTCTCATATTTCCATCATCAATATTTCAATTCCACAAGTTGCAAACAAAAACCAAAATCATTCGACGTCAAATATATGGACGAAATATTCAAGCAATTCTATTTTCACTACCTTCTCGTCTTCGACGACAGAAACGAACAGATACAGGCCAGCCTACGCAACATAAAACAGACTCAAAGAAAAATCAAGGAGAAGATAGCGAAGAACGAAAAGGAAATATCCAAGATTGAAAAACGAATACTCAAATTCAAAACGGTGCTGGATCAATCGGATGCAACGGAGGAAGCCGGAATAATCAAAGTGCTGTCCCGCCAGATTGACGAAAACGAGACTGTACTTGAAGATATGACCGAGGAACTGTCAAAACTAAAAATAGACGGCGAACTTGAAAATGAAAAGTTCAAAAGTACGGAGGCCGAATTGACGTACTACGACGTTAAGGAAAGGATAAACGACTGGTTCTCCAATCTTGACGTTGAAGAACAAAGAAACGAATTGATTAGACTCATAAACAAATGCACGGTATACGGCCATTACCTGATAATAGACACGGGAAAAGCAGTCTTCCTCTTCGACATCAAAAAGCACGAAGTTTTCGACATGAGGCTTCTGGACAACCTTAATAGCGATAAAGTGTACAAACCGTATTATACCAAAAACACAAACAGGCGGGAGGCAAGGAAGCACAACGACAGACTGATTCACAACATCGACCTTAACAAGGGCGAGAACACAAGAATGAGGGTGTTTCAATATTTGATCAAGACTTACAAGATAATATACGACATCAGCGAAAAAGACAGACTCGTGTCGTTTGCCCCATTAACCGGACTAATGGGGCTTGAACTGGAAACATTCCCGGCCGAGGAGTGACCGCCGGCTATTTTTTCTTTCTTTTGGCCTTTCCCTTGCCGGGTTCCATCAGAACGGCAAGTTCTTCCATTGAGTTGATCATATCGTCTTTCCCCACCGAGAAGATTTTTCCGCCGAAGAGGACAAGCGTATCACCGGTGGAAGCGTTGTAACCGACAACGGGAACCACGGCAGGACTTTTCTTCTGGCCGACCTTTTTGACGTATATCTCGAACGGCTTTTCAAGTTTCCTTTTAAGTTCCGACATCGGGCCGTCCGTGTTTGAGACGCACTCCTTCGCACTTTCCATCTCAATCTCGCCCAGTTCCCCATCCAGACGGTTGAACATGATCTTGATCAGTTCCCTGCTCGACTTTCCCTTCAGGTCGTCATCCGAAATTCCCGCCATTTTTGCCATCGCCATGATGTCTGTCGCCATAATCTTCCTCCGTGGTAAGTTAGATGTTCCATTTTACAGTCACAACGGGAATCCTGTCAAGGGGAATTTTGACTTGTTCAGCACGTTTTCCCATGTCCTGTTTTCAAAATGTGTTTTTTGGGGCATTTTATGCACATATTCATGTCTTATATTTATACCGTAAATAGTATCATACTCAAAAATTGCCGGGGAAATTGAAACGCAACGCTATATATAGCGTAATACATAGATACTACACTATATATAGCGTTTATATAAAAGAAATTCCAAGGAAAAACCTAGAAAAAATCAATTTACCTCAGAACTTTGAAAACTGAACAACTTCGTGAAAAAATTCCAGGGTTAATCTAAGTGTATTGAAACCGTCCCTCAACACACGGACGACTAACTAACAGACAATTGGGGAAACAGGGAAACCCCGGAAAAGACTTACGTCCGACCGGTGGGACTCCCAAACAAAATCCACCGGTCTTTTTTTGCAAAATTGAAATTCCCGTACAACGGGAGAGGAGTTTTATAATGGATGTAAAGTCATGTCTTGAAGACACGATCCAACGGGGCTATTACCGCCAACTGACATCGGGCGGTGATCTAATTCTGACGAACGGAAAACAGGTGTTCAAATTCATGCCGTTCGCAAAAACGTACCAGCACTTTGAAGTGATGGGAAAAAGCAAAATCTACCATTTGCTTGACGAAGCGGAGGACTCGGAGCCGTGGCCGGTAATAGAACTTACCGTTGACTTCACCAAACCTTACGGAAAGATCAGAGGGGAAAGACTTTTAAACATCGCCCCGGACATTCCAATCAAATCCGAAAACAACGGCGAGGATACATCAATAATCTGGACACATATTGAAAATCTGTGCGGAAACGTGGAACGGGACGTAAAAGAGTGGGTGAAGGACTGGATAGCCGACATATTCCAGAATCCCATGCAAAAACCGGGAACCGCACTTACGTTCAGGTCTGAGGAAGGGACGGGAAAAGGGCTGCTGTTCGACAAACTCATGGGGAAACTTCTGGGCGAAAGGCATCTTTCAACTTCAAGATCGGTATTCGGGGAACGCTTCAACGGCGAGGCAAAGCACAAACTGCTGATCAACTTCGATGAGGGAAGCTGGGACAATAAAAGAGCCGACATCGGCTCGCTTAAAAAGTTTATCACCGACAGAACTTTTTCCTTCGAGGAAAAAGGAAAGGACGTAGTTCTGCTTCCGAACGTTGCGAGAACGGTATTTACATCCAATGCGTCATGGATAATCAAAAACGACAATTCAAGGCGATTCTGTATGCTCAATCCAATCAAGGAAGATTACTGCACCACGCAGTATTTTGAGGACTTGATGGCCGTAATCGAAAACGAAAAGGCGGTGAAACAATTTCTGCACGATCTTGAGACGAGAGCCATAAGCCATGACTTAACCGCAATTCCAAAGACTGAGGAATATGAAAACCAGCAAATCATCTCTTATGACTACTACGATACTTGGCTGGATGAAATGCTTGAAAACGGGAAAGCATTGGTTGGAATCAATTCCAACGCCAATCTATGGGAAACATTCACGCCCAACTCAAAAGCCTGTCTTGGAGAGTTTGCCACGAGTTCATTTAATGAAATGAACAGGATGAATATAACTTCACGGAAATTGTTTGCCAGACTTAAAACGGGAGTTGGAAAGTTCGGATACATTCTTGACCATCTTGTGACCAGCGAAAACGGAAAGAGCGTGCGTTACTGGGAATTCAAAAGAAAAACAGTGCCAAGTTCCGCAAAGTCTGCGGTAAACGCCTATCTGAACTTGCAGGACTAAAGTCGGATATTACACTAATTACATCTGTTACATAGTTACACGGATGCTTTTTCCGGAAATATAAAAATATGTTTCTAATTCAATAGTGTAATTAATGTAATTAGAGTAATTAGTGTAATTAATAAACAAAAACATGGAAAAGTTGGAAAAAGGCGACTGTTTCCAACAAAACCGGGACGGAAAATTACACTAATTACATTGTTGCGTAATCGGTGTGGCTTGGAAACTTAAAACTAGGGAGAATTGGAATGATAATCACGGACGAATATTTCGGTACGCCGATGCGGATGTTTGAGAATGGATCTGCGGTAGTCGAAGAGAAACCTGACAGCAACACGGAGTTTGTAACCGTCAACAGGTTGCGGGATGGATCGAGAACTGCCAAGGACGACTATGTTGAAACATACGCAAACTTCATATTTGAAATTGACGGCGAGGAAGTGGAAACACAGAAGGAAAGGGCAAAAAGGCTGTTTGAGAACAGGATAATCAACAGAGCCGTATATTCCGGATCAAAAAGCATACATTGCCGTATAACGGTGGAGGACGTGCCGGAAGACAAGCGGGAATACAAGTTTGTATGGGGAAAACTGAATGAGGCATATTTTGAGGGAAAGGCGGACAGGGCGTGTTCAAATCCCGCAAGACTTACCAGAATGCCGAATGCGAGACGATCCAACGGAGTCAAACAGCAAAGATTGCATCTTTCAAACGAGGTGCTTAACTTTGAGTGGAGGGCTGATTACGAACATTCCAAGTTGCTGAATGCGTATGTTGCCAAAATGTGTTTCCAACCGCAAAGCCATAATGAAGGGAAAACACCTGCTGAAACTCTTCTGAAACGGAACATACCGCTCGGGGCAAGGAAACTGTTGGAAAACACTTTCATTGATGGGGAAAGACACGTATTTATACCGGGGGCGATTCTGTTCCTTAAAAAATGCGGGTTCAGTTTGGTCGAGATTGAGACGCTGGTAAGGGCGACACGAATTAAGGACGGGGTGAACTATGTTCGGAATATATACGGATACAAATGAGGAGACAGGAATGGAAATGACGGAAATGAGGGATGCAATAGAGAAAGTCAGGAAATGGGCTTTGAAAACCGGAAACACGAAAAACGGGCTTGACTACAGAGTGTTGTACAGAAATATAACGGGGAAACATCCCAGCAGTGAAAACTGGAAAGGCAGGAAAGACAACGCCGATTACGTCAAGGCGGCTTACGCTTATGGGGTGTACGCTTTTAAGGGGTTGAACAACTGGGATGAGTACAAAAGAAGGGCAAACGCTGATGCCGGGCTTTTGAGGGAACTTGCCTAGAAAACAAAGAGTTAGGCCGTAAATTCACGGCTTGACTATTTGAAATGGGCAGTGTACAATGAACGCAAGTCTTGATATGGGGGAATTGTCGTATGAGTTTTGAATGGGTTTATTTAAATCACTTCACGAAAGGTGAAATTGCGGATGAGGCATTTGCTGAGCAGATACAGGAGTATATGTACAGAAGCAGGAATGAAGAATATCAATATTATAGATTATATGATTTGCCTGTTAGGTCATTGGATATGCTGCTGGATGAGGTGAACGCAGACTATAACTTTGCGGTGAACACTGTCATAAATACAAGTGACGGCGGAGTTCTTGTGTTGTTAACGGAAAAAGGCAAATATTTGAATCATGTGGAATTCGCAAGAGTAGGCGAAGATGATTACGAGACGGCCTGTGAAAATATTGACGAGTGTCTGGATGATGATATACAAGAGAAATATAAGAGAGAAATCAAATTCACAAAGGGAAAGATAAAAGAAGGCTGCTGTGATTGGTTCGTGGCTTATTTGTTGGGTGAAGACGGAGAAGAAATTGAAGAGCTTATTTTGGAAATCTACGATAAATACAATGCGGGTTACGATGATCTGCTTGATTAGGACAAACTCACAACTTAAAACTGCAATGTAAGAACTGCCGTAAACTCAGTCATGATCTCAAACATACTGATTGAACATCAACACCGTCAATCTCATATTCCGGTATGAAATATAACATTATATTATATTTCAGAGGAAATTTGAGACAAAGAGGCGTAAAATGACGGCAGTGAACGGACTAACTGAAAATGGAAAGAACGCAGTGGAAAACATTGCCCTGAAAATAGCGAACGGAAGTCCCACGCTCAACGATCTGACAACTGAACAGCTTGAACAGATTGCGAAAATCGTAATCACGCAGAATTTGACTGCCGAGCTTAGCGAGAAGGCAAAGACTGCGGGCATCGACTACAAAATGGAAAGGTCTGTATTTCTCATGCAGGCAAGCAAAACGGGAAGCGAACACACGCAGACATCATATTTGAAAGCCTTGAAGCAACTTGAAAGACACACAAAGAAAAACGGAATTGACATACTGAGACTGACCCCGGGGCAGGCGGACGACTTTATCTACGGACTTACGGGGTCACCAAACACGAAAAGCATAACCATTGCGGGCGTTTCGGCTTTCTATTCTTATCTGGAAAGACGATACTCGGCAATCAAGAATCCAATCCGTGGCACAAAAGCGAGGCCGGCAAAGAAAACCGTGCGTGAATTGGAAATACCGACTGAAATAGAACTCGTTACTATCCTGAATGAGTTGCCCGAACTTGAAAGAATGGCCGTATATATCATGGCTTACCGAGGTTTGAGAATTGGGGCGTTGAGCAATCTGAAAGTATGGGGAAACAGATACCAGTCAACATCAAAGGGAAAGGCAATATACGGCGAACTGCCGATTGAGGTAATCGCCAACATTAAATATTCCGAATTGAACAACAGAACGCCTTTTGAGGCTTTGACTACCAATGCACTGAAACTTAGGATATACCGGCAGACTATGAGACTGTGCAAAGAGGGAAAGATAAATGCGGCATATTCGGCACATGACTTCAGGCATTACTTTGCTGTCTGCGAGTACGGAAAGGACAGGGACATATACAAACTCTCAAAACTGCTGGATCACACCAACATTTCAATAACGGAGGGCTATCTTAGAAGTCTTAAACTGGACATATAACTAACTATACATGAGCGGAAAAAAGAAATTCGAGCCGTGGCCGGTGGGAATAGCAAGGCATATTCTGCTTAACACGTTGAAAGCGACTGAAAAGGATTGGGAGTGCAAAGAGATCGTTCCGAGCAAAAGAAACGGATACGTAAGAAAAATAACTTTTACCAAAAATGAGGCATGGAAGTATGAGGATCAATAAAAACTGTTTACGGGGCTTGAAAGTTGCGGAACGAAAATTGAAGGCAGTGTATGCACGGAACAGATTATTCGAGAATGTGTATGCAGAAGTGTATGGGAAACGCAGACTGCACGAAAAGAAGGCTGAAAAAAGGCTGGCAGTCAGCGAGGATGATATAACGGACATATTCAGCACAATACCGAAAGAAGCGTTTGAATACTTAAACTCAAAGCACAAAAACGGCATCTTTGACACAAAAGGCGATTCCATATCCATTGTTACATATCGCGACTTACTGGAGTCTGTGAGGTTTCTCATTGACATAATTGAATATGATATGGTTGGCGCGCTTGCCGACAAGGTGTACAGAAACGCCGACTTGTCAGAGTTTGATGCAGACGGCGGCGACTGACGCTTTAATAATGACTATGATGCTTTCCCCTCTCTATATATAGATTACACTAATTACATAGATTACATTAATTACACTATCATAATTCGGGAAAAAATAATTTATTTAGGAAGTGAAGGCTGGTGTGTAACTGTAATTAGTGTAATTCAACTTTATCGAGACAAAGGATGAAAACGAGGACTAAAATCAAAGAAGACTGCACGAATTGGCCATTGTATATTGCGGTGGCTTTTTTTGTCTTTGAGCAATCTTTGGGAATGAACTAACTGATTATGGGACGTAAGAAAGATGGGAATTAGAGAGTTAATCTCTAGAATATGAGAACTAATAAAGAAGCCAATTTTTTAAGTCCAAGTAAAGAAGCCATTGAAGAAGTAGAAATGATGAAGAAATGGCCGCTTAGTGAAAAATTAGAACAGATCGGAGGAACGATTCATTTGGGCTTGGATCCAAACTTTTCTAATCGTTCGAAAGATGAAATAGATCAATATATTGCGGACATTTGGTATTATATGTATTATTTGAGGACGCTAGTTAATGAATGTCCTAAGAGTTAATCTACAGATATGCAAACTAATAAAGAAGCTGGACTATTAGAGCCTGATGCAGAAACACTTGAACAAATAGATTTCATGAGGGACTGGACTTTATCTGAGAAACTAGAACAAATTGGTTTTCATGTACAAGAAGAACTTCAATATCTATATTTTTGGCTGAAATGTGAAGACAGCAAATCAAAAGAACAAGTTATAGCTAATATCCATTATTTTATGGATTGTCTAAGAAGATTGGTAAAAGAATGCCCTAATTGATTATGGTATTGAAGGACGGCTAGTTAATCTTATAAAATGTAAACACACTGTGCCTTACACGAGCAACTTACATACTTGGCAACTTACCCGTGCAGGTCACTATTGCAGTTGGTCCACTCCAACGCTTTCCAACTGCCGTAGTTTAAGTTTACAGCAAACATCTAGAAAGGTCAAGAGAGCAATCTTTTGGCCTTTTGCTTTCACGCAAGTAGATGAGTTTGGCTTTCCATATAAAGGATCGTTATCTTTCAATGGTCTCGAGTCAATCATTATGCCAAATCTAGAACAATTAAGACAAATGATGCCCATTTCTACTACAGCTACACAAGAAACATCAGAAGAAGATACTGGGGGATTACCAGCAGTTTCAACGTAGAAATAATTGACTAAATAGATTATGGAAACAATATTCGACATGAACGGTACTAAGATACTGGAAGCAGACAAAATTTCCGTTGATTCAAATGGAAAAGTTAAGATAATTGGAAATGTATCAATTTATGGTGCTAAGATTTTTGAAGCTTCAACTCACCATTCTCAATATGATAAACGCCACCTGACAAAATAATAGGTTTATCACATATTGAGCATTTTTCGTTTCTTACAACGATCTCTCCTACATCATAAATTGCATCTGGTAAAGTGAAAGTCATCGTGAAAACGGCCCCGCATTCACAAGTATAATGATGAAAACATTCTACCATTGGAACGTTAAGTATCATATTCATCAATCTCTCCTTGCTTCCATTATCGGTTCCAATCACCATCGACTTTAGACTAACTGATTATGGGACGTAAGAAAGATGGGAATTAGAGAGTTAGGAGAAAGAACGAAAATAGAAGCAATACATCTCCGACAAGGTCAACGCGAAAATCCATCTATTATTGCGGGCCCACCAGGGACAGAAAATGCCGTTAGTAATGTAGGTACTGAAAATCCTGTACAACATGCGATTGGCGAAGCGTATGGTCCAGCTGGAGATATGGATCATGCTTACCCCAATGTAAATAGATTCAAAGTTGTCGAATTAGCTTTAGTAAATGCTGGTCTTACTGGCCCACCTGCGCCAGACGCAGTTAATGCTGAAGGTGGTTGGGGAAACTGGAGAACTCGGTGGAAAGAAAATATATCAAACAATGTGCTTCTTTATCCAGAAGAGAAAGTTTTCAATTTTGCATATACGAACAACTATGGCAAAGCTTGGGAAGCATTATCTGGTGGTGCAATGGGTAAAGTGATGCAACTTGGTGAAATGCTTCGTGTTGCTTCTGCAATGGCTGGAAATCCTTCTGACTTTGGTGGAAAGTTTGTATCTGCATACAAAGAAGCGCCGACTTGGTTAAGTACACTTCCTCTTGAATTTGCAAATAGTCTCAAGTTTAATTTTCAGTTTGGACAAGCTGGTATGTTCAGTGCTGAATATGAAGTTGTGCGTCCTATTATTCAATTGGCAAGACTCTTCTTACCTGTAACTTCCGCTGGTGTAGCAGGGGGTTCTAATAATTATTTTCAAGGACCAGTTCCAACACCACCATCATATTTAGCTAACTTTATGACTACTTTCTTTAGTGGAAACACATTAACTGATATTAAAACTGGTTTTGATAACTTAGAAACAATAAAGGAACAATCTGGGCCTGGAGGAATTGTAGCAGGTGGTATAGGTACCTTAGCCAATGGTGTAACTGCATTAGAAAATGCACTTTTAAATGCTAAAGATACAGCTATCAGAAATACATTAGCTCAAACTGGACAAAACAGAGGTGGTTTGTGCATTAGAATGGGAAGATTAGCTTTCGGGCCGTTCTTAGTCAAAAACGTATCCTGGAACTTTGATTTTACACAAGTTGATGAATATGGTTTCCCATATAAAGGTTCACTTACATACAGTGGATTAGAATCAATTATTATGCCAAATCATGGACAAATGAACTCAATGTTTCCACAGGGTCATAAAGCCTAATTATCTCGTATTACAAGATTAATCAAATTAGGATTAGGATAATTAAACTGTCGCCGCGGATCAATATCTTCCAGCACAAGATGTCTAGGAATACTAACATTACGAAGTGCACCACCACTATTACCATTGTCATGAATAAATGCGCCTGCAGATAAACGAATTACACTATTGGGAATAAAAATACTCGTCAACAAATTATCTGCGAATGCCTCATTTTGAATTTCAATTATTCCTTCGGGAATAATTACCGAAGTAAGTCTATGTCTAATAAATGATCTTGCCCATATTCCAATAACGGGTTTTCCATCGTATTCAGCAGGAATTATTAGTTCGCCCTCTGCAATTCCATCATATCCATATACCCAATAACCATTGTCTTTTTCATTAAACCAAAAACTAATCTTATCAGGATCAGCCGCCCAAGCACCCACGCAAATCAAAACCATCACAATTGCCATTGCCAACTTTTTCATACTTCACTCCTTTTCGTTTGCTCTTCTAA
>Ga0136643_10015787_pt1 | contig 11344 bp, 5 predicted proteins | sample TergutLab28metaG_FD_96883 | JGI IMG/M metagenome (GOLD analysis project Ga0136643, IMG submission 96883) | Labiotermes labralis P1 segment gut microbial communities from Petit-Saut dam, French Guiana - Lab288 P1 (version 3) (version 3) | ecosystem: Host-associated > Arthropoda: Insects >... | reverse complement strand
CTAAAGTTACTTATGTGTTCTATATTTATGGTGAAAATGGCATGGTGACAGCATGTCGTTTCATGTACCCGATGTTTCTGGATATGTTATGACCGGTCCTCCCCTTGTCTATCGGGATCTGCAATTCATACAAAGTCTTTCCCCACAAAACCTCAAGTTACGTAACCACTTACGGATGTCAGTAAAGAAGTCAAATGGGTTTCAAAAGAATAAATAAACGGTATTTTATACCATTGTCAACACAACTTTATTTCAGAAGAATAACATTACGAAACAGACTGCATCGAACTGTCCAAATTAGGATCCAGCACGGAACTCTTGTTAACACTCAGACTGCACAAATTCAGCTCTGAACTATTCAGATACTAACACATTCTTACGAATAGTTGTTCTACGTGCAGTTCGCACTAATTACCTAAACCTTCTTCATCAGCGGGGTGACTAGCAGACTCTCAAAAAGGACTCTGCTCTATTCATGACATGCATAACATATAGCTGACTTGGGAGTTACAAATAATGCTAAGTGAACTTTATAGGCTTATGGAGTCCAGTAATATGTAAAGTGAAAACTGCGCAAATCAGTAATGGAACTAATTGTAATATACGAAATTTCCTCAAATCTTGGTAATTGACCAACTTAATGCACAAATTCTTGTTTTATAATAAGTTTATTATATTCCTCTACATGTTTCGATCACTACTGTGCTCATCATCACGAGGTCGAAATTGTATTATACAGCATCTGGTATCATCGCACTCTGTAAGTAGCCGCCCTGTCAACCGGACGGCCACCTGCAGAGTGTGACGATACCAGATGCCGTACAATACAATTTTGACCTCCTGATGATGAGCACATAGTGCTCGAAACACGTAGAGGAATATAATAAACTTATTATAAAACAAGAATTTGTGCATTAAGTTGGTTAGTTACTAAGATTATACTGAAATGCACGGTCAGCAAAACATCAAAGTTCCTCAAATCTTGTTCTTCTCCAACACACAAAGTAAGGAGCATTACCAATAAGCGAAACAACTTTTTTACCATTGAGATAATCAGCTTCTTTTTCAAGGAATAAAATAAACTGCCTTCAACCCAAAATATCAAAAACTGACCCTGAGATATGAAGTGTTTTCAAGAATAAACTTGGAAATTTACCAAACCCTTACAACAAAATATTAAAATTGGTTGATAGGCATCGACGTTTCGGACGTAATTTTTTACCTTCTTGCTGCAGTCGCTGTAGCGAGAATGTGTTACAGTGGTATGCTAGGCATAAACTGCTACATGCATGCGGATATCTGCAAGCTAGGCGTAACACGTCACTCAGAAACGTTGGAATGTATCTACCGAACTTCGCTGTGTAACATCACAGAAGGCCTTCAACTTATATATGCCGACGTTATAAAATCTCGTGCAACACTTCTGGTGCACTTAAATCAACTTCGAAACTAAGCAAATTAAAAAATAATTGTAGTTAAACCATAAAACACAGAGAATATAACTGTTTTCATACTTCAGAAAATCTTTATCTTCATTAGCAAGCCGGAAATTATTCCAAGTTTCCTGGTGCGCAAATTGGAAGAGTCTTAAAATCACCATCCATATCACATACAACCGACTTTTCATTCGATTACATTTTCACCACCATTCTGTGAAAGGCAGACATGCTAAACCAAATTCAGAAAATCTCGTACGGCTGTTGCCATGGGAGATGAGAGTAATGCGTCCCCACACCGCGTGGGGCCTTCCAACCACTGTAACCGCACTACGTGAGCCCAGCAACATGAATCAGCACAAGATGGCGACGTCATTAAACTCAGATCCTCTGCAGCAAACTGACAGTTATTTGAATTACTTTCTCGTTCCTTGGTCAGCATTTCTATTGATCTGTACATAAGTCTCTCTGCTGTCGAATCTGGTCAAAATGGCTGTGGAAATCGGAGTAAGCATCCTACAGTGTAATAATTTCAGAATCTATGTGTATGTTGGAAGACATCGGCCACTTCTTCGTTAAGGTGCGGAAGGCATGCATAAATTAAATTTTAAATTACGATAAAGTGGCTGACAGCACAGCTGGATTACCGCGCAAGCAGTGGTGTTCAGAGCAAATTGTCACCTCCAAATATATTCAAGGCAACAGTAAATTTAAAATAAATTTATCATTATTGTCAACTTCTGCTGTTCCTTAATTGATTCTGGCGCCGGCATGGCCCACCTGGTACAGGCCTAGTGACTAGGCTATGGAGTGGAGAGCCGAGAAACCACGGTTCGATTCCCGGTAAGGAGTAAACCAACTTCTCTTCTCCGAAGTATTCAGACCGGCTCTGGAACCCACCCAGCCTCTTAATCAGAGGACTCCAAGAACTGTCACCAGGAGTAAAGCGAATGTGCGTGAATCTGACCACTGAACGCATTTACTTCGGACGTTAAGCGTAAGTGGAATTACAGCTGCACTCCCTAATATGTTCGGAAGGCGTGGGCACGGCCAAGTACAACTTCATTCATATTTAACCGAGTTTACGAGGAGAATGATGCTAGTGAAACATATAGAGCTATAGCAGAACACCCATTATAGCGTATTCACAAAGTAATAATGCCGACAGCTGTAGACCCCAACACAAATGGTGGGAACGTAGATATGTATCATGAGTTCAGACGCACGGAGGAAAGTTTTCCAGTTTTAAAAAAAAGTCAGAACATTAGATTTTGCTCATTTATACGGTGTGTCCCACTCGCTACCGAATCCAATATTTCTTTAATAATTTTACCACTAATAAGGATATTGCAACGACTACAGACACATTAATCTTCATTTCTCTCACAACGAACACACTCCTGTTCAAATTTCGTTGCAATATCTTCATTAGTGTTAGAATTATTAAAGAAATGCCGGGTTCGGTAGCGAGTGGGACACACTGTATTTGTAACTTACGCCTTACTATGTAATACGCGATGCTTTTCCTGCAGTGACGATTTATATTACGTTCGTTCAGGTTATGACAACATTTTGTTTGGGTACTATCCTTCAGAGAAACACATCTCTCGAACTTGAAAATAAATGTCGTATACTTCTCTCAAACGTTAGGACCAGCATAAGCACCTACACAATGTGTCAAACCCCACAAGACCACAGTATTTATCTACATAATCGTAGCTGTCCATATCATAAACTTAAATCTGCCGTTCAACTGTATTTGGTTTCATCAGAATCAAACCTTTGGCATAGTTACATATGCAGGGCCAACAGTCCGTAATGAACTTACGCGGTGAGCCGTCCGCCCTGAAGGACCTGGTTCGAGGCTTCATTTCCTCCCGTTTATCTTTCCTTAAAAGGCTACCGTCTGTTGATTGGCCACCGTGAAAAAGTGAAAGGCATGACGTAGCTTTCCGAGGTTTGCTCTTTGGAAACGCTTTTGTCTCGATCACTCTTGTTTCAACTCCTGTTTTGATCTTTTCGTCTTGGGTTCAAGTCTCCGACTCTATTTCTGCCCGGGGCAGGAACGAGGAGCTCCTTCTTCAGCTGTTTGTTTTCAAGATAGACCTAGGCAGACGTCGGGGCATGTCCGGAAGGTAAAAGTTTAGTTTTGGTCTTTGTATTTTTGAATTGACGTTTTCGTTTCCTTTGAACATGTCCCCCGATGTCTGCCTAGCGTCGCCTCGAACAGAGGCTGATACGGGTGTACCTTTCCGTGAGTAATATGTATCATTTTGTACAAGAGTCAAACACCCATGTTTAGTTAATGTATTAGTCTCTGTTTGTATTCTGGTTACGCACGGCAGTAGTTTTGTTTGGCCGACTACCTGGTCTTTTGTAATACGTATTTTGTATCGGCTATGATTTCATGTTACAATATTGTAAGTTTACGAGGGGCCGATTTTTGAATCATTCTATTGTGATTGCTGTGAACCGGCCATTGTGTACTGGTAGATGTACGAGGTAAACTTACGTAAGCCGATGGGCTCGATCACTGTATTACGTAAAACACGATCGACCGAGTGCGTGTTAGTAGGAGCATGCTTTTTCTCTTTTTTCTTTTCACTATTGTTGCATTTGTATTCCATTATGCCTTGTTAAGTTTATCAATACAATTGTTATTACTGTGTTAAATTGTACTCTGTTCTTGTTAAACTAATCATTCTATACAAGACCCGATTTTTCGAGTTTCGGCGGCTCAAAGGACCGAGGGCTGAATCGCGGGGGCCCACTGGTCGACACCTAGTGACGCTGCCCTTGTGGCTAGCCACCTGGGCGTTCAGCGGACATATACCGACATAAAGTAATATCCACACGTAAAATACGAACACCATTTTAAACCAGTCTGCTTTGCCACAAGTAATTTACGTTTCTCCCGCCATTCCCTTTGTGTTCTTTTGAACTAACCAAAAGGTGCACCGGCTTTCTTAATAAACTAAGAGCCGCTCAGCTATTGAAGAAAATTCACCGTTTTTTACATAATTCAACATTTCGCTGGCGTGATAAAATTAGTCTATCACAAGTCTCTACCCTGAACCAGATAATCCCATTCGATACCCTCGTAGTTCTCCTGTCAGACAAACTCACCCTAGTTATCCTTCCATCTACCCTGGAAAAGTAAGAAGAACGAAAGCATACTTTGCAGTACAAAACGCCGAACGGTTACTGGGTTATTTTTTCTTTTTAATATTACTGTGATATACTTCATATTGTGGCGCATACTTTATACCATATCACAAACTATCAATCTACATGCAAGTACCTTCAAATTATACCTAAATATTTAACAACGCTTACAGTCTGCACAAACTGTAAACTCAAGTGACCTTTCAGTCACCCGTTAGTGGGTGCAGCACGTTATGAACTCCTATTTAACAGACACACATACGAACATCGTTCTGCCATATTTTATTAAAATGACGTATGTGTAACGGTCCGACGTAACCGTAAGAACGCTACTAACAACCACATAAAATTTACATTTTCCACAGCAACATTCTGCACTACAATTCTGTATCTTGCACTGGCAATTTTCACCCCCACATTACAGATCTCAGCCGGTACCGGTGGCCGCGTGGTCTAAGGCGTGAGTCTACTGCCGCTCGCTTGTGGGGATTGTGGGTTCGAAAGCCGCTGAGGGCATGTCTTGTCAGATAGAGTTTGCTGCGTCGGGTATCACTTGTCCAGAGGATTCCTACAGAGTGTGATGCGTATAACAGAGTGTGATCGCGAAACCTTGATGACAGGGAGGCCCTGACCCACTAAGAGTTGTTTCGCGATGAATATAAAAAAACAGATGTCAAAGGGCATGTTCATTGCAGGCAGCAAGTAAAATCAGATACCGTGTCACATCGTCACAAAACATTGAGCTTTCACACAAAACATATTTAAAATTACCATAAAACACTGTCTAACGCACCAGTTTATCGTCTCGCATTTTGTCACTGTGTTCTTCTTCGTCTTCGTCTTCTTCGTCTTCTTCTTCTTCGTCTTCGTCGTCTTCTTCTTCATCTTCTTCGTCGTCTTCTTCTTCTTCGTCTTCTTCTTCTTCTTCTTCGTCTTCTTATCCTTCAATCTTTTGATTGGTTGGCAGCTTTCCAAAAGGAATTTTTGCACGTCATTCTTTTCATTGCTGTATAACTGTCAGCTGCTGTGTTTCTGGCAACTTGCTTTAAGTACTGTAGTCGAGGTCTTCCCACGGTCTTTTTTTCCGAATATTGCTCCTTCAAGGATGTTTACTACAAACTCGTTATGTCTAATTGTATGCCCTATCCACGAGTGGCGTCTATTTTTTAAAAGTTTTAAAAGTAATCTTTCTTCTTTCGTCCTTAGAAAAGCTTCATCATTCGTTATTCTATACGTCCATTTTATTTCTAACATTCTTCTCCAGCACCATGTTTCAAACGCATTTTTTCCTAGGGCCCATGTTTCTGATCCATAAGGAACAACACTCCAAACACAAGTTTTATAAGTTTCTTTTTCATCCCCAATCTAAGGTTATTCGAATAGTTGCTTTTTATTGCTAAATTTGACTTTAGCTTCTTTAATTCGTTGTATTAAGTCTTTTTTATTTCTCCCATCAATATATGTATATTAGAAAACAGTTAAGTAGGAGAGCACAAGATGGCGAAAAGAAATGGCAATGCAATGTATGGTCAGGCGATATAACAATGTTCACCTGTGTCGAAGTTTTCGTCGAGTATCTCTAGACAGCAATATGGCATAAGGCGTACTCTTATTGTATCAAGTTCTGTAGGCCAACTAATGAAAAGGCAGTAGGCTACTTTTCCATAACTTCTCTTCAAGTTCCTGCTGTTAAGCATATTTGATGAAGTTTATTTCTTCGCGTAGAAAATGTCGCACGTGAACAGAAATTGTTTTCTCAATAGACTGCATCGTCCACATTCTATAAAGATGACGAGAACGTCAGATGTTGCCGTTTGAATTTCAATTGGCCTTATGGCAATTACATTATTCATTAAAGCCAAATTTTATGCACTACTTCGTGTATCATATACTAACTTTCACTCCGACGCTTTTCGTCATCCCCTGATGCCAACTTAAGGAAATTTGGTATTACTGTAATTTCGTCTCAACACATCCAAATGACTTCATACAAGCGACCTCGGAAAGACTAAAATACCATTATCTTCGGAATGATTGAAATCACTTCACAAAATTCTTCGGAAGGACTAAAAGCATTTATGGCAGTGTAAGTTAATTAGCCTGGCGGCAAATTTTTCATTTTATTAAAAATATGCATACGGTTTTGGTAAGAATAACAATTTATGATGTTGATGGTATATTTTTCCGCGTATATTTTCAGAATCTTGGCATATTACTTCGTTCAAAACGTCGGGTCGGAAAGGCATCTGAAGCAAGTTCAAGTGTATACATCAGTACAAGTGGCTACCACAAACGGCATACGCCTAGTCAAATACTAGTAGTCTATTTCGCCACCGGTATCCGCACTGACCGGAATAACCCTAAATAAACATACATTTCCTGCATTTCCAAGAGAAAATCTCAGTGATGCCATGAACACACACTGCCGTCTGCCCTTGTATGACCTGCGTATTAATGTTCGTCCCATCAGCCAGTTTCCCACACGTGTATTCAAGTCCTGTTTTTTTTTCAACCATCTCCAGTACCGACATAGACTAATGCAGGGTAAGAAAGTCTTGTATTAGGGTACTCGTAAAAGCCTCTTTATTCTGTTAATGAACATATTTTCTTCATTTTTTCTTTTGTTTTCTTAGGGCAATTTGTTTCTGACTTCCAAATACATGTAATGTAATGTAATGTAAGGTAAAGCCTGGAGTTCTGTATGACAACAGTAGGCACGCGGACAGCGCCTTACACCACAAAACAAGAAACGTTCACTGTTAAAACTTCATAGTGTTGTGCAAATGCAAATATATGCAAGTGACTTCAAATGAATTCCTACGTAATATGTGTGTTACTGAAATATGATCACTGACAAGCCATTTAATGCGGATTCTAGTCTCCGTATTTGTGCTATGGCCTACTCTTCACAGTGCTATCTTCGGAAAACAAAAGTCTGATAAGGACTGGCTTTTTCTGCTACTGCCAATACAATGCAATCCACCCGTTACGTACTGTTCTACAACAACACACCTGGTCTCCATTTACTTTTAATCACAAGGGCCCTGTTCATAGTCCGTACAAACTGCAGTCCGTTATTCTAAGCAGTGGCAGCAGAATTCATACGTTCTTTGCGAATATGGTTCACTTGTTTCTCTCCAGAGAACATTAACCGAATTCTCCAGCAGGGAATACACTATTACATACCTACTTACACACACAGCCAAACTGAAGCAGAGTTAAGCTTACGAGTGGATGGAAAAATAAAGTTCCCAATAAAGCTCAGAGTTCTTTGAAAATATGATGGTCTTTTCAAGCTATATCCCATGGGGAAATGAACGTTTCTTTCAGGCAAAATAAAGCCATATTGACTTTGCAATACACCAAAGCCTACTTTTCGTTAAAAATAAATTGACTCTGGGAAGGTTATTTAGGCTGTTTTGAGGGGATAAGGAAAAGGATGGCGTTGGTATATTCAATAATTGCATAGCAGGACGATAAAGAAAAAAAGTATTTATAAGCAAATCCTTACGCCAGAAAATTACAACCAAGTGCTTGGGTGCCCCAGCTCGATAGAGACGCCACTGTTGCAGCAGTAGGGGGATTAGATCTGCCTAGCTCACTCTTAGACCTGAATATACTAATTATGAGTAAACAATCTTAACATCCTAATTACGGTGATAGTGGCACAAGCAGCCGACACCAACAGCAACCAACGTGACTGACTTCCAGTACAGGAGTGTTTTGTCCCAGTCCATTAGCGTTTGCGGAACACCAGTATTACGTCAAATGGCACAAGCGTGACCAGCGGTAGAAAGCCACCACAAATGAAGCAGCGGAACGTCTTACATCAATGTGTTAAATCAACACCACTTGACGATTCTGAATTCTGCCGTGCGTACAGCCAATATCAGATATTCTCATTCCGGCATTTATGAGATGCCATGAAAGAACTTTGAATGATACCGATGTTTTACCACTCTTGGACAAAAACTGAATATAGTTGTAAAAAGTAATAAAATACCTCCGTTTACATGTTTTATTCTATTCCATATTGTTTATTTTATATTCTACATTTTATTCTTTTTTAAAAATTTTAATAAATTTCATAAATTAATTATATAATTGTATATCGTCTTCCTCAATTTGTTTTTAAGGTATAAGAGCCTGCAGACGACCTGACTTAGATCGAAAAATGTCGCTTAAGCACATACATGGGCTCTATTGTCTAATACAGTTAGTTGTGTTGTGTGTGCTATTGATTTTGTTGGTCCATATCATTGTCACAAAACGGGATGGTACACGTAAAGGGGCATAATATCATTTCATTTCACTGCACATCCACCAGGAGTCTCTGTCAACAGACACTTCTGGAGGAGACAGCGAATGAAATGGGTTCAGTCGTGTGGATTGTCAACAAAATAATGACAACACTGCGAGTTTCTTCAGGAGTCGACAGTAAATATTGCGATCGCAATCGTACAATAACATACGGGGCTTCAAGGTGTGACATTTTGCAGTTACTTTCGCCCATCTGAAAAAGTGATGGCGATAATATTTAAAACAAAACTTGAAATAAGAAACTAGCCAAACACAAATCGTTACAAAGATTGTTTTCCAAGGCTCACATAACTTCTCATTTAAGTGTGCTAAATCGGAAGGTATGGGGAAATGAAAATACACCGAATTCATTATCGAGAACGTGACTGCGAAGACAAATACGAAAGTACTATGTAACACAGAGACGAAGGTGTGAAGGAAACGACGATTTCTGCATTCTATTCTACTCAGGAGGTGTTTAATTTATGTGTAGCAGATTTGGTACAGGTGCTGGCGGATGCAGGTGGTAACGTCGTATAAAGATATAAGGAAAAACTTACAGTACCTAAGAACGAGGAAAAAAAATTTTTTGAATAACTAGATAGATTATATACTGACAGGAATATATCTGTTGCAGAAAAGTGCGAAGGAGTGCAAGATGTTAGGGTAAGATATTATTTACTGACGTCTTTAATTAATTTGAAGCAAAAACATACATTAAGTTGTGTGAAATAGAGAGGTGACGAACATATTGGTACCTATGAGGCAGAAGATAAAGGGAGCACACAGACAATTCCATGAATTTATTCTTAACGAAACGTTAGCATTTTTAAACAAATATGCTGATCGAAACTTTCTGTGAAAAGTTAGAACTTCCGTTTCGCACTCTCAAATTGCCGGGTTTAAGTCTCGGCCTAGAAACTACATTTCATGTTTGAGGATTTATATATTTCCCTCAGCAGCCCTACTTCTAAGAAACGTCCATGATAGTACGTCAGTTATAGCGAGGCCACTTCCTTCCACACTTTTACACATCTACATTCACAGTTCATACTGTAACTCGACGCTATATTATGTTATAAATGGAAAGTGTTGTTACATACTTAAAAATAAAAATGGCGTACAGTAAATAAATATCAGATGCCTCTACAAGATTGTCAGTGTCTCAAATTAATTTTAATTTTTATTTAAGGTTTGCCATCCCGAAGTGCTTAACATATACAGTATAAATATATAATGATGTATCAGTCAAACACAAAAAAACTTTACTATGTTTATTATTGTATTAGGGCAACATGTTTCTCAAATTAAATTATTCAGAATACTCGTTAGAGATAGACGGAAGGAAGAGTATTTCACAACGCTCTTTTAAGCACAAGACTGACTAATTACAAAATATGAAATTCCATTTAGAAGAAAATAAATCTCCAGGGTATATCATTACGTAAATATTCCACTAACTTGATTTATCCCTAACATGTTTTTTCCACCGCTGAGATTATCAGAATGCGACGTCATACTCACCAGTTGATTTATGGGGACTCAAAACTTAGTTCTTAAAAAAGCCAGTTTGTTAAAAAGTTTGCCGATAAAATTAAGTTTTCTTTCTCTCATCTGGAGAATGCATTTTAATCTTAATGTCGAATGTAGGGTGAAAGCGTCAGTTGCAGTAAGGAACGCACTAGTGTTGTGATTCTTGTTCCGGTTCACGTAGGCAGCGTGACACCCACACGAGCATTACCAGTATTGCAGTAGTTATCTTTATCGTTGCACCGTGCATTCTGTAGTTTGAGTAACACACCAACAAATGCACATATATATTTTATTTAATAATTCTAAAATTTACATTAAAACACTTAAAGGGTTCCTACAAGTTTCGATCGCACGAACATACTCAGGGAACATACATTGTTAAATGCTAAAGTTATAGTTTTAAAAACACTCAGTGATTTACTTCGTTATGTTAACTTGGTGCTGTGGCGGCATGCTGCTATAACTTTAGCAAGGAACAATGTATGCTCCCTGAGGATGTTCGTGCGATCGATCGAAACATGTAGGAGCGTTTTAAGTGTTTCACTGTAAATTTTACCGGTAGTGTCGTTTGGAGCGGGAGCATGGACGTTGACGAAGAAAGAAGAACAAGCTCTGCTAATTTTTGAAAGGAAAATATTTAGAATAATATATGGTCCTAAATATGAAAACGGGGAAAGGAAAAGTCGGACGAATCGAGAACTAGAGGAGACGAGTAAAGGAGAAAATATTGTAAAATGGATAAAAGGACAAAGGATACGCTGGTTAGGTCACCTAGGGAGAATGAAGGAGGATAGGATGCCCAAAAAGATCTTCACTCAAGAACTGGAAGGGACGAGAAGAAGGGGAAGGCCCAGGAAAAGATGGAAAGAGGAAGTAGAAAGAGATCTTCAAGTGCTGGGAGTGAGAAGATG
>Ga0136643_10015783_pt1 | contig 11344 bp, 7 predicted proteins | sample TergutLab28metaG_FD_96883 | JGI IMG/M metagenome (GOLD analysis project Ga0136643, IMG submission 96883) | Labiotermes labralis P1 segment gut microbial communities from Petit-Saut dam, French Guiana - Lab288 P1 (version 3) (version 3) | ecosystem: Host-associated > Arthropoda: Insects >... | reverse complement strand
ATAGAGGGGTGTCACGTGGTCAGCGCAACGGGTCCCCACAGCCGTTAATCTCTGTTTTCTAGACCTGGAGCCGCTACTTTTTTCATTCAAGTAGCTCCTCAGTTGACCTCACGAGGCTGAGTGAACCCCGTTCCAGACCCACTACTACTCAGAAAATCTGGTAGCGCCGGGGATCGAACCCGGGACCTCAGTATCTGTAGCCAGAAACTCTGACCACTAGACCACAGAGGCGGTCATTAACGCCCAAAATAGATAGACTTTATTAGTTAAAAGTCACATGAAGTTTTTAAATTCAAACAGTGAAGAGAGTACAAACGCAACCGAAACTTGACCATGCTTAAAGCACGATGGTTACGTAAATGATACATAAAAATTCAGTCCCAGTCTGTCAGAAAGCACATTGCTTCTCTGTTACAAAAACCGTCTCTTTGATGTTGTATGGCAAATAACTGCTGCTTGTTCTGAGCTTCATACGAAAACCGCAATAAAGGCACTGTTTTAAATGCAGAGTTCACCATCGTAGTACAACTGATGGTACACTAAAGCATACTGTCTTCTTGTAAAGCTCTACCAACGTTTCGGAGGAATGTACTGCTTAAATCTTCGGGGTAGAAGATGTAGGCAACAAGTTCTACTCTTCTGTCCTGAAGATGGAGGCAGTAGCCTCCACACTTCTGTCATGAAGGTGGAACGTTGTTAACTTTTTACCAGACTATACGGCGTTACATCCCTCAGACGCTATTCGTTATAGCGATCGGTGTGCTAACCTCTAGTCCTACGCACTTTGTGTATTAATACAACTATTTATTGAAGAGCTGCATTAAGTTAACCTCATTGTTTGAGATGAAATTTCCTCAAAACCATGTGTAAAGATTCTCCTTTTTCGCCATAGACTCTTCAGCAAAGAGCTTAACGTGAAGGTGCCGATGGAAGTGTGTCATAATGCCTTACGGTCTGCAGATCAATGTGAAGCCCTTGTTTATACCACTGTTGCTCTCTTTATGTTGAAAATTGCGACATTACCAGGAATTTGATGTCTAGGCTACGGAATGTAAGAGAGAATGCAACTGAATACCTGCAGATGCTAGGGAATAGTGGCAATGTGGAAGGAATTGTTTACTGGGAAGCTTCATATAGTAATTAAACATTTAAAACCTATAAGTTACTACTGTATGTATTGTTAGGTGTAATACAATAACTCTGCCTTTTGCCTCTACAGTATACTTGTGTCTTCCGTTTAATTCTTAGTAAAATAGTTATTATTTTCCTATACCATATTAACTGGCTTTTTTTTTTTGCAGCGGAAACGCATTGATCTGTGTGCCGACACAAACTGTAACTGTATAACTTACTCCATGGAGCAGTCTTTCTTGAGAAGCTAATAGTTCTTCAGCTGTTTAAGACATTCTCTGCATTTTATGGAAACCGAAGGTTTATTACTGTTTTCTCGACTGCCCACCATTTTTCCTGTCCTGAACCGGATCAATGCATTTCAAGCCTTCGTTCTCTATTTCTTTAAAACCGATCGTAATATAATTCTTACATTTACCTCTGGGTCTTCCAAGAAGTCTATTTTCTTCGGATGTTTCCACCAAACCGCTGTATTCATTTTTTAGTCTTGCTAAGATTTTCTTGTATTGTAGATTAGTTTTATTCTTCAAAGGGTTAATATCATTATTCTTGGTGCAGTTTTCATGGATAATGAAATGACGTGATAAATTTCAAAACGTACCGGACTGAGAATTCCATAAGTAGATGCAGTTAACAGTAACAAACATTTATGCAATAAATAGCTGCGTATACATGGAGTAATCTATTCATTTTTATTAAATAATAAGATATATGATTTAATCCTAAGTTTTCATGGCATTTTGAACTGTCCCTTTGTTGAATGAACAGTGACGAAATAGCCATGAGAGGTTATCGGCCTAAAACTATTGTTTCAGCTTCTTGATTTATTTTGTGGGGTCGTCTTTGCTCTAGTCACGTGACAAGCCTGTTGCGACTGCGCGTGGAGACGGCCGACTGGCGCGCGCTCCCACGACCGTCACGCCATCTTGATTTTTCCCATTCACAGAGCGTCACATCAGCCATTATCAGCCTGTGCATGAAAACAAAATGGAAGGGGTTGGCTTACACGTACACAACGGTGGGAAAAATTGTCTACCTTCGGATCCCTTGCATACGCTAATCGTAATTGTGCGCAGCGGTGCGGTTACCTCTGCTGTGAGTTTATCCGGAAAATGAAAAACACGACCATATCCTTTGCCTATGTTACGTCATGCAACAGACTTACCTTATTCAGCTTTTTCAAGTAAGCCGAATTTATCCAAGTGATGATCTGCCACACGGCACTCCAAGTACAAAGTACAAAGTTCATAACGCATTTCAACTTCTGGGACATTACGCTGTGTCGACTAGGGCCGAACTAGTTAGCTTTGAAGATGGAAGCACTACGATGCTTCGAAACTTCTGTAACTATTTATACCAGTTTGCACATAGTGACGTCGAAGAAGTCTTGAATTTGCAGTGCAGCTTTCAGAACATCAAATCTAGCGTAATGCATTTTTGTTCAAGATCTTATCTTTATGTCAGCGTTGAAAAAGAACAATCTCTCTGTGTCTGAGATCCATGATTTAGATTCTGATTTCAGATCAGGAGTAAATAAACCGGTATGAAACTTAATATATCAGAGAAATATAAGAACAGATTTGTTACTTCAATAAAATGACGTAGAATGAGAGCATTGGGTTTGTACCGAATTCTTGTTATAGTAAGAGTAAACTGCTTTTAGAAAACCTCATCGAGTAAGCTTATTGCGTTGTTAAACAGTCACTTGAGGACGGTTGTAGATCCCCTTCCTGAAAAACTGTAGTATCAGACGTACCTCAGACAGTGGACATGTTCAACGTAAAACCAGTGTAACAAAGTAACTGTGATGACATTAGTGTCAAAGTTTTTTGGTATTTCATGTTATGATTGTGCTCCATTCCAAGACTACTTTAGGACGCCCAGTTATTCAGACAGAGAATGAATTACCTGTTTGAAGTAGAAAGGAACTATTATATATGGGTCCAAGTTTGTTTCTGTCCAAATTGGATGGTTATAAAATCGAAATAAAAATACCGGGTATTGTCTTCCCGACTTAACTGTACAAGATTTTTTTTTTGTTTGTACTAGAGTAAAAATGAAATTTAAGTAAGATGGCTCATTGCAGAAATGAAAAATGTTTGTAGCTATATTTGTAGAATTATTTGATGCCTGTACGTACGAAAAGGTCATCGACTGGGGCGCATGCAACTCTTCCGTAGAAGGAAAAGTTGAGGGTACAATAGATTTCATTCATGCGGTGCTTGACCCAGTAAGCCTGATCACGACTTTGACTCCTAGCGTGACCCGACTGGGGTCAGGTTTGAAGGGATGCATGCTGTCAGACACCTGGAATTACCAGATCTGTAAATATCTTGCACCGTACTCATCTACTTCATGTCAAAGGACAGGTGACTATAGTTCAAATTCTGTTTTTGTTTGTTTATTTGTGATTTGTTTAACGACGCTTTCTGTAATTCGTGTTATATTATGTCGAGTTGTAGGTTTAGTAGTGAGTGAGGTATTGGCAAAGAAACCGTTGTGACCTGGTCCGAGTAACCAGTTTTTGTATTCTTCTGGAACAGTTGAGGGGAAAATACGAAACCCATGGCAGAAGGCTCGGTATGCCGGCCGATTTTCGCGAACCGGGCACGTCCAAAATACAAGTAACCACAACTGCTACGTGATCAAACTTACTGTAATGGTTAGGAAGCGAACAGGTTTCTGCTGCAGCGACATAAGTACGTAAACGAAAATTGTTTTTAGTCCGTCTGTACTCGTGTAGCGGCTGGAAAACCGCTGAACGAATTACAATTAAATATAATGTTGAAGAAATATTGACGTTTTGCTGACCGTGCATCTCAGCATATTTATCTCAGTATTTAACCAACTTGAGGCACAAAATTTGTTTCACAATAAGTTTTATTTTATGCCTCTACATGTCTCGAACACATGTGCTCATCATCAGGAGGTCAAAATTGCATTACACAGCCTCTGGTATCATCACACCTATAGGTTTAATAATATCAGAGGCTTTGTAATGCAATTTTGACCTCCTGATGATGAGCACAGGTGCTCGAGACATGTAGAGGCATAAAATAAAACTTATTGTGAAACAAATTTTGTGCATCAAGTTGGTTAAATACTGAGACAAAAAAATGTTGAAGAAGTTTACGAAACACTCGGGACAATTCAATTTCGGTTCACTTTAGACAAGAAGTGAGAGACACTTTACACACTTGACAATCTTTACACGCTTCTGCGCGCATCGCGAGCGTACCTTCCTTTATATGTATAGGAGCCATAGTTTTTCCGAACAAAAGCTATAGAGGCAAACAAAGCTCGCGTTTCATATACAACACATTATTTCTGCACACGTGGGAGTTTGAGAGATAATTTTAAACAAATGTAACGCCGTTAGTCCGTTTACGAACTCACAGGATATGGAAGTACCAACAGTGAATGTTTTCGAACATAACAGGCCTGAACATTCTCCTGCTTGAAAAAGCAAAATTAAGTAATGACTGAAGTTAGAGGACTTTAATATGGGGTTTATCGAACCTTTTAATGCAGCGTTTTTGTATGATTTATTAAAATCACCAATAAATGATATATTTAACAAATTGTGTATTAGTTAGTACAAGTTACACCATGATGTAAGCATTGATATAGGACTATGGTGAATGTGGTTGATTTATCATACCACGACTGTGTTGGAAGAGTCAATGGTTTGCATTATACACGTATTTAAATATGATGTGTACCTGTAGAATTTGCCGTGTCTGCCTCTTCCACTGTCCCCTTGTGAAGAGCCGTCATTAGGCTATTCGTCGTTAGTGACAGCGACCGCTAAATGTTCTTTCAGCGCGTAGTAGAATGAGGAGTGTGCAGTGCAGCATTGATCGCTACGTATGTCTGTGTCCTTTTTGGTAATCGGTATAAACTACTTCGCTTACGCCACCGGTATTATAGACTCGGTATATATGTTGTGAACAGTGGAGTAGAACCCGCAGCGCAGATTCCCCGAAACGTACAGAATACTGACATTTGTTTTAGCGTTCTTTGGACTGGATCCCATTCTTCTGGCAGAATGCAGTATTAAGGATCCTTTTTACCAACTTTGGAAATAACTTCCCTAATATCATTATTGGGGGAGGGGGGGGGGAGACCGATTGTCCAAGCCGCAGGTTGTGGACTTCTAGGGCAGGGCTGGCGAACGTTTTTGAGGTTCGTGCCCAAATTTTCTATTAATTTCGAAGAATTCTTTCGCCTGCCCATGGTAATTTTTAAGAGCACAATCAGAATGTTGGTCCTTCCACAGTTATTATTAATTTTGCATTATTATTATTAATGTATAATATAATTAATGCATGGTATAATTATATTATATTTCTAATAAAGGCCCCCTCGAGTAATGCGGAAGGGAAGAAAATGTGGGAGTAATTGGTGCTGCTGCTACGTTCTGTTTGAAAAGAGGATTTTAAAACATATTGTCCAGTGTCACGTATTTGTCCAGTCAACGCCAGGTCAGGTCACCAGTGATAAACATCCAGTCAACACTTCGCTCCGCTCCCGATTTGTGTAAAACTGTTTCACTCGAAGTAATATTTGGTAATCACGGTAATTCATACGCAATCTGCACGCAGTCAGCTAATTATATACAAGCACACGTTCTTCACAATGTAGACACACTGATCGGGTAAAAAAAAATAATTGGGACAACAGTGAATGCCACGTGTCATAGGTTCGTCAGCCCTGATCCGGTAGGTCCAACCTGCGTCATTTATCTCTTAACTACAAATTTTATAATACATATTTTTTCAGAGCAGAGAACAGATTCAGCAAATACGTACGTGTAGTTAAATAATATGTAGACCTGCTTTTTCCATTAAGATTTGCGTACGAAATTTTGAACGGAGAATATGAAGGACAGAAACGACTTGGGAGACCCTAACTTAAAAGGAGACGCCGGCTAATAAATTGGATTTTTGTCGTACATGGTGTAAGGTTGTGAAGCGAATTAAACTGGCTCTGGGCTGGGCCCAGCAATGGGCTATTATGAATGAGTTTACGGAGTCTACGAACGTCGGGAAACATTTTCACTACCTGAACTACCATCAGATTTTAGAGATGGAGTGTTCTGCGAAGAAATAGTTATTCAAGTTAGCATACATGCATACATACATACATACATACATCCATTAATCCATACATTACATTACATACATACATAAAACATACATATATTACATAAATATATACATACATAGACAAGCACATGCGTACTAACCTACCCACGTTTATATACACACACACACGCGCGCGACTTTACGTCAGGCAGTACTCTACTGTATGCTGTTACGTCATTTCTATAAAACAAACATTTGTTTTTGAAACTAATAAAAGAATGCACCCATTTTTATGCTTATAGTCTTCCTTGTCATATCCTTTCTAAATACGTGTTTTTTTTTTCATTACCATAATCGTTTATTTTTGTTACAATATATCTTAAAATACGTTCGTCCCCTTATTTGTCCCATTTGAATACCAGTTCTTGTCGTTGTAACAAATGTTCCTTACACATAAGACGCTACACATAAACACATCCAAATGTGCGCTATAAATGTGCAGTACCTTCGGATGTTGTTACATATCCAGTCGCTATCACACCTTACTACATACATTTTAACGACACTTTTTTTCTTAACAACTAAGGCACACATGCAGAATATACGTAGTATTTCTTCCCAAGAACCTTGCCAAGTGCTGGAGGCAACTCAACCTGCTGCAGGCAGCTTGCAATCGCTGAACGACTCGGTCTCCCAAACGCAGTATTTTCTCACGCAGACCCCGCTGTTCAATTGTCAAAATCCTCACATAACCCATTAGTTTCAATGCACGCTACACAGATGTGGAAGTTAGTGGATAAATTAATGTTATGTATTTTGATATTCTGGTGAAATATCGAGAGAGACAGCAATAGGGTTTATATCGTATGTCGGCACACAATACAACTTCTTGTAACATCGTTTCTGTTTACACAGGCCAGTGGCCAAATCGTGTTCATCCTCTTTCATACCTTCACAAGCGTTCCTTTCAACCCTAGCAGGAGACTGTGAATTAAACTTAACAAACAGTACACTGTAGGATCGTGGGTGACGTCAATTAATATTCATATTTACTGTAACAACATAACGAATTTGTGTCAGTAATGCACATTTTCATAACCAGTGTTATTATATTAATACAAGAACATTAAGACGTATTGATGCGTATTATTGTTATAATGAAAGTTACTCTTGATTAATTGCGCGTTCTAATCACATTATTGGAATCTACCCTCGCATTCTCAAATCGCAGTATTACTTGTTCAAACGAATAAAACTGGATAAAATTAACTATTGTTTTGACTGAGAAGAAAGTCGTAAATACAAGTATTTTCTCTGAATAAGAATTGCCTGTGTTTGTCACACTGTTTCGTTTACTTTCATTTCTATACTCTTTGTCGTCAAACCTGAAAACTTTCAATAAACTTTCCAATCGGATTTTTCTCATTGATGCTCCGAGGTGCGGAGGACCAAAGCCTTAGATCACATGACCTCGAGGGATAGATGGGTCGTTTTTAGCTTACCACTGAGATAATGTAATGCAAAAGGAACAGTACTCTAGTGTCATGTTTGAAGTCCTCCAATAGTCGACTTGTGTTTCGTTACCCTGGACATATGTATATAGTAACGTCCAGATGTCATAATTTGTCTGCTTACATTTTTTGCTGATAATATGTACAGCAAAATTGTGACACCACGAAGCAAGCCACTTTGGAGAAAAGAAGTTACACAAAACACTCTGTGGAATCTTATACGACCCGAACGCGAAATACACACACAACCGATACTGAAAAGAGACTTACTGTGGTGTCAACAACAGCACCGTGAGCACTGAATATGCCCCGACCGAGAAGATGCCAACAATTCTGCGAATACGCACAATGCGAATTACGCTATACAGAGTCACTGGCGACCCCACAGCCTTTCCAGGGTCAAATTTCTTGTCGTGTTGTTCTTCGTAGTCTGCCATTGTTCCTGGCTGAATCATCTTGTTTTGGGTCATCCTAACGGCCCGTGTCCTTGTAAATGTAGTTTTAATATATTTTCTACGTTCTTATACATGACCAAATTTTTGCAGTTTCTCTCTAGGTAATATTTCACCAAGATTCGAATTCGGAGTTCTCTAAGATTGTCACTTTTTTATCCCTATTGACTTGTTCCTCAGATGTCTGTGAAATGTGACATCAATTTCATGAATTATGTCTATATTTTTCTTTACGAGGGCCCATTTTTAGCGTTGTTGCAATCAGTTTCAGTTTAATTTTTTGCACCCGTGCGTTATGTCTTTCGTCCTTTATATTCCCTTCGTATTTTTTTTTGGCGTAGCTGGTACAATGACTACGTAACGAGAAGGACGACCGAGGAAACGTGTCTCGATTCCTGCTAATGCTAAAATATTTTTCTCTTCTCTGTGTCAGTGCCGGCGATAAGATGCATCCATGCTCCTATCCAATGGTTTGCAAGCTCAGAACTGACCCCCATCAAGTGCGGTGTGACTTCATTACACACTCAGCGACTTGATACTTTTTTAGTGTTCTCGTCCGAATTTATAGTAATCCCAACATAAGTACATTCGTTTACTTCCACCATTATGCCAGCTTTTATTATGATCTTTGTGCTTACTGGGTCTGTCGGGACATAAAAGACAAGTGACACCATAACCTGATGTGTACCATGATCGTTATTTAGTATAATACTTAGGAGTAATCCCGGTAGTGACGAGATTTTCCACCCGTCCAGACCGGCCCTGGGGCCCACCCAGCCTCCTGTAAAATGGGTACCGGGTTTTTCCCGGGGGTAAAGTGCGGCCAGGGCGTGCTGCTGACCACTCACCCCCTTCTAGTACCGCGGTCATGGAAGAGTAGAGCTATACCTCTACCCACTCTCTGGGCCACACGAGGCCTATAACGGGATCACTTTTTACTTAGGAGTCAAATGGGAAAAATGGAACATAATTGTAACGAATACAATTTATTAAAATAGAATAAAGGAATTAATAAGTGAATTAAAACTACAATCACTAATGCAACGGGACACATACTGTTGGCTGCAGGTCGCCCGAGGCAACTAAATTTTGTGCGGTGGCGTCTAATGTTTGTGGGTCCTGCTTCATGTCACCCTTCTGGCGCGTATTTTGACATTTGAAAACAGATGTGCAGCACTCTACTAATGTAATCTGTGATACGGAGTAACAATTTGTTCTCTATATATTGCGACCGCCTTTGTACCCTACCGAAGGCATATTGCAGAAAGACAACTTTACATGGAGAGCAGACAGAAGGGAAAGACCGAGATTATGAGTAGGGGTGCGCAGTATTATCGTGTTCGACTATTTCTGCTTTTTCTACTGCTGTTACTACTACTACTACTACTACTACTACTAATAATAATAATAATAATAATAATCATCATAATCATAATAACAATAGCCGATAGTTCAAATAGCAACGGTGTTGAGCAAGCAGTAACAGTACAGCAACTATAAGAACGACAGCTTCAGATCAGGCACTGCCAACAAGGATGACGTCAACAACAGGTTCAGAGGTCAAGCAGGTGGATCTGCTCTGTCCAATTATTGATTGCAATCGCAGAACTCATTAAACAGCTTGCTCCAAGTAAATAAGTTATAAGGAAACCGAATCAATAGCAGTGTTAGGGAATGGGATTTAGGACCCTGAATTACAGTTCGGGTAATTACTTTTAAAAAGGGCCTACATTTTGGGCCAAACGGCAAAACTAAAAGGAATAAATGCACATAAATACAACCTTCTCACCTGGAACTGGACGATCCTATATCGATGTAAGGGTAGGCCTATGTTAGCAACCCCAACCTTTACAGGTGTTGCCATGGGGATCCCTTTACTGTTCATGACGAGATTCATGATTCAACCATAGCAGGCGTATGTGGAATGCGTTTGTTAGAAGAAACATGTAAGTTATCTTGATTTGTTTTGATGGAGGCTACACAAATTATATGGAGGTGAAGCTTCTCGAATTCTTGGATTAGAAGTCGGTTTCACTTTCCAATTCCTTTAATCGCCGCCAAAACACTCTTTTAAAACCAGTTGAATAGGAAGTTGTGTGGACTGTAGCAGGTATGAACATGGTTTCGAAGTTCACGATACTTACAATCTTATAGTGCACGGTGATTTTCTGAAGGACTGCAAGAATTCATATAATACCAAGTGTACAATTCTCTGAAAGAATGGAAGCAGTCATAAAATGCGCATTAATTGTCGGAAAGAATGGGAGAATAAGCATGGAATTCAAACTGAGACCACGATTTTACACTTTGTCAGTCACATTTAATAATAAAGTAGGAAATTTTTAGCAGTATACAGTGCATACCGTCCACAGAAACTCTTCCATTCACCTGGTAAATACAGTAGAAATTTGGGAGGAAGGCTTTCCGTACGCTCAATGAACAGGATTTTCCAACTTTTGCCTCGTGTGGCAATTTAATTATAAATGAGTGTAATTGAATTCTGTCCAGTTATAATCTTGTCGCTGGGCGTGGAAGGTAAACTGAAACACCAGCGTACAACATTTTCATTCAATTAAATAACACAATTTTTTCGTGATTGTTTTCTGTAACGGTTTACCTGTGTCTGTTCTGTTATGAAGTCCAACCGAGTACGCTGCTTGTTATTGAAAACTGAGGGGGAAGTGGACATGTTGCACAGTTAATTACACCGACTATTGAATAAGTAAGATGAAACACAAGCTGAGAGCAATTTGGGTTTGTAAACAGAGGTGTGTCGCTGACATTTTCATGCATGACTGCTGAAAATTGCCACTAAATGATTGCAGTCATTCTGGAACGGAAACTGTCTCAGGTGTAAAAGGGATTCAGAATTACGTTTCGAGCACTTTCAGCAATGGCTGAACGAGCAGCACACTTAGAACGCAAGTGAAGCAGCATGTTCAGTTGTACAGAGTAACCGGCCACCAGAACAGTGGCTTTGTTTCCTGGAAGGGACAAGTGTGTTTCTCCTTGCTACCACGTCCAGTACACTGTGAAGCTAAATGCCTTCCTAAAACTAAACTAAACTCCGTGGCCTTAGTCCGCACGCGAACTATACCGACAGAGCGGCTGCCGCCGGTCGGCGAAGTTAGTGCCAACTTTTGCGGATAGAGGGGTGTCACGT
>Ga0136643_10015780_pt1 | contig 11346 bp, 7 predicted proteins | sample TergutLab28metaG_FD_96883 | JGI IMG/M metagenome (GOLD analysis project Ga0136643, IMG submission 96883) | Labiotermes labralis P1 segment gut microbial communities from Petit-Saut dam, French Guiana - Lab288 P1 (version 3) (version 3) | ecosystem: Host-associated > Arthropoda: Insects >... | reverse complement strand
TGGGTGTTGTGGTTTGTTTTTTTTTGGGTGTGGGGGGGGGTGGGGTGGGGGTGTGTGTTTTGTGTTGGGTGGGTGGGGGGGGGGGGGGGGGTGGGGGGCATTGTTTGGTCCTTCCATCCCAGTGAAACTGTTGAACCTGACTTATTTTCTTGAAACTGGGTGTGAACTTTATGCCATTGGAGACCATCCCCAATGTCATATTCTTTTTTCCTGTACATTTTGTGTCACAGCAATAATTAAAAGATCATTATTGCTATGCGTGTGAAATCTGTTTTAAAGTCAACCTCCGCAAACATTGTGATGATGGGAAATGTTGAATTCATAGCCAGCATATTTAATATTTAGAGGACCTTTACTTAAGAAATATGCCATTCACAAAAATGGAATAAAACAGCACTTACTTTTTCTTGCCAGGGGGGTATTTAAATTTATAACACACTTTATGAAAAACGTGAGTATTGTTTGAACATACAAGACAGAATTGTTACATAAATGGTATTTTTTAAAAATAAAACAGAGATTATGCATCATGCCTTAGAAAATGAAGTCAGTTTTCTTTTTTGCTGAAACCATATTTACCCGAATGCAAGACAACTCTAAGTTGACCCCACCAAACCAAGACATCTGCTAAGAAGAAATATTTTGCCATAAATTTCATACACATAATACACAAAGCATGTCACATTCTATCTACCTTTACCAATCAGTGTCACTGTCTCGATTGTCACAGTCAGTGCCTTTATCTTCCTCACACTCCTAATATTCCCAGCCTCTTCACTGCCATTCCACAACATGTCATTCTCATCCAATGCAGTGGATATATACATCACTTCTTACAACCCTTCACATTCACTTCTGGTGAGATGCACTGCTGTGCTGTTAGTGATCGACACTGACTAAATAATACATTTATATTTCTTAGTTGTATTAAGAATTTTAAATACATGTGTTCTGGATTTTTGTATTCCATCTGTGGTCTGATCACTCTTTGAGTTCATGGTTCTTTTTATGGCTTTTGATTTGTGGTTTCGTCCAGGTTTTATTTTTGGCTCTCATAAGTAGTTTTCAATTTTTAATAGCCATTTTCCTGTTACAACCCTTGGACTAGAACTGTTGGCAGGTGCAGCCAGTGACGAAGTAGCTTGATCTAAGGGGCCTGCCAGATTAAGTGCTTCTTTAAAAACTCAGGTGATATAAAAAAAAAGATTTTGTCAATTAACTTTATTCCTTCTCTGTACTGTCATTTGTCAACAAGTGACGATTTGGCGATGCAGGCCATCATTTGGCCCTACATAGTCTGGTTCAGGGGAATGTGGTTTGGCACTTCATATGCAAATTTCAGATGCCTTCACATATTTAAGCACCAAATTTAAGGAAAAATCCTTGCCTTACATTTGAGTAAATATGGTATATGAAATGGATTTCCCAAGTCATCAATGTGGTACTGTGTGTTGACAATCATCAGCAGATATTTACTCCTGATGGCATAGCAATCATGAGCAGAGCTTGTGCCTTTGTTTGGAATCATCTGTGTCTTCAGATGGCAGTTTTGGTTCCCAGCCCTCCACACTTACCCCATATTATCTTAATTCCAGAAAGTTACAGTTTGTTAATACCTATGGGTTGTCTTGAAAGAGCCTATGATTTTACTTGTAATTGTTCTCCCTCTGACAACAGCATTTCCTTATATCAGAACTTACCACATGCTGTACTGTCATCCATCTCATGGGCCTATCATGCCTGTGCACCAAATAACATCTGTATATTTCCAATAATTATATGTTGAGGTAGTACATACCTTGGCTTGCATGATACAGTATTAATGTATTCCCTTCTGTCATGGAATTTTTAAGCTACCACACAAGAGTAAGGGATTATACCTGTATGCAAATGAAGTGAGTAAGCTTTTGAAAGCTAGCGAGTTGTCTTAAGTGCTCTTGTGATGATGTACATCAGCATTTGCTACATTGACTCACCCTTTATGTGAAATTTGAAGATTTTAGAGCTGTATGTTCTCACTTGGTTTTATTTAGTCATGACTGAAATTTCAGACAGTCTTATCATACCAGGCTAGTGAGATGATGGATGTTACCCAGATTAAATTGTGACTGCTGTCCATATAGCGTCATCAGAATCTTTTAAAGTTGAATGCTTTTTGTTTGATTTTTGTTTTGCAGATTTCATTTGTGATATATGCAAGAAAACTTTCAAGAGGAAAGCTATGTTACGGCAACACATTTCAGTCCATCAAAACAAATTTGATAGAGAAATATGGTGGTGTCCCTATGACTTCTGCCCGCGGTGAGTGTGACAAGTCACTTATTGATAGCATCACTTACATTCCATATCACAGATCCAAATTTCCACCACTCCATGTTGCATCATCACAAACATTATTAACATTTTAAAGTACAGAATATTTTATGCCCTTCCCCTCCAATGTTGAATATAATCTCTCTTATGATAGTCCTACCTTTCATTGCCATTTGCATGGCAGCCAGCTGTCATTAATTTATGTACTTTATTTTATTGGTACTGGACTTGTGCAGATGTACAGAATCAGAAGCAAAAATATGTGTGATAGATAAGTTGGACGGGGTAATGAACACTTCTGTATTCAGATGTCATTATGTTGTAAACAAATCTGTGAACTCTTTCATCAGAAAGGATTATAACAAGAATGGGGGAAACATTAAGATCACTTCTTCAACTTGTGCAACAATATCTTGCATGTCTTGAGGAATCATTCTTTGAAAATATGGGAAGGGCCTTGTCTGTATGGCTCGAAGACGAGATATAAAAGTGTTTGCCATTCTGTGGTACAGTAGTGAGGGAGAAGGCCATGCCAGTAAAGACTGGTTTGAAAACTGCAACTGAAGTCCAAAAATCTAGCATTCAAGGTTCTCATTTTTCTTGATAAATCCCTGTGGCATCTGCAGGACCCCTATCTCACTCATACCTCATCCAGATATCCACATTCAGCATCTTCAAAGAACACCGCCTCACTCCTGCAGCTGCTTGACCAGTGAGTCCTAGTGACATTAAAGGAGTGGTATATTCGCCACTCATATTGCAGTCTTGGATGCAAGTGAGGAGACCTTTGCTATTGTCAATGAATGCTGGAAACTGTACCTCATAACACTGCATTGTATATACAGACATTTGTGAATGACCGGAAGCCCGCGGTTCTCTCTGTTGCCACTATTAGATGTTTTGGGCTGAAGTTATTAATTACTTGGAGAGATACCCAACCAGTAGGATGATAGAGAGAACATCCTTATGTTAGCCCAAAAGTTTCAGGATAAAGATTCCCAGATTGGGAGGAGGGTGATAACCAGGAAGTCTTATGCTGCTAAATTAACTGAGGAGGGTGTTGAATAGCTGACAGCACATGGAAACCAAAACTTTAAGAAAATTCTGACATTGTTGTGGAGAGGCCTCAGCTGACTACCAGTGCTCTGAAGAAAGACCTGCAGGTGCCAGATAACATACTTTATAATTTCTTTGAGATTGAATGTTTCATGGGATAGGTACTTGAAATTTTAGCACAAGATGGAGGTTGTCATAGCAGCATACAAGGAGGTTTGCAAGAACACAGAAGAAGAAAACGCAATCAGACTTTGCCTCTTTCTTCACAAAGTCTTCTGTTTCCACCTCTGCCTGCATTATGCATCATTGTTCAGCCAGCAATGTTGACATCATTCCAATAACACCAGCACAAATGGTTTTGTGTTTATTAATCATTCATCCCTTGTTCCTTTATCTTTCTTGCCCCTAACCCCGTTTTTCCCCATAAGGTCATAACTTCACACATCATAGTTGCACCATTCACGGAATTTTTTAAGAATGTGAGTGGTATATATTGTACCAATGTGATTTGTGTGTGTGTGATGAATAGTTGCAGTATGTACAGTAACAATATGGTTTTTTTGATTATGACTTAAGTACCTGTGTGAAGTAGAAGCCTGTCTGAAATGGAAGGCTCTTCATTGCCTTGATCACATCACAACCAGTTAGTATTGCATATAGACAGTTATGTGCTAGAAATTGCTTCATTTGAGTAAACGTTTGTTTTGTCATGGCTAGAGTCTACTTCCATAAGAGAAATCTTACTCAGCACATCAAGTCGAGTCATGAAGGAAAGAAGTATGAGTGTACATACCCAGACTGTGGCACCAGACTCTGTAGTCAGGTAAGTAGAATTGAGGTAAACAGAATTATTTTTTCTTGCAGTCAAAATGTGTTTTCAAGGCCACCTTCAACTTATATGATATTTGTATGTAAGGTTTCAGGTATGACATTTGATACCCATTTCTCCACCTGTGTAGTGCAGTCTACATTAGCCTTGATTAATAAGCTGGATTTAATTTAATAATTGTCCAACAAGGTGTGACTTACTCAGTTTATTACTTTTCTGTAGTCAGCTCTACATGTTTCGGGTGCTACTATCATCCGCTCTCGTTGTTGAGTTGTTCCAACTCAACAACGAGAGCGGATGGTAGCAGAGCCGGTTAATCAATACCAGAAGCTGTAATTACAGTGTACGAGCTCCTGATGATGGATGTCAGCACCCGAAACATGTAGAGCTGCCTACAGAAAAGTAATAAACTGAATAAGTCACATGTTGTTGGACAGTTATTAAATTCAATTCATGATGCACGGACCCATGTATATAAAATTAATAAGTTGGAGTTACATAGGAGAATGTTTCCAACTAGGCAGTAATCATCAGCATATATACATATGTTTGACATTCCAAACTTGAATATTTGGGGCCATTATATATAGAGTCAGTTAAAATTAAATTGTCATTTTTATCTTAGCTTGTTAATTTTATCATTTTTTCAGTGGTTACAAGGGACTTTGCCTCTTGTGGTAAATTGGCCTGGACATGAATCTGACCACTTACCTCCAATCTAGTGTGAAGATTAAGTATGACTGAAGCTATACCTCCTCACCCCCATGTTCTTTCATGGTGTTCACAGAGACTACTTCACCTTTACCTTTACATTTGTTATAGGATACAGAGAATGTATGGTATGACAGGTTGTGAACATAATGTAATTCTGACACCCACAACTTGACACAAAAATATCATATACCTTGCATACTGCTTACAAGTTGTGGTACATTAGTAGTACAAATAGTGTAGGGAACTTATTTTCCACAGGCAGATTATTTCAAAGCTAGGTTTTAGTATGAGTAATCACAGCCCGTTTTGTATAGTGGCAAGGAATAAGATATATTGTTGCATGTGTCAGGTAAGAGATCATTGGACTGCAATACCCTGGTCTCATAATTATTGGTAACATCATAATAGTCATACGACATTTTGATTCTCCTTGTAGCAAAAGTTGAAAGAACATGAGTTTCGTCATGGAAAGCAACCTGGGCGCAAAAAGTCTGTTACGTTGCACCGTAAAATACGTCGTGATGCTGGAAAGGTTAGGCGAAGCATGGCAACCTTATTATCTGGTGTCATATTACCACATAAAGAAGAAAAAGCACTATTGAACAACAATTCGTGTGATATTAAAATAACAGAAAATGGGAACAGTGGACTAATTAGAAATTGCACCGAGTTGGAGGATGCTTCAGATCGTCTGTCTTTGCCGTATGAAAGGAAAGAGGAAATAGTCTTGAAGAATGTAAAATTTCATTTTGCTTCACAAGTTGCTGTGAAAAGTGATGATGACATTCATATAGGAGAGCCATGGCAGGGTCCAGAGGTACCAGTAAATGACAGTCATGCATGTGAAAGTGAGAATTTTGTGCTATATGGGAAGGATTGCAGTGAACAAGACTATGAGTTCGAGGAGGTGGTTGAATAAAAAATGGACATTCATCAATAGGTAAGCATTTATGACATTATCATGCTTCAGTGGTTAGGAGACATCTGCCCATTATTTTTGCTACTTTGACAGTTGCAAAACTTCGTTCACTTTTTTGACAGTGGCTGGAAGTTCTGTGGTAAGACTGGTATTTACTGGAAATTCCCATTTTGCTTGCATACACCTGGATTTAATAAAACCCATCATGCAAATTTCCATATTTATATGTTGCAGCCATAATCAAGATCTTCGTGCATCAGTTCAAGTGTTGAGATTCTCTTCGGTATCAAAGAATCATGAAATGGCATTCCATTGGGTTAATAGTTTCAACAGATTGTTATTCATGAATATAGGATCTTGAGTGAGGAGTCCAGTTTGTCTCTAAAACAGGAAAAAAGTAACCACTGAGTTGGAATATTGTAAATAATAGGCTGTTAGAAATTTTATAGTAATGGTAATGATGAACTGTGGAAGACATGTTGTCAGACACTGTAATAGGACTGAGTGAATGTTAGTAATTAAATTATTTCTCTGTTCTAAAATAAATCCTGTATAACAAGTTGCAGTGCTGTTCTCTTGAATTGGCTGTTCTGCATAACTGCCTTGATTCCAAAGAAAATAATGGATGGAATATGAACTTAATAAGGAATTTAATGTTAAGTTACATTATTGTTACAAACATTTGAAAAGTAATATTGTTTGATTTATTCATTGCAATATATTGCCTTTTTGTTACTGTTATTTAGTCATTCTTTGGATAAGCTACCCTGCGAGTCCTGATTATGCCAGTTGAGTAGAAGTCCACTGTGTGTAGACCTTACAATAGCATGGTATTGACTGAAGGATATCTGATTGTTTGTATTCATGCTGGCTTAGCTATTAGCAGAAAGGTAGCCTCTGCATTTGTGACACAGGTAGTGCTGACACTGAACACTGATTTGTATGCTGTATCAGGTTTATTTCATTACACGTTAGTACTTGATGACTGTAGGAATATGACCTGTTATGCATCATGACATACAGAAAATTCCCTCAGTTATTTAAATGTAAACATAGAGGGAGAATATTTAAAAAGGAAATATGTTACGTCATTTTCCCTAACAATTTGGTTGCTTTAATCAAACATTTTTGTACCAAAAGGGGATTATCTCACAAGATATCATTTGAACCAAACAACACTAGAAGAATATTGAAAATCTGACATGAGGTGCTTATCATTTCATATCATTTATTTTCATTCTGTTGTTCCTTACAGGGTTACAGAATCCGTATTGATATGGAAGTAATCGTATTTGCTTAAGAAGTCAAGAAGTGAAGTCGGTATAAAAGTGTACAACAATTTTAGTTATTAGGCCTAGTGTGGACGTAACATAATATAAAGTATATTAATACAACAAGGAAACAGTACTTACTGGACAAAAAATAATTTACATCACTGTATAACAGATAAAGATTTGTACATTCATGTAGTTACATTATATACACAAAAAGATCTAAAATACAGATTAGTAAAAGAAGAAAGAAACATAAATGTATATCTATTTTATTTGCCAAACTTTCAAATACTAATTTAGAACACATATAAATAAATAAGTCAAAATATTCATCCAAAAAATGAAAGGAATTTTCATTCCAAAAATTCCTGTAAAATCAATTTAAATTTCTTGGGATTATCAGACTCTATTTTCATATAAGAAGGAAGCATATTAAACAGTACACTCCCTTCTGGTATTTAGATAAATTCACAGAAGGTTCATGAAAATTAGCATGTTGCCTAGTGTCAATGTGATATATCTCAGAATTGACAAGAAATTTATTCCTATCTCTTATCATAAACAAAAGAAGAGAAAATGTATTGAGAAGGGAGTGGTAAGTTTTCTAAATTTAAAAAATTTTCTACAAGATTCGCTACTTCTACAGCCCATCATGATGCTAATAATGTTCTTTTGCTTAATGTTGGTTGCAGTTTTAATGCAGTGCATTTGACCAGCACCAATGGTGGCTACAGAAAAGGTGAAAATATACTGGGTAAAGTGTCCAGTGTGATTCCTAACTGGTTTAGTGTGTGTCAGGTCTCCTCAGATGTTGGGTTGTTGTACTGCCAAACAATTAACTGATGTTTCAAGGAGTGTCATAACTCTGAAACATCACTGTTTACCAGTCAACATGCAACATTCCAGAAGAATCAGCACAGCACTGCAATGAGAGATTAAATTCCCACATGCAGAGGTCAATTTTTTATTTTCCTTGACCTCTACAGGCAAGTGCTGGCATTGTGCCATTAAATTATTATGACTGCCTCCTTCCAAAGATCCTCAACAAGGATAAAACTAGACTGTCATTGGCCCAGGTGCAAATATTTGGGTTGGCCCATATACATTGCATGGGACTCCAACATTTTCATGGTAAAAGGCCAAACCTGTTCCTGTAGGCTGGCTCACGGGCAGCAAGTGGAACAGTAACAGTAAGTGGTATTGCACGTAACCGCTAAAATTGTGTAATATTTATGGTTTATGCACAGTTTTACATATGTTGCCATAGGGTACAGTGTGGAGGCCTATGATATGTGTAATTTGTTATGATGAACCATTAAACCTGTTCTGATGGGAACAAGTTCCTCCGGTTTATAAATTCTGTCACACTAAGTGATGGTCCATATGATAAGAAGATTTACAAATAACATATTTCCTTAGAATGACGATAAATGATGCGTGTGAAAGTTTTAAATTGTGGCAGTGGAATGTGGTTTCTCAGTCAGCCGCCGGTAGAAAGAGCGCTGTGATCAACAGCAGTCCGATCCAAGGTGTGTGAAAGCACGATCTAGGATTAAGAGTTTTGGTAAGGTGGATAAGCTCTGGTGAAGTTGAATTTCTCACCCTTTAACCTGTAAAGCGGCAGAAATGAAGGTACGGAGACCTGTGGCAGGCTACATCCTTTTTTTACCACAAAACATATGACTACATACGCCGCGAACTACGGGTTACAGGCATGCTAGACAGGATAGATGAATACAGACGGAACTGGCTTTCACACTTGCAAAGAATGCCACAAAACCGAATCCCTTTGAAATCAAACCACTACAGACCACAAGGAAGGAGAACAATTGAAAGACCGAAGAAGCGTTGGCGAAAGCAGCTGTAACTCTGGTTACGGAACGGATCAAAGAATCCAATCCTTGATGTTGATGATGATCTGTGACCCATGCCCAGTCGAGGTTCGCCCCGTTCACAGAACATATATATATATATATATATATATAGCGTCGAAACATACCAATACGTACTGTCGCAAATAAAAGATGAGCGTGCATGCAGTTTGGTATATAGTGCGGTGTGTATGTGTAATCTGTGATGTGTGTTACAGTGTGGTTCGAGTACCCAATGGTTAACAGAGATCGTCTATGGTGAAGGTATAAGACTCATGCTGCTCTGATTTGACCCATTCGTGAGCCTAATGTAGTAAACAGTTCGATATTACGAGTACATTGACACATTAAACTAAGATACAGTATTCATTTCGTTGCATTCCGTAACATACAATGGCCAAGGACAGGTTAGGGGCGTTATAATAACTGCTTTATTCGTTACTCGCAAGAAAGGTGTCATTCAGACCCACATGTCTCCTAATATGGAAAAAAGGCTTTCTTGTGATATATGCAAGAAAACGTTCACAAGGAAGTCTAACATGAGGAGGCATATGTATGGGCACATAGGGGGCATGTTTCATTGTGATACATGCAAGAAAGTGTTCACAAGAAGGGAATACTTGCAGAGACACATGTTTCTTCATGATGGAGAACATTCTTGTGACATATGCAAGAAAACGTTCACAAGAAAGGAATACTTGCAGAGACACATGTCTGTTCATGATGGCCAAGAATATTCTTGTGACATATGCCAAAAAATATTCATAGGAAGAGCTTCCTTGCAGAATCACATGTCTCTTCATGATGGAAAGGGGTTTACTTGTGACATATGCAAGAAAATATTTGGGAAGAAGATTAATATGCAGAGACACATGTCTGTTCATGAATTGGAAACGTTTTCTTGTACTATATGTAAGAAGGTGTTAACTAGAAAATCCATGCCAAACCACATGTCTGTTTATCATGGAAAAGGGTTTCCTTGTGATATATGCAAGAACGTGTTCACATGCAAGGCTAATATGATTAGACATATGTATCTTCATAATGGAGAGGAGTTTTCTTGTGATATCTACAGCGAAGTTTTTGCAAGAAAGAAATCCATGCAGAACACATACGTTCATCAAGGAAAAGAGGTACCTGTTGACATAAGCAAGAAAATGTTAACATGCAAGGCTGTGTCTCCTCAGGCAAGGGAAAGGTTTTTTTGTGACATATGCAAGAAAGTGTTCAGTAGAAAGGACTCTTTGAAGAATCACATGTATCGTCATCAAGGAGTAGAATTTCCTTGTGAAATATGCAAGAAAGTGTTCACAAAAAAGGCTTGTATGATAAAACACATGTTCCTTCATGAAGGGGTAGGGTTTTCTTGTGACATATGTGAGAAAGTGTTCAAACGTAAGGAATCTCTGCAGAATCACATATCTGTTTATCATGGAAAGGGGTTTCCCTGTAACATATGCCACAGAGTTTTTACAACCAAAGGGAACATGCTTAGACATACATCTGTTCATAAAGAGAAGGTGTTTCCTTCAGATAGGTGCAAGAAAGTCTCCGAGAAAATGTCAGAAAGAAAGATCTTTTTCTGCCCTTATAACAACTGTTCAGGGTAAGTACAACATGAAGTGCTTAGAATACTGCTTGTATTAATGAGTAAAAGGTGTTGTTGTCACACAGTAGGAATCTGAATGGCAGTCGACTCAGAAGGGGGAAGTCACCAAATCAAATAGTTGTACACAAACTTTCATCTGTTTGCTGTTCTTTCAGTAATGTTAGGTGGCTGCTAAACAGGATTTTGCTAGCAGCCAGCCAACTTAATTCATTACACATACCAATTGCAGTATATACAGAAAGTACCTTCTGATGATGAGCAGTAAACCTGCTCAAAACATGTAGAGGTTAATTATCGAAATAAATTGAGAGTAAAATAATGCATTCTCTTGGTTCTTATTTTGCAAATATATCATGATGCGTGGTCCACAAAATATTAAACTATATAGAGTTAAATCCTATATTATGGTATAAATTATTTAAAATATACCCCTGTTGTTGAAAGTAGTTAGTTTTATGGCTAAAATATTTGTCCAACGTATAAAAGGATTGTTTTAATAAAAATTTCCTTAAAACTTCCTTAAATAGTTTAACATTATCTGACTCTCCTTATTTCTAGTGGAAGATTATTATAGACATTGATGCCTGAGTGTTAGTAATAGACACATAATGGCCATGTAAATACCATTAGAAGTGGGGGTATATTATATTGTATTTCTTATTCAGTCTTGTCAGTGATAGGACACCCATACAGTATACACACACACACACACACACACACAGACATATATACACACACACATACATACACACACACATTCA
>Ga0136643_10015779_pt1 | contig 11346 bp, 7 predicted proteins | sample TergutLab28metaG_FD_96883 | JGI IMG/M metagenome (GOLD analysis project Ga0136643, IMG submission 96883) | Labiotermes labralis P1 segment gut microbial communities from Petit-Saut dam, French Guiana - Lab288 P1 (version 3) (version 3) | ecosystem: Host-associated > Arthropoda: Insects >... | reverse complement strand
TTGCGCTGGAAGACAAAGAAAGCGGTCAGGAATTTGCCATTCAAGATTATCACAGCAATCTACTTGCCAACATTGGCACAATGAAAAGTAACTTGCCACCAGGAATGCCCCAATCTGCCAACTTTGTCTATAATATCATCGGTGCGTCGGCGGCGGTTTTGCCCATGGAAGGCATCAATGCCTATCTGGCATACGCGCTTTTCCGCGCGCTTACGCCCATGCTTGATGCCATTCCCGACGACCACGGTCTAAGCCAATTTGTGCAAGCCGCCAAACTCGACATCAATGCCATTGGCGCGGAATTTCAGTTGCCGTCAATCAAATTAGACTATGCCGAAACAGATTACTACAGCTATACCAATGTGATAAAAACAGGGCGCGTAAACATAGACGAAAAACTAACCGAGCAATACAACACAGCAAAACGGGTGCTAAGCAACCCACGTACGATGATTGCAAAAATACTTGATACCGCAAAAACAGAACTCAAAACGACGTTTATAAAATACGGCCCGATGTATACATCCCACTTGATGGCAAGCGACCGCCACCCCTGCTTGCTTGCACGGTTTGAAGCCTGCCAGCAGCATCTGCGGGAAAAAATCGCGCAGCTTACAGAAGAAATTGACGCGCTAGAAATATCCGCATCCACACGCCTAGTTGAAGCAAGGCGTGCCATGTTTTTATCCAAAGAGCCAAAGAAAAATGCATATATAGAAGCAAAAATAAAAGTATACCAAGCTTGGCTAAGCCGCGACTGCTTCACGGCACTGATTGACGTATACAAAGAAATAAGCAAAGCACTGGAAGCAGAAAACGACAAATTTTACGCGGCATATGTAGAAATTCTGCATGAGTTAAATGATATCTTGTCAAACAACGCAAAACTAATCTTATCCAACCGCCCCATTTCAGCAGAGCAAAAAGACTACCACTGGGATATCCTTGAAGTCGCTGACACGGTGCATGAAATTGACGGCATATTTACAGAAACAGACACATTGGCGCGAGACTTCGCCAAAATGCTTTTGGAAGAATCGCCACGCTTTTTGCAGGATAACCAACTTAATATCACAGGCGCGTTGTCCGATTTTGTGTATCACCAGTTTAGTAAGCTGCTTTCACGTGCGATGCCGGATTTCTTAAAATTAAAGCATGGCGGTGACCGTATCATTGCGCATATCATTGAAGGGGAAATTGCACCGCGCCTGTTCCGTGACGCAAAGCCTGTGTTTAATTTGGACAATGCATCGGGGTTATTCAACTTCCCAAGCTATGGCATGGTGAGTGTGCCTTGGAACGCGCCAGATGTCTTGCGCGGTATCGAAGCCTATCAGCAACATGCACTGTCAGGGCTGCATTTTAACATGCGCAAAAGCAATATCACCGACCGTATTTTTTGGCTAAATACCCAAAACGGAATCCCCCTATTTGCCTACACGCCAATCAAAGTATACGAAGAATTATACGAGCGCACAATCGCCACAAAAGAAGGCGTAGGGCGGCATTTAGCCATGAATGACAATGAAAATTGGACATCGCTGCCGTCGCCCATTCCCGAATCACTGTGGGGCGACACCTACAAAAACCCCCGCCAAAAAGCCTTAAACGACGAAGCGCGACAAGTTTTCCAAAAAGGACTGAAAAACGGGAGCATCATAGAACGTGACTGCCGCTTTATATGCATTCAAACAGAACATTTTGACCCAAGCCGTTACAACTTTGACGTAAAATCGGATTTGAAAACACTGTACGCCTTGCTGGATGAACTAAACATGCTAAAAGAAAACGGTTTAACCAAAGTCAATGAGACAATCATTTTCAACAGCACCACAATGGAAGAAGCTTGCGCCCATTTTTTGCGATGCCCACGGCTGATTGCACTGGTCACATCTGAAAATGTAAAATACGCAAAATTATCTGTCGTGCTAAAAAATTTGCAAGCATTGCTGGTAGAAAACGACCGCGAAAAAAATCAAATAGACCAATTTTTAAAAACCCTGGTATACGAAGCCATTGTCAAACGCGGCGCGTACTATATTTACGAAAAACAACTGGAAGAAGACCCTTGGCAGCCCTTTGTCAACCTCATAGACAACGCCGACTACCCCGAATATGAAATGTTTCAAACCTACAAAAGCCTCAGCGAAGCACAACAGCAAATTTTACAAAAAAAGACCAAGCCCGAAACTTGGTCTGAAGAAAAGCTGATTATCAATTTAAAAAAGTGGCAGGGTAGAATCGCCGTACGCAAAAACCATTTAGACCAAGACATGTACAAATTGCCCAACGGGGCTAAAATGTATGTGTTTTACAGGAATATGCTGCTGAGGTTAAATGCGCAGGTGTTTGCGGTGGAGGGCTAGACTGTTTCCAGCAGCTTTGCAACAGTGCCTGTGCCGGCAGACAGTGTTGCAAACAATGTTTCAATTTTTTCTGCAAGCCCTGCTTCGTACAAATCTACACCAAAAGTGGATGCGTCAGACAACATTGGCTTGAGGTCTACTTTTGCACCAAAGTCCAGCCCATCTAATGCCGTAAACGCCTTTGGCATTCTTGGGTCTGGGCTTATTTTCATTGCCGCGCCAGTATCATCCTTGCCCATTAAATAGCGCAGCCACAATGCAATAAATACGGGCGCGGCTTTTAAATCGGCGATGGGCATTCCGCGCTCTTTTCTTTCTTTTAACGCAACACCAAACCGTACAGGCACTTTTTGTGACGTATCACAGGCAATGCGCTCGGGTGCGTCTGGGATGAATGGGTTGGGGAAGCGTTCTGTTAAAACGGTGTTTAAAAACGCCGCGGGGTCAATGATGCCTGGGTTTTCTACCACGGGCAGTGCTTCTTCTGCCGACTGCTTAATGAGTTTAACCAGCCCTGCATCCTTCATGCATTCCGCAATGGTTGGATACTTTAGCAGCATTCCTGACACCGCTAAAATCGTATGCAGTGGGTTTAAGCAAGCGCACACCTTCATTTGATCCATTTTGCGCACGGTTTCCCTGTCTGTTAAATATGCCCCTGCTTTTTCCAGCGGCGGGCGGCCATTGGGGAAGTTGTCTTCAATAATCAGATATTGTGCAGATTCTGCATTTACAAAACTGGACACAAAGGTATGTTTTTTAGTTTCATTTATTTCTGTGGCTGTAAAGCCGTCTTTTGCCAACATTTCAGCAACGGCGGCTGATGGGCGTGGGGTGATTTTGTCAATCATTGTCCATGGATATGCCATGGATTTTACATAATCAACAAATGCTGTAGGGACTTGCGCTGCGTCCGCCCATACCTGTGCAATGGCTTCTACTGCCTTTGCAAGCTGTGTGCCGTTTTCTGCAAAATTGTCCATGGAAACCAATGCCAGTGGCTTTCCGCCTACATCAAAACGTGCATACAATCCTGCAACCACTTGTTCTAATGCTGTTGCGGCATTGGCTGGGCTTGTACACACTTTGGCAGCATCCACCGCATAGCCTTTTTCTGTAATAATCGTGCTAATCATTTGCAAACTGGGCGCGGCAATGATTTTGCAAAGCCTGTCCAAATTTTGAGTGAATGCATCGGCAATGCTGGCGATGACACGTTTGTTTAAATTTCCGTCGGCTTTTAGCGTGACCCCCAGCGTTAAATTATCGTATGGCTGGAATGCACCTGCGATAATTTCCTCGTCATATGCTTCATATGCGATGATGCCTGTATCGGTATGCCCTGCATTCAGCAAGTCTTGCTGCAAGCTGGCCACAAATATACGGAAAATATTGCCCGCGCCAATTTGCAGCCATGTGGGTGCCGCTGTTGTGGTATCCTGCATTTTTGGTATGTCAAACTGCGGCAGTTCATAATCTGTTGGCCAAGCTTGTTTGAGTCCTTCTCTTGTCAGTGTCATTTTGTCCCTCCGTTTTCTCTATCAATCGCTTCCCAAAGCCCCAGTAAATAATTCGCGCCCAGCGCACGGTCGTACAGTCCATATCCTGGGCGGCCTTTTTTGGTGGTTTCATCCCAAATCATACGCCCATGGTCGGGTCTTACCCAGCCTTTATAGTTTACGTCGTGCAGTGCTTTGATAATATCATACATATTTAGCGACCCATGGCTGGACAGATGCGCCGACTCATAAAAATCGGTATCACTTTCAAAGCGTAAATTGCGCACATGGGCAAAATGAATGCGTCCTTCGCTGCCAAATTCACGAATCATTGCCGGAATATCCGCACCTTTTTTCGCCCCCAGTGAACCTGTACAAAGGGTCAATCCATTGTGCGGGCTTGGGTGCAAATCTAAGTATTTGCGTACATTGTCACGGCTGATAATCAGTTTGGGCAAACCAAAAATGGGAAGCGGCGGGTCGTCTGGGTGTACTGCCATTTTGATATCACATTTTTCTGCAACGGGGATGATTGCGTCTAGGAAATATTTCATGTTTGCATAGAATGTTTCGGTGGTCATGCCTTCGTATGCTTTTAATGCTTCGTTGATTTTTTTCATACGCGCGGGTTCCCAGCCAGGCATTTCATAGGCGTCAGACTCTGTTGCATAACGTTCGGCCAGTGCCTCTGGTGTGATGTTTGCCATGAAATCGGCTTCGTACTTCATTGTATTTGAACCATCGGGCAGATAGTAATATAAATGGCTGCGCGCCCAGTCAAGCACGGGCATCATATTATAGCAAATGCACTTGATACCGTATTTTGCAAGGCGTTCTATGGTGGTGATGTAGTTGGCTATTTTTTCATCTCTGCCAGACGCGCCCAGTTTGATATCCTCGTGAATGTTTACACTTTCGATAACCTGCACTTCAAGCCCAGCGGCTGAAATGGTTTCTTTCATAGCCTTTATACGGTCTTCCGGCCAGGCTTCGCCAGCGGCTTGGTCAAGCAGACTGGTGACAACGCCAGTCATCCCGGGAATTTGGCGGATATCTTTGAGGCTGATGGGGTCTTGTCCCTCGCCAAACCATCTAAATGTCATTTTCATTATACAAACACTCCTTTATGGACGCTTTAGCTCGTCCTCGATATCGGCGATGATAAGTTCCAGTTTTTCACTCTTCACATTATGCTTGACTTCCAGCTCTTCTTTCACACCTTCAAGCAATCTCAACAATTTTTTTTGAACAGAATCGTATTGTCTGTCCGACATACCCATGCCGCCACCTCCTTTTAGATTTTTTCTAGGACATATTATACATGAAAATGTCCTGCAAATGTAAAATTTATGAAATGTTTTAAAAAATCAAATAAATTAACATGACGGGAAATAATATGCAAATAACCACAATGAATTGGACATTTTCAAATGAATATGCCATAATACACTCGTTTTTTGAATTTGCATAAAAATGGAACACCGAGTAAACTATCGTTAGCACTCACCAATGATGAGTGCTAATAAAACGCTGGCGAATCTATAAATCTCAAGGAGGTATATGTATGAAACTTCAACCCTTATGCGACCGTGTCGTTATCAGACAGTTGGAAGCAGAAGAAACAACCAAGTCAGGCATTGTTTTGCCCGGCACAGCAAAAGAAAAACCACAACAAGCTGAAGTAGTCGCCGTTGGCCCAGGTGGCGTAGTAGACGGCAAAGAAATTAAAATGGAAGTAAAACCAGGCGATAAAGTCATTTATTCAAAATACGCCGGTACAGAAGTTAAATTAGAAGATGAAGAATTTATTATTGTAAAACAAAATGACATTTTAGCAGTAGTCATATAGGAGGGCAAAGAGACATGGCAAAACAAATCAAATATGCGATTGATGCACGCACCGTACTTGAAACAGGTGTAAATAAATTAGCAGATACAGTCAATATTACATTAGGCCCTAAAGGCCGCAATGTTGTGCTGGATAAAAAATATGGCACCCCATTAATCACCAACGACGGCGTGACTATTGCAAAAGAAATTGAATTAGAATGCCCATTTGAAAACATGGGTGCGCAGCTTGTCAAAGAAGTGGCTACAAAAACAAATGACGTGGCTGGCGACGGCACAACAACCGCCATCGTTTTGGCACAAGCCATGGTACGTGAAGGCTTGAAAAATATTGCAGCCGGTGCAAACCCCATTATTTTGCGCGGCGGTATGCAAAAAGCGACCGATTCAGCCGTTGAAGCCATCCAAGGCATGAGCCAAACCATTGACGGCAAAAACCATATTGCAAAAGTGGCAGCTATTTCTGCCGCCAGCAAAGAAGTAGGCGACATGATTGCCGAAGCCATGGACAAAGTATCCAGCGACGGTGTCATTACAGTAGAAGAATCTAAAACCATGTTTACCGAGCTTGAACTGGTAGAAGGTATGCAATTTGACCGTGGATACCTGTCTGCGTACATGTGCACAGATATGGAAAAAATGGTTGTAAGCCTAGACAATCCTTATATCTTAATCACAGACAAAAAGATTTCAACTGTGCAAGAAATTTTGCCAGTGCTTGAGCAAGTGGTGCAAACAGGTGCAAAGCTTGTCATTATTGCCGAAGACGTGGAAGGCGAAGCACTCACTACATTGGTACTCAATAAACTGCGTGGTACATTCAATGTGGCTGCGGTAAAAGCACCAGGCTTTGGTGACAGACGCAAAGCCATGCTTGAAGACATTGCCATCTTAACAGGCGGTCAAGTGATTTCTTCTGAACTGGGCCTTGACCTGAAAGAAGCCACACTGGAATCTTTAGGCCGTGCAAAAACCGTTAAAATTGAAAAAGAAAATACAATCATCATTGACGGCGGCGGCGAAAAAGGCGCGATTGACGCCCGTGTAGCCCAAATCAAAGCACAAATTGAAGAAACCACCAGCGAATTTGACAAAGAAAAATTGCAAGAACGTCTAGCGAAAATGGCTGGCGGCGTAGCGGTTATTAAAGTGGGCGCACCAACCGAAACAGAACTAAAAGAAAAGAAACTGCGCATGGAAGACGCGCTTGCCGCAACCCGTGCAGCCGTTGAAGAAGGCATCATTTGCGGCGGCGGCAGTGCATATATTCACGCATTTGCAAATGTAAAAGGTGTCATTGCCGGCCTTACAGGCGACGAAAAAACAGGTGCAGAAATTGTGCTGAAAGCACTGGAAGCACCCGTGCGTCAAATTGCATACAATGCAGGGCTTGAAGGTGCGGTAATCGTTGACGCGCTAAAGGGCAAAGAAAAAGGCGTAGGCTTCGACGTGCTTACAGAAAGCTTTGTAAACATGGTTGAAGCGGGTATTATTGACCCAACCAAAGTGACACGCAGTGCATTGCAAAATGCGACCAGCGTAGCAGCGACATTGCTGACTACAGAGGCTGTTGTTACTGATATTAAAGAGCCAGAACCACCAATGCCACCGGGCGGCGGCGGAATGGGTATGATGTAGTTGTTGAATGATTTGACATGATTGCATAGTTTTTGCTAGAATAGGGTATAAAAAAGAGAGAACGCTTGGGGCGTTCCCTCTGTAATCGCACAACCGCTAATAAGACGGCGGAGTTGCTTCAAATTTCAAAGCATGAGTCGAAAAAAAGTAACCGACGTCTCCTTGCTACAGGGGTCGGTTATTTTTTTACGCTCTTGACAATCACTATAATCAATCCAATTAAGCCAACAAGGAATAATCCAAATTGTAGCATAACCATCATAGAGTCATAGGACATCGCGGGTATCACCCCTTTCAGTTGAGTATCTCTACCCTCCCTTCGGAAGCAACCCCTTAAAACGTGAAAAGATTCGTACCGCCTATTGCAATGTGCTTGTTGAAATTATAGAGTTAATCACTAAAATTGTAAACCCTTCGCGAAAAATAAGTACCATCAATGTCACCAGGTGGCGGCGGAATGGGCATGATGTAGTTATAACCGCTACAATTCACTATAAAGGGTGCTACATCCCCAGCAACTTTACTTTTTTGGCAGTTGGCTTTATAATCCACACAAGCAAGCCGTGGGCGGTGCATGACTGGATTCCTGTTTAAGTATGAAGGGATGATGGTCACATGACTGTATTACCATTTTCACCGTATGAGTTACTCCAGTTGATTCAGACAGGGATTCTCATATATGTAACTTGGAAAGTCAATAAAAGCACTAACAGTAATAAATGTTCCAACTGCAATAAAACAAGCCACCGCCTCGGCAAAAGGAATGGCTTGTAGTATAAAGATAATTTAACTTTTACTGTCCAGTCATAACCGCTAAACGGTTTGTGACCAAGGGGAACGCTTCCAACAGCGTTCTCTTTTTATTTATGTCCCTATTTTACTCAAGTTATGCTAGAGTGTCAAACAATATTCTCTATTTGCGAAAAATAAATTGTTTATTGTTCCTATTCAACTTCTTGCATTTTGCAAGAAGTTGAATAGGGTCATGGACTATTATGCGCATAAGATTTTACCTGCTTAAATATAATGTCGCAACATATAAGGCTGATGTGAACAAGGTATTTTTTGTATTTTAGGATTAATTTGACAGTGATATATCGACAAAATATTTAGTATGTCCAAAATAGATTTAATTTATACATGTTTATTTGCATTTGCTACCCGTATAATTAAATTTGACAATGAATTACATTGTACAAAAATTACTTAAAAAGGGAGGCTTTTTTCTTATGGAAAAAAGAAGTTTCAAAAGACGTATAGTTGCGTTGCTGATGGCAGCAATTATGGTAATTACCGCGTTTCCTGTAATGGTTGCGGCGGATGTGGCTGATTCTCAGCTGAATGTTTTTTCTTATGTGATGGGTGTAGGTACATCTGATGTGCAAGATGTAGTTGCTGTAGCGTTTGATGTTACTGGGGTATCATCTCCAATAACAGCTACACAACAAGCCGTTTTGACAATAGCAAGTGGTGCTGTAAATGAGGCATTTAGTACTTATCGCGCGTCAAATACAACCACATATGAAGCACTTTGGCTCATGATGGTTGAAGCTGCGACGGATGCGATACTTGATGCGTACGACGCTGGTGAAATTGAAGACGAACATTTGGATATATTTGCCTATGACCTTTGGTTTATCATTGAAATTTTTGAAATGGTAAAAGCGTGCTATGATTATGAAGGCTTTGTATCTGCAAGAGCTTTTGTTGGTTTTGAGTTAGGTGTAGCTCTTGGCAATCGTTTTGGTGATTTTTGGGGAATATGGGAGCAAATCCCTCAGAGTACACCACTTGTATGGTCAATCTCAAGACTGGGAACAGACCCAACAGATGACCCAACAGTTCCAACAGACGATCCAACAGCTCCGATAACACCACCAGTATATCCAGTACCACCAGTATTTACTCCTGGTTCAAGTGTCAGTGATTCAGCACCAATCCCACAATCAACATCATCAGACCTAGTAATGGCTGCAATCACAGTGGCTGGCACAAGTGCAGATGTTCGTATTGTAGCAAATCGCGCAACAGTTCAGCTTGATACTGATGCAATTGACAGCATCGTTGACGCTGGCGATGTAGCAGAATTTGACCTAAGCGGTTTAGACGTAGTTTCTGCTGGTCTTCCAAGAAATGCACTGCGTGCATTTGCAGCAGAAGGCATGAGCCTTGAAGTGATTCTTCCACAAGGCGCGATTGCACTTGATGCAGACGCACTGGCAGACCTTGCTTCATCAGTGCACACATCAAACGTTATCTTCCGTATTAATGAAGTAGCTACAACACAATTACCAGAATCTTTTGTAGCACGTATACCAGTAGGTGCTACCATTCATCAAGTAAACATTAGCGCAGGTTCAAGATCATTTAGAAACCTTGATGGTGCTATGGCAGTTGCACTTCCAGCAAGTGCCAGCGATGAAGTATTTGCGCTTGGTACATCTGGTGCGCGTCAAGTTGGCGCAGGTGTAGTTGTAGGTAATGCCAATGTTCTAGTCGCTTTAGACGCAGAGTTTATTGGCAGCTATCTAATCTTTGACGTAGATGCACTTGGTTTGTTTATTGTAGGTTAATCAATAAAAGCATAACCAAATAAAAAAACACCCACAGCCAACAATCGTAAGCGTCAAACATCGAGGAACATGTAAAAAGCAATGAAAAAAAGATACACTCCCAACATAAAACATGAGGGAGTGTATTTTTATGCGAAAAAGAGGAAACGGAAACTGTTTATCATGCGGAGTAAAGCTATCCAACAAGCCAACAGGTAGGAAACGCCTATATTGCAGTAAAGAATGTTCGGGAAATTACCGAAAACAAGATCTACGAGAAGATAACTACAAAAATTATAAAGAAAAACACCGTGGAGGCACGGCAGTCTGTGCCTATTGTGGTATAAAATTTATGAGAAAAGAAAACTCAATTAAAACCTGCTGTTCAAATACCTGCCAACAAGCCAAAAGCAGAATGCCAGAAGTAGTTAAACTCAATGAAATGTTTTTTAATGATTCAAAGGAAACGAGTTTTATTGATGTAAGAGCATGGGCACTTGAAAGATACCATGAGGGTTATAGACGTGCATCAATTACCGAGGCGTTAAACTTAAATAAACGTACCTTGGCACGGTGGGCAAACCGATATAACAAAGATGACAAAGGAAACTGGAGAAGGACTGATAGGAGTCTGTCCAGTGGTTACGGTACTTATGGGGTAATTAAAACAAATAGTCAAGAAAAATGGCTAGAAGGATTGCGAATAAAATATGAGATAGACGAATTTACAGGAAACAATATATTTACTCATAAAACTATACGGCTGGTCTGCGGACTAACGCCACGATCTAAAAGTGCAGATAGTCTATCTCTTATTGTCCAAGCTAGGCTCGGCATGAATCCAGCAGAAGATACGGTCATATATGTATTTGTTTCAAAAGAAAGAGAGCATTTGCGATACATTTATTGGGATGGTAGCGGTTATATAGTAGGCACTAAAAGGCGAGAAAAAGGATTATATCCTTGGCCGGACAAAAATTTAGGGGATACATTAGATATTTCTTCTGATGATTTTAAACTTATCATGTATGGAAAAAACAGATACTATCCAAGAACTTTTACAGCAGAAAATGTTAAGCATTTATAAGCAAAAAAACAAGCAAAAAGCCGATAATAATCACGAAAAAACGTGGAATTTAAGGGCTTTTGTGATATAATCAGCCTATGAAAATTAACGAAAACATACAACTGCTTGAAGCAGAAAATAATAGCCTAAAAAACAAAGTGGCTGAACTGCAAACTCTTGTGAAATGGTACGAAGAGCAGTTTAAGCTTGCCAAGCAACAACGTTTCGGCAAATCATCAGAAAAAACTGAGTTGCTGGAACAACTCAGCATATTTAATGAAGCCGAAACTCAGCAAGATAAAAATATACCAGAACCCACTATAGAGGAAGTAATAACATATAAGCGTAAAAAGCGTATAGGTAAACGCGATGAGTTA
>Ga0136643_10015776_pt1 | contig 11347 bp, 9 predicted proteins | sample TergutLab28metaG_FD_96883 | JGI IMG/M metagenome (GOLD analysis project Ga0136643, IMG submission 96883) | Labiotermes labralis P1 segment gut microbial communities from Petit-Saut dam, French Guiana - Lab288 P1 (version 3) (version 3) | ecosystem: Host-associated > Arthropoda: Insects >... | reverse complement strand
GTCTGTGTGTGTGTGTATATATATATATATATATATATATATATATATATATATATACACACAAAGATTATTCCCATAAGCTCACTGTTTTAAAAAGAGAAATCGATATTCCCAATTTCGAGTACTGGGCTGCAGGGCTAGTATGTTTCGCATTTCCTATGTACTTGGGTTGACAGCATACATTTTAATAGTTACTAACACAACATTTGAATTAGAAAGTTCTAATAAACAGAGATTATTTCGTAGAAATAATAAATTCTGAATTAATTAAAAGCTGACGACAAGTTAAATTAAAATAGCAACACATATGAATTATCTCATTTAATTACTTCAGTCAGAAGTACGGGACACGGTGGTCCCAATTGCACAGTTCATTTTCTTCGTGATTTTTGCTTTCAAACTACTTCTATTTCTGTTGTTTATATTTGATGAAAAACGAATACATTCATTAGGGTTGCAGTTTTCAAAACCAATAAGTAGGTAGAGTGACAAAACAGGCTTCAATATACCAACCACGCACTGCTACACCAAATTTAGTTACGGTTCTGTTCAACATCGACTCGACACTGCTATATCAGCAAACGCATGGTGAAATTAATTCTGACAAATTTACCCTTACTAAGTAATCAGCCGGGTACACGTATTAGAACAATTTAGGACTCAAAAGAGGTTCTGTGTCCATCAGCCAATCAGTGCTACGTACGTCAACCCCATCTTTCTAGACACAGACTTCAACACAGATGCAAATCAGTAACTAGGTAACTCACGTATATAGGTTTAGACAATACAGCCCATTAAGAGCCGATTCCGGAAAACATTTGCCTTATGTCCCTTGAGAGGCTAGTACAAAAGTATATAATTATGGACCTAAAATACAGTTTAGGGGCCGAAATAAGTCAGTCAGGACAGTGGTAAGGCGACGACATGGTCTATCGTGACTCGATTTTGGAAGTGGAAAAGATATTTCCTCTCCACCACTGAATACAGTCTGGCACTGGAAGTCTCCTAGGTTAGCTAGTGGTCAGTCTTCCTACAGAGTTTAGGCAGCTAGAGAATAAAGATGATGCCACCATCTCAGCCTAGATTCGAAGTTAAGAATTCGTGGAAAAATACGTCCCCCCCCCCATGCTTCTCCTTGACATGGTACATAACTGAGGATCACTGGGCATCAGTTTTACCTTCTAAACACAATGATTCTCTCCAAAACACCTCCCGGCATGACTACAGCCAACGGCTAGCAATACCTTTATGTAGACAGAGACTTCTTGGAAATACGTCGGTAAACAATTACACGGTTCGATACTGCTGCTCCGTCTGATTTCGAATGACATCAATCAACACACGAAGTAAAGTCAGAAGCATATCCACTATAAGTAAGCGTGCGTTTATATATGTTACATTAGCCGACATTTCGACATTTTGGAAGATCTTTATAGATTGATATACCCACATACACAAGTGTACATGCACTGAAACTTTTTTTGCCAAAGACGATGAAAAGATATGAGAAAAATGTAAAATACAATAATAAAATACATAACAAAAGTGACTTTCTAGTAACTGTTTTATAATGTATCCGAAACATAATTAAATGATTTTAAATATCAGTTTTCTGTTATCTTTTGAATCGTGCTGACCTACAATGTTTATTTTAGAACACCGTGATTTTGTGCTCCTCCATTTTCAACTTCCTTGTATATCCCCTTCTACTCACTGGTGTTCATATTAAAACCAGAATTCCACCCCATGTAAGTAATGCACGATATTTTCATTAGTCACAGAACACAGCGCTGTGTAACAAAAAGAATCATTCAAGTTATCACAAAGTATTTAGTTAAAATACATTTCTCCAAATGTTGAAAATCTTCAAGACACATGAAAAAGGCTGCTGAATGGGACTGAATAGCCTTCGAAAAAACGTCGGGCAGAAAGAAGAACTGGGGGGTAGGGGGGAGGGGTGGTGCGGTGCGCTTTTTGACTTTTTCTGAGCCCGAATGTTATGTAAACTAATACTCTGTAATCACATTAATTATGCAGCAAAAACGTCTCATACGGGGTTACAGTCACACACACACACACACACACACACACACATATATATATATATATATATTGTTTTAACTAATAAAACAGTACGATACAACTAAAATTACAAACCGCGTGCGATACGTGCGGCTCCCATTTTGTACTCCTGCATGTTTCGTGCGTAGGTCTACACTCACATCAGACCTATTGACATAATTTAATCAGTCGTAAGGTTAGAACACAGTTAAGAAATAGGAGGAGCCTACTGTCCCCACCTTCAGAGTAGTAAGAAGGTAAAAGGTCAAGCTATCCCATTAGAGGCCCAGGCAAGCCCTTGGGGTCCAGGAGGCTGAGGGTCTCTGAATTTCTAGAAAATCGGCAAATGAAGGTGCTAAGGTTGTCAGCCATATGCAATGACCGCCTTCACACCTAGGACACATCCCTGGTGGTCATTTTCGTTAGAAGCTGAGTCGACCCCTGAGCAATATCGCGGGCGGAAGTTTTATGTCAATGTAAAATCCCAATTACCCCATTGGGTATCGAACCCACGACCTACCGGCTTGTGGCGCAGTGCCTCAACCAACTGCGTCACCGCGTACCCCATCGTCATTTTCTTTTTCACGGCGCTAAGGCCTCTAGTGGGCCAGGGCTGCCACATCCATGCTGCATGACTACACCTAGACACATCACACTTGACAGGACTCCTCTAGACGCACGATCAGCCCGACGCAGAGACCTCTACCTGACAACACACAGCAGTGACAAGCGACAGACAACAATGCACCGGCGGGATTCGAAACCACATTCCCAGCAAACGAGCGGCCGGAGACCCACGCCTTGGAACGCGCAGCAACTAGAAGCTCTTCAGAGAAGTCCTGTTATTCAAAAGCGATAGTGCCGATCTACGAAACTGCACGGCGTCATATTTCAGAAGATAGTAATAGCACTCACCTGAAATCTCACCAGCAGTACATTTAGTATGATTTACAACTCTTATTCCGCATATTTCCAATGCATAGATGGGAGGCACAACCTGAGGACTGATAATTTTGCATGGTCTGGTAAGCGTGTCTGTGCTAGTGATATTCCCATCATCCGAAGTAACTGCCCAGCACAGTACTGTAACTGAGTATCAAGGGTACTGGTTATAAAATATTGGCTGGCCGAGATGAAAAACTTGGCAAAAACCTTTAAAATACCAGCGTCAGTTACGCCCAAAGGGAACAAGACTAAGTGCTTCAGTAATTCAGGTTCCTTTTCATCCTTTGTTTGTATAAGTCCGCCCAATATTAAGCGCATAGTTAAAACCCCCTCTTTTGTAAATGAATGTAACCAACAGAGCGTGAAAAATGGCGTATGGGACTGCAAATGTGGGATCATTATCTTGCAATTCCCACTTTAGTAGCGGCCACGTATCTAAAACAGCACAGTATATTATACGGAACGCCTGGTGTTTTTATTGTCCAGGGAATTTAACAACATGAATTCATCTTGAGATACATAAATTTGAGACAAAGCATTTTACAATGATCAGCCGTAACAATATCCAATTAAATGACGACGTTTCCAAGACCGTATTTGCCTCCATAACGTAGCAACTGATCATCACAGCAGTTTGCAGAGTAATGGCACGGCTGATAGCCCGAAAGGACCAACAAAATCAGATTATATTTAGCAGTTTCAACAATGACATTACTAATGACAGCAAGCAGTCTGTCTGTGTGTTTGTGTGTGTGTAAATGCAGAGAGGTTCCGTTTCGTTTGCAACGGTGATTACACGAGTACATACGTATTTAAGCAAAGTCGTATATCTAATTTTACTGCTTAAAATTTACACTTACTGGAGGAGTGATTTTCCAGTACGTAATTTTGCAGTCCAGTGAACAACTATATACGTACGAGTAACAAAGTACAGAATAGCCCAAAAGACAGTTAACCAAACACACTCAGATCGTAATTTTGATGCAAATAAAGTTAGGCCGGCCAACGTATACAGCAGTACACTAGATCTTAAATTGTGCAGCGCATGCAGAACAAATTTTAGGGGGGGGGGGGGTGATAGCAAAATTGCGAAAAGCGACTATCAGCTTCGTCATGACTATCTGTCAGTGTGTGTCAGTGTGTGTGTGTGTGTGTGTGTGTGTGTGTGTGTGGGTCCGTCCGTCCACATGCAACAACTCGGCTCCCACTGGACGGATTTTCATGAAATTCGACATATTTTTCAAAAATCTGTCGACAGAATTCAAGTTTCATCAAAACAGTAATAACGGGTACTTTACACGAACAGCAATACACAGGCGGACCGCCGTATCCATGGGTAATGCGTTCCAAGAACTACCGCGGTTACGTGAAACCGCAGATAATACCGAACGCTATATATAACGTCACATAACGTGATATTCGTGTAACATACATAAATACGGTAAAGTTTAGCTAAAAAATTACGCACATTAAGACATTATCAATATTAAATAAAGTAATACTAAAGTGTACTGTACACTACATTGTACATTTACAGTGTACTTTCTCTCTCTCTCTCTTCCTATGAAAATAAGGGATTCTGATGTTTTAGCCTAATCCTCAAGAGACGATAGAGCAATGAAAACAATACAGTACCTGTACTGTACAGTAGCATGTACAGTTTCAAGGGATGACAGAACAATAAAAATAATGCTTTTCCTTCAAAGAGCTGCATAAGCAATGAAAAAACATGTTATTTTTACACATTTTACGATGAAAATCATACGTACGTACCTGTACATAACCTGTAATAAGAAAATTTTATTTGTTAAAAAATATCTTAGCCTATAGTGGGTATTCACAGACTTCTCTGTTCTTGTTGTTGCTTTCTGAACACAAGCACTTCGATAGCTTGGCAACTAATTCGAACAGCGAGAATGCAAGGAGCAGAATGGCGGCTAGTTTGCGGAGAAGCGTTTGTATGGGGACAGAGGAAGATGTGTCAATTACTGGGCGCATTTGGGCTACTGGATTTCACCATGTAACGGTCCGTTCTCGCTTGGCGAGCGTTTTGAAAATCACGAACCGTTTATTTCTTTAATATTCCAATTTTTTTCTGGCCGCGGATAACTAAAAACGCGGATACTCAATCCGCGAATAAGGCGGTCCGCCTGCACATTTTTAATCAGATTTGGGTCAATTCTTCTTGGAATGACAAATGTTTCATACAAAAGCAGTAGAGAAAATCAAGACACATTTTACGTTCAATAATTTTTTTTCCCGAAAATCGTGCTGTTTATGAGATGCAAGTATGCCGAAAAATACTGCGGAACTGGACAGACCACAGATGACAATACGACGGATGCACATTGCTTGCTGGACTTTTAAGGCTATAGACACGCACTCATAACATGTAATACTTACTGCTATTCCACCGCAACAAAGGCTACGTGAACTCTCCTCACTGATACGTCACACGTACATTATCTGCCTGCCTTTTAAATTTAGTAAGTAATAAAGAACCTAACGATGTATTTTTGCGTGCATTTCAGTAACTGGTTAACTGAATCTTGGGTCAGTCTGTACACATTAATGCCGTGAGGGCAGTAAAATTATAACATATTCCCAATCCGGTACGTTTGGAAAGGTCTGTTACATAAACACCCTCAATAATTCGAGATTTACGTAAATGTTACTACAGAATATATTCATATGAACTCTGCGAATGGCGATTCCAAAAAATTCGCGCAGTTCCACGTCAGCGAAATTCTGGAAACTTGATGGTAGGAACACTTGGCAAGTTGTTGACATTTATGCTTCGTTACGCCCAACAGCTACATTACGGGTCGATATCGCTGACCCTATTATTGCTAACAGCAGCGCAGCAATCTTTCAGGCTTTAGTTTAACGACCACGATGCACGTTGCGAAGACACTTTTAACATTTCGCTTCCTAACAGAACTGATTCACTGGCTTCCCACTCACAGATATACCCTACCGGATTGTAAACCTGAAGATTTGGCAACGTACTCTCTTTTCATAAACGGAGTTCTGTAAACCGAGCACGGCGGTGTCAGCAATACACAAATGTCCCAGGAAATAAGGCACAATAAAAAAAGAAAGTTTTACCTATGCACGCCAAAAAGGCATTTATAGACGCGGATATGGCACAGCTCCAGTCATTCTTAACCCCAGTGTTGGATGGATATGAGCTCTCAGCTTCATGCCCTGGCCACTTTCCCCGGGAGAGGGTCCTACATTTCCAATGAAAACGAGACTGGATAGGCCCTACAGACGTTGAACCGGTGTGGACGTCTAGGAGTATGGAAAAATCTCATGTCCTTGCCGGGTTTTGAAACCCCCATCGTCCAGTCCTTACTCTAGTCACTACGGCAGAGTAAGTCGTCGTTTAACATCGGGGTCACGTCTCTGAAAATCGCAACGCACAGCGAAACAACACAGAACGGAAAATTGTCCCTCATAATGACTAATTAAAATACCCCCAAAAACCGTTAATTCTAGTCCGGGCAAAGTTCTTCGCATCTTTGGTCACTAAATTTTGTCAATGTTCCAGTAAAAGAACGTTGTTAAGAGGGGGTGGGTAGAGTTAACAAGGACTGTGTTTGCTTTAGTCACTTATGAATTCAGTTTTTACGAAAATCGCCACCAAGTTTAATCACTGGAATTAGCCAAAATTATATTGTATATTTTAATGGCTTATAATTAATAGGGATGTATCGACCGGCTACCTCATCAAACAAAACCAACCTATCAGACACCAAGTAATTTACGCAGCTATCATACACAGAATTTACCGAACTCCCAGGAAAGATCAATGGAGGTATTAAATTGGACGTGCAGCAGAAAATATGCAAGAGTCTTGGCGTAACAAAACGGACGGAACGAACTGGATGAAAACGGAATCTAACCAAGTGTTCCAAGCTTCAGCCACACCAGTATACACAGTTTCTCAACAGCCTGACACAGATGTGATCCGTGCAAAGCACTGAACAGCTCTGTATGGCAGTGTGGATGTTGAACGTCATCAAATCCAAACTTCTATGTGAACTACTTGCACAGAAACATGTACCGACATGTACAGTCCGTGTGATTAATTACAATTAGGTGTATGCTCTAAGGGTATATGACGTCAACTGTCAGAGCCCTTAAGCATTCTGAAAACTAAAAAATACAGACTGGGCCGAAGTCCAGAGCCACTCCTAATGAGTGTTCTAAATAGAGCTTGTCGAGGGAAAGCAACGACTACCCTTAACACCGAGAGCGTTTAACTAATGCGAAGGGAAAGCTCTCCGTGCAAACGATGAAGACAAACAAGAAGGGTGGAGGTGAGTCGTCAGTTTAAAGACCCGGCCACTTTACCCCGGGGAAACGCACACTCGGTACTCACTGGGCGGAAACCAAAGCCCACCTGGACGCTTTGGAAAACAGAAAAATCTTTCTTCGTCGTCCGAAAATGAAACCACGATTTCTCGGCTAACAACTAACAAATACGAGTAACTGAATTCGTTCAGACATGTGTTCATATATTTTGGTAAACCTGCAAAAATAACAGTACTTTTTCTGCAATTTGAACGTACTATGTTTCGACATACATACCCTGAAGAATTATCTGTTCCCTTTTGTGGTTCTGTACAAATCTAGAACAAAAAAAGGTCTTCTATAACTGCGCATTTTTAATCTATTCCACCCTGTGTGTGCACTTTCTGTGAAGGGCAGAGACGAGATATTTGAGATTTTAGAATGTGGAGACAGGGCGGTGCCCTCCTTTCTGCTTCTGTAACGGTAATTCACTGCCACCTACACCTATGTTTCCACTGACAAATCAACTGAACTTCATCCTTTCGTCATCTTTGTAATCTCTGTATTCGTCATCACAATCCCTACATTCTCAAAGCATCAAGCCACTAACGTCTGGCATATCTCACATCCCTCAAACAGCCTTCCAAGACTTCTCTTCACCCCAAGCTTGTATTCTGTAATTTGTCTCAGGCATTCTCCTATCTTACATTTTTCTCACACGATGAAGAACGATGTCATGTTAAGTGACACCGTGCAGTCTGGCAGTCACAGCCCAGAACACAGTATCTGTCACAGCAGCAAACACATCAGCCTCGAATCTCAAAATCATACACGTATTTTCCACTTTTATAAATCTGATGGCTTATATTCGGTTAGATTTAGGCTCCTCTAACGTCACCTCCATCTGTTACCTAGTAGCATCGGACCGATCTCTACCAAATTCAATTTCCTATACCGCAAATGTCTTTACGACTCCTTTTCTAGTCGCCGAGGCATCGCCTCCGTCTGTTACCCCAGGAGTTCAAGTCGCTAAAACAAATTCCAGATATACTGATAAAACACCCTTCCATCCATCGTACGATACAGCGCAGTTTGGAGATGAAGAATCGATTTATACCAATATTGCGTAACGAACGAAACCTTTGCAACATAACATCGTCATCTGGAGAGAACAAAATATTTCATTTCTCGTAACCGATTGTTAGTTATAACTGTAGCCATTTGATAACACAAACAACACAATATCTAGGCTGAAGGTTTGTTGATAGAAAATGTATTCCTCGGAGTGCCCCTACACAGCGTACGAAGACCGTTTTGACGTTTCTTAGGGAAGTGTAGCCTCCATCTTCAGGGTGGCTGAATCCAGTTCACGTGGACGCTTCAAGATTGACCTGGCGAACTTATGATCTTGCACGTGTAATAAACCAAAGGCTATAATCTGGTAAAAGAAGCAGCAAAAATACGAAAACTTGGGTGACACATTCCTCAACGGTCCCCTTCTATCCAGCAGCTTATAATGTGGCCACACACATTTGAATATAAGGAACAAGTCCGTGATCAATCGGCCATCGAAACGACCAGAGCGCGCCACCTTACAGAGCGACGTAATTTAGGAACGCGCATAATATTTTCATTCACCGCGCGACGTTTCCTGATATCAAATCACCCTCTAGCAGAAACAAACGAAACATGAACTAGAATGACAGCTGTGACGCAAACTCTGGACAGAATTTAATTAGAAGTTAAACCGACTCTCCAGACTTCACGTACAGCATATTTGTCGTTCTACCCTAGCGCGATCTGCTGCCTACAATAAAGGGAACCATTCGCTCACACAGTACCAATGAGAAATCAACAGATTAAATCACGTGCAATTTTGTGCCAGCTCCCCTTTTTCCTCACGAACGAATTAGCATCAAGAACAATCGCGCTGACTACAAGAGGGAAATGGTTTGCCTTGCGAAATGAAGGGCAAAAAGGGACTGCAGCAATTCCATTCTCATTGCTCAAGTAAAAGAGAATTATTTACGAAGTTCCTCTTCAACGAAACCACTAAATTGCCTTAAACAGCTTATGGAAGTAATTAGCAAGAACAGCAGCAAATGTCACCGAAAATAACTATTGGTACTCCACGAAGCTCACATTAGTGAAAAACCACCACCACCATAATTTCAGCCACCATCCAAGACTAAATTCCTAGTGCACTATTAATTTGATCTTCATAGTCTCGCAGGACCTCAGAACCTACTATAAACACTGCAGCCATCTAGAACTGCAACTTTGACCTGTACAGTACACGCAGTACTGAAAAACTGCGAAAGGTAAAGCTGTCTTTGTTCACACCACAAACAATACAGGAGAAGTACACAGTAGGTATAGAGGTATCCATTCTAACCTCGGTACGAGACTGGGGACAGTGATAAACATCACACCCCGGTCACTTTACCCCCGCAAAAAAAAAAAAAATGGGTCCATTGGACAGCAGGTTTGGTGAGTCAAATAGCCGGTATGGACCAAGCTTTGGAAAAGAGAAAAATCCGTTTGAACCGAAAACAGACAAAATTTACAAGTAATACCAGTCAAGTATAATTAATGAGAACGCCTGTTCACTTGAGACAGATTTTAGAGTAAGAACATACTGAATAGGAAAATGTCTACACTGGCCAGGGTTTTGTCATTAACACAGGATACGGGTGTGGAATATGAAGGGTGGTAGGTGTACAGTTTTCATAGCTTCGGAATTCCAAAGTGATTCTAACCCGCAGATTAAAATCTTCTGGGACGTTACGCCGTGTCAATTGGTAAACAGTTACACACTGACACGGCGTAACATGCCACAAGACTATAATCTTCTGCAAGTCCAATATGAAAACATAAAATCTCGTAATTCCAGCCTCAATCGATGCCACAAATTTCCGCTACGGCAGACTCTCAAATTTGTTTGGTTTACTTAACGATATATTTCACAGATCAGATCATGTAGCGTCCAATACTGCGAGGATCAATAAATAGTGAATGGTAAAGAACAAGAATGAAGCGGTCGCCTGACTTTGAGGTAATTTCTCGGTGACAGGAGGGCGCAAAGAAAAGCGTGAAAAATATCAGTCAGAATAGCCTACCTTCGTGCCAAAGTTCAAATCGTGTACCTTCCTGAACTCAGAATCAACACAAAACAGAGGACCACTCAAATACCATCGAAGGAAATGGCGTAGATACGGTTTCACTGTCAGCAGCAAGAACTGAGGGGTACATTTTGAGAAGAGAATATGACAGAGAGTAGTTACTGGAAAGAATCTGTAGCGAAACGAAGGATGATGACTGACACTGCGTGGGCGAAGATTTATTGATATGCTAGAGAAGGATATATTAGGTACTGTCATGGACGGAAGGGCAAAATACAGAGAGAGAAAGTTGGCAGATTCGGCCGCCAATCAGACGGGTTTATTTATTTCAGTAAATATTCTTATCTGTGCCGATTAAAGCGAGAGATTGATCACAGGGAAGGGATCTGATTGATCCTTTCCTATAAGTCAACAAACAGGCGCGCATTTGTCCACTTTTCATACGGAATGCAATGTTCCACACAACGCTTGGCAACTACGTTGGAATATAATTACGGAGAACTCTAACGCGGGCATGATGAGATTTCTCTGTGATTCAAAATTTCGTACACTTCTAATTACAGGCTATTACATCAGAGTATATCTCTACCCATAAACGAAGGGTTCGAGAGCTTAGCACCATGAACACTGAAGTTTATCACAATTATATACATAATAAATTAATGACTGGCACAAAATGCATTTTTAGGCAATTTTGCGTTGTTAAGATTATACAATGTTATAATGTCCTCCATGTTTCGGTACTTTCTGGGCTATCATCAGGGATATAAGAGATACAACAGATGTACCCAACACTCGTATACAGGATGTCCCAGGAGGAATGTGCCAGACTTCGGGAGAGTGTTCCTTATGTTAAAGTATACCGATATAACCCAAAACACCTATATCCAAAGTTGAACGGTTACGGAGATAATGGCCAG
>Ga0136643_10015775_pt1 | contig 11348 bp, 6 predicted proteins | sample TergutLab28metaG_FD_96883 | JGI IMG/M metagenome (GOLD analysis project Ga0136643, IMG submission 96883) | Labiotermes labralis P1 segment gut microbial communities from Petit-Saut dam, French Guiana - Lab288 P1 (version 3) (version 3) | ecosystem: Host-associated > Arthropoda: Insects >... | reverse complement strand
TTCCAGTTTTTGAGTGAAGATCTTTTTGGGCATCCTATCCTCCTCCATTCTCTCTAGGTGACCTAACCAGCTTATCCTTTGCATTTTATCCATTTTACTATATTTTCTCCTTTGCTCATCTCTTCTAGTTCTCGATTCGTCCGACTTTTCCATTCCCCGTTTTCATATTTAGCACCATATATTCTTCTAAATATTTTCCTTTAAAAAATTAGCAGAGCTTGTTCTTCTTTCTTCGTCAACGTCCATGCTTCCGCTCCACACGACAATACCGGATATATATATATATATATATATATATATTAAAATGAAAACCTATTTTGAATCTGCCACTTTTATTTTAATTTTTATAAATGGCGTGCACTTGGAAACATGCGTGTACGTTACTGACTGTCAGGAATGTTGTCGGTACACTGTGACAGTGGATTTGTTGTAATAAATGAGTATAAAGGTCGGTTATCGTCTACAAGTTGGTCCAATACTATGCACATACAGAGCGAAGTTTTTATTCCGACATGTTTCGATGGCGGCCACCACCATCATCAGGCTAGATACGTACGTGTACATGCTGCATATATATATATATACGCGCGCGCACGCACACACACACACACACACACAGATACAAATGGATTATAGAAGCGGTGGCCTTCTGACTTTTATTCGGCATTTGGAGTACCTGGTTTGAATGTTCTGGCTATCGTCATTGCTTTGTTATCTTCATTTCCTGTCTCACTTTCCTGAATAATAGGCCCATGTTTAGTCTGACCATGGCCGTCCACTTCCAAATCATTACCTATACATTTACATTTCATTACCATCTTTTTAGCTCACTCAGTTGCAGATATTAGCTAAGACAGTACCCCCGCAAGTATTTTCTGCAGAAGGTTAAGTGGGTTAACTGTGTAATTTTAATGACAAGAACAGTGCATTTGTTAAATTGTTAAATTACTAAAATGCTTCCTGATAATCACGTTAATATATTAAATAGGGTAGGGATCGGTCACCACACACACGCGCACGCACACGCGCACGCACACACGCACGCGCGTACGCACGCACACACACACACGCGCGCGCACTCACACACATACACACAGGCACGCACGCACACACGCACACACACTTAGTGTTTCCGACAATAGACCTGTCTTTATTTACTTTAAATTCTCACTAATATTTGCTGCCCCCAGTAGAATAGGAATTTAAAATAATTACAAATCATTAAAGAAGAAGTAAAAATAAACTTATTTGTGTTTATATAGTACGCATGCGCTTGGGCTGCGCGGCTGGTTATCTAAGTGGTTGCGCGCTGGTTAGCGTCGCGACGGAGTTGGGTCAGACACTCAGTTTGCCGAGAGGAGGCGCACAGCACAAGTCATGTTGGCGTCACGCCAGTGGGTCTTTCCCCTTTAGAACCGACACTTGTTGTATTCTTCTAATGTGAATCGTTTTCCTGCTCCTAAACTACAGAGTTACCCCCCCTTTTTTTTTTCTCGTGTATACATCTGTTCGCCGAAAACAAGTCTCATGAGATGTTTGTCAGTATATGTATCGTCGCTTGACGGCCAAGTCTTATTGTTGGTACGGGGTGTAAATGTTAAAGCACTGAAGTGTGTTTATGTGGCTGGAACAACATGTACTTAGATGGCCGGAATATTGCACTTAAAAACTTGGAAGTCAAATAACGGGATGTGAATACGGAAGTGACTGCAGGAGAAAGTATACAATGTGTGTAGTGAGGCCGGTATGAGGCATAAAGTATGCTGCATTCGTTACCTCCAGTACTTATGTTACTGTGGAAGTGAATTCAATAAATGCGACAAGCATTACGGACATACCACGCACGTATCTGCCCGTGTTTTGGTGTGTAACTGTAAGATTACCTACTAGGATTTCAAACTTTTAAAACAAATTAAATCAGTTTTTCTCTTTACAGTAACAATATATATATATATATATATCTGAATGGAAAAGTGAAAATTTTAACTCATTAATTCGTGGTTTCTCAATATTCCCATAGTTATTTACTCGTAAATGGATATAAGTGTTTCAGTATTTAAATGTAAGAAGTCACAACAATATCGTGGGAGTTTCATTATTCATGATTGTTTATTCTTCTCAGTAACTCAGTGCAGAAGATTACGTGAAGATAATCAAAAGTGTTTTCTGTGTGTTTATGAAAATGTGAGATGTTCTTAACAATTTAAAACGAAGTTCTGGTCGACAAGTGAATCAAAGAAGAAAAAAGCGTTTATGGAAGTAATAGTTCTTTTTGTAATGAAGGGAGATACATATTTTTCCTTTACCATTCTAAACGGTTGAATTATTGTAACAGAAATTTTACAGTGATGTCGAAATACGTGTTCTAAGTGAATTTATGTGCAAGGCCGATACTAATTAAACAGATTTAATTCCCCCACATCAGTTACAATTCTTAATTTTTAACACGATAATTTTAGCAGTAAAAGTGGAATTCGTATGTGATCCTGTGCTAATACCAGGGTATACATCGAGCGGTCACATGTCTTCTCTTTAATTCCACTGCTTGTTGTGTGACGGGGTGCTGTTTTTGGTATTGTTCTGCATGGCCCGTCGTCGACGTTTTTGTAGAGGCATCTTTTATTTCCCTGAGGAAAGGGTTCTTGGTACCTCAGCGAGCAACAGGATGTTCGTAAACTGCCTGCTTCGATCGTACTCAGCTACAGCGGTTGTACTGCTCCTGATCTTCGCGGTTGCACACAGTTCGGGTGCCGCCAAGGAGAGTAAGTAATGATATATAGCGTGTCCAAGGAGTTCTAGTTTCTTTGTAATGATCTGTGTCTTGTGTATTATTACTGTTCATTCTACTTTCCGTGTTCTACTAAAAAACTGACGGAATGATTACAGGTTTTTGAGTTGGTCAGTTGTAAAGTCCACAGTGCATTCTTTAATTGTTTATGCATACAAAATCTGTCACAGTGCAGGATTATTAAAAAGAATTGAATATTTTCAAAAATTTATTTCTCAGTAACTGTAAGGATCACGCTGTGTTCGTACAACCCTTTCCACGCAACCTTGAGGAAATTAAGGAAGGAATCGTGTCTGCCATGTCCAACATCGACGGTGGTATGAGACAAAGGGTCTGGGATGAAGTAGACTCCAGGATTGATGTGCACCTTGTGACACTAAGGGGTGTATATTGATCGTTTGTAAGATAAAGAAGAAACTGTGGGAGTTCCTTTACAAGTTGTGCTAGAATACATGTTCGTGTGATTCTTGCCTACTGAGTAATAAATTTTTGAAAGTGTTTAGTTCCTTTTGAATTATCCTGTACACTTCAAATTATGTACTTCGAATATTGTATAAAAATAACCATATATGTTTTATCCTTATGATAATTATCGGAGGTTTCTTATGACAAACGCCAGTAATCAAAAGGTTTTCATGTTTCACTTTATTAACTTATGAGAACTAATAATTAATAATTATTATGAAAAGTGCAGTGACAATGAACCTGACATTTGCTGTGAGAAACAGCTGATCATGGCCACAGGATTTAAACGTGTAGAATTATTGTAATAACGTATGCAACGTACGCAAATGGCAGTGAATTATGATTGTAATTTTATGCATATGGCGAGCAACAGTAAAACTTTATGACATCTAATATGCAAATAACCATATGTGCTTCATAAAATAACATCTCTTATAACGTTTAGACAAGATATCCACGTTGTATATTAAGTCATACTATATAAGAAAAGAAGGATGCAGTATCACAGTCCGAACCCAACTTTATCTTATGTGTAAAGCAGCTGTTTTACATATAAGACAAAATTGTGTTTGGAATGTGATACTGCATCCTTATTTTCTTGTATAAATATTTCATATATATGTCCGGACACAGTTACCGAATTAATGAAAGCTGAAACCTTAGGCGGGGTGAGTGCAAGTGCAGCGAGCTGTCACATTATAATTATGCAATTCTCAATTATTTTATTTAGAGAATATGCCCTTTGTAGCGTGATGTTGAGTGTGGGTAAAACGTAAAGCTGCTTCGCCAAATTTTGGCTGAAAGTTTACGAAGTGCGAAATTTGAAGTTCTTACAGCGAGATTTGCTGAAAATTAAAGTGTTCTGGGAAGGCATGCCTTGTTTGCTTGTAGACATTTCTGCTGGACTGCATTCCCCCCCCCCCCCAAGTGACTCTTAAAAAACGCAAATTTTGTGTATTTTGTAGACACGATGTTATCACGGATGGGCTGGTTTAGGCTTCAGCCGCTGCAGTCGGCTTGCTAGTGCATTGGGATACTGAAAAATGTAATAAAGACTGATGAATAGGTAGATGCTTTTTTTTAACATTTGTTTTATTTTCCCTATAACGTAACTAGATGGCGGCTCGGAGAATTTGACATGATTTTCTTAACTATGCTTTTAAAAATTAAACATAAATTGTATGTAACTTCAGAGTCAGCCCCTCCCTCCCCCCAGAAAATTCTGGGTACACCTTTAGAGTAGTGTGAAGACTCTTTGACCCACTACGACCCCTATATGTGTCGGTATCTACCACTCTAATGTGGCGTAACTTGTTAAAACATTTGAACCGTCTCTTTACCTTCAAAAATTAATCACGGAATGCGTTAGGAAGATGCTGGTTGCGGCTGGGATATTTCAATCACCCGGCTTAATCCCATTAGATTTCTCGTTTTGGTGCTGCATGAAGTTAAAGTTGTGCCACAAAGTGAAGCCGCAAACGAAGGCGGCAGCTTCTAGAGCGCATAATCGAAGCCTTCGCTGGATACGAAACACATTCAGTGGGAGCGTTTAATGAGGCACACCTGACAGCGTGCATACGATAGCAAGGTGGTCATTTTAAAGATTTGATTTACCTGTAAGAGTTGAAGTTTATGAAATTTAATTGAAAATTCGTTCTGCATTGTCTGCTACAATGTATCTTACCTTGATGGCGGCTGTGAATCGAGCTGTGTCATGCAGCACATTTTTCTTTCAGGTGACAGCTGTATCACGCCGCTGAACTGCGGTAAACTCACCGTGAAACGTGCCGTCCTGTGTAAGATACGTGACTGTTTCACGCGAAATACTTCAGGATATTTTGTGATCTGAGAAGGGTTATGCACTTAGTGGATATGAGGCTTTAATAACAACTGTCATGTTTCACGTACAAATGCTTCTGTGATGTTTTTAAAGGACGAACGTAATGTTTATGCGTACTGAGGTGGACGTCATTTCTTTCCGAATGTTTTATTTCCTAACTTACCGATAGCGTTTCGATTGTTATAGATGTGAATTTGTTGTTCACGTTCTACCTCTCAGAAGCTCTCATTCGATTTATATCAGTCAAGTATGCCGCTTACGCTACGCGTTGATATTTGTGCTTATTATGGTGAGATTAAGTAATAGATATACTCGTGATAGATGAATTCTTGTGCGCGTGCTGAAGAGATTTATTTTCTAAATTTACTCCGTACTGACAAGCACGTATCAAATTAGGAGCGGGTAGGTACGTCAAAACACAGCTGTCTTTGTATCTGTTTTATTAGGCTGACGACATGTTTCGGCCACTGTGCGCCATCCTCAGGTGACAAAAATGTATAATGAGGAAAAACTATACAGTGTAAGATCATTAGTTGTGGTACATATTCTGAACTTTCAACGAGAACTTGCTGTCATGCGGTTTATTCGTATTGAACTAATAATACATTCGACTAGCAAAGTGGATAGAGTTAAAGTACATATATATGTTGTACGTGATGTCCAATAAGCAAAGGACCTTGAGGGTAAAGTACATATATATGGTTGTACACTTCATGTGAGGTGAAGGAACCAAGTAGGGTTAGTAGTACTAAGTGGAAAGCTAATGATCTTACACTGTATGGCTTTTCCTTATTATAAATTTTTGTGACCTGAGGATGGCCCACAGTGACCGAAACATGTCGTCAGCCTAGTAAAATAGATACAAAGACAGTTGTGTTTTGACGTACCTACCCTTTCCTAATTTGCATAAAACACAACGGGGATGGTGCATCTAAAGACTAAAGAAGCACTTATCAAGTAACGTTTCTGACCCTAGTACAGACTGATCCATGAACACGAGAACCTGCGTAAAAAGAATCTTATGTCGTCCACATCCTCCTACTTAAAGGCAATAATTATCCGTCTGATTGCATATCGCCAAATATTTCTTGAGAAGCTAATAATCACGTACTGCTTCAAGACATTTTCCCCAACTTAAATCAGGCGAAGGTCCATTACCATACTCCTGAGTGCAGGCAGCTGAGATGTGCACTAACCTCGTTCAGTGCATTTACATACTCACACTCTTTGCGTTTTACATGCCTTTTAGTACGAGGATTACTCCTTTTGTCTATGCCTAGGTGTGAGCAGTGGCTTGTTCCTGTCAATTTTTACGTTTAAAATGTTACGAATTTAGGATCCCGTATCGTCTTACCAACACATCTCACCCACCTCATGTTATTTGATTTGATTACAATAATAATAATAATAATAATAATAACGTTTATTTACGGGTAAACTTACGAAGCTTCTCATGTAGAAATTTTCTCCCGTCAGTCCAAATAGAGTTCCCCATGCTTTATTCTCAAAGAGATACTTTAATGTGTCTTGCCTTCCTTAAATTTTATATTCACACACAAGAGACAGAATTATATATATATTTGTATTTTAATATTTAGTATTGCCCCATGTTTTTCCCCAAAAAGGTTACATTATAGGCTCATAAGGGTTTCCTAGTGTGTCGGTGTATGTGTTCCTGTTTGTCTTACACTTGAAACACTGAGTCACGCGAAAGATTTATATTCAACTTGGTAAAGAACAGTGTTCTGTTACAGGGCACGTAAACGCGCGATGTTTTTCCTACAACCAGTAATAACAATATGGCGGACGTCTGAACTGTAACACGCGCTTCTAGAATTTTACTTGCTCAAATTTTGTGCGACATTTTTTTTTCTATTGTTGTTTCTGAATATTTCAACAGAGTAATATTATAACGCGAAAATGAATGGAGATAGCGAGGGCAAAGGACAGTATGCAGTTGCTGCAAAGTCCAGAAGCTGTTCGTAAAATGACGTAGATATCAGAAAGCGACTCTGAGTGGAATGAGCCATCGCCAAATGTTACTAGCAATTACCGACGTGCAACAGATGCAGAAATGTTCCATTTTCGGCATCAGATTACATGTTACAAAGAAGCAGTTGTATTTTTTTTTGGTTTATTGTGGTGGATGGGGGTAAGCCTATTGCTTTTACATACTGCGGCCCCCTATTGGTGCTTGGTCTATCTCCCGGATAAAAGATGAATGAATCTGAGGCGTGGGTGGATTGATAATTGTCAGGAAAACATCGAAGTACTTGGAGAAACTGCCCCATGGTCGCTTTATCCACCATAAATTTCTTGCAGACGGCTGTGGAAGCCAAGTCTGGCGCCTGCGGAGAGACGCCAGCACCTAACCGCCTGATTTATGTGATGTTTCTCAATTCGTTTGACGTCAAATGATTTTTAAGTGTACCGCGACATCACGATTTGAAATATGTTTGTATTCTTGCTGCAATATTTCATAGAACATCATAGTAGTAATGAGATAGACAATGAACTTTTGACCTACCTTTGTGACACTTTCGTGTAAATTTGTACTTCCTCGGCTGTCCCAATAGCCTATTACCATGTACAGTATTATATCGAAAAATTTTCACAGTCAAAAATAAATAATGATTTGTCATTTATGAAGCCCCTCCTACATGTTTCGAACTCCACAAGGACACATGGGAGGTTGTATACGAAGCAATACTGATACGGCAAATTTGCTGTGCCTGTTCTGGTTTGTATAGGTCTACTGCCTTCATGATGATGCCATTGTGGAAGCTGAACCATGTAGGGGGGACACCATAAATGAAAATTTATTATTTATTTTTGGTTATGCAAATTTTTGGTTGAAATAGACTATTGTGTACTCGGCCAATTGCATGGATTATGGACTACATTAATGCCGATACCGTTTGAATTGAAGACTGCACATCTGTGGTGATTTTATGTTGTCGGCTAAACAAACCTGCATAGGTATTTTTGTAACTTCCCAATATTTTGCCCCGCCAAATTTGGATTTTGTCGACAGATTTAAAAAAGAGCATCCAATGTCAAATTTTACGAAAATCCGTTCGATGGGTATCGAGCTTCATACATCCGTACAGACAGACGGACGGGCAGACATGGAGAAATAATAAGCGTTTTTGGCGAGTATGCGAACGCGCCTAGTGAAACCTTATTCATATTTATCTGCCAACTTAATGTTATGTGACGTTTTAAATTCAAATGTTGTCGCCCGTGCTCCCGTACTTTCCCAAAGTGAATGGAGATACTCTGTATATGAGAGTTTTTCGAAATGAGACCGAACTTTTTAAATAGCGCGCCAACCAGCACAGAGAGCGCGTTGCGGCTACCTAGCGTCAGGTTTTGACAGAAGCTGCCTTTCGTCCTGTTTCACTATGAGCATTAGTCGTCGAGCTACGACCGCTGAACTGAGCACTTGCACAAGCTGTTCGTCGGATTACTGAATCTCCTCAAATGGTTTGGAAACGACGTCCTTTCAAAGTGGTTTTAATTTTGGGAAACAGGAAAAAGTCTGCTGGGCCTAAGTCCGGAGAATAGGGTGGATGGGGCACAACGGATGTCTGATGTTTTGCCAGATAACTGTGGATGAGGAGCGACGCGTGAGCCGGCGCATTGTCGTGGTGCAACATCCAAGTCTGGTTTTCTCACAATTCAGGCCTCTTCCTGCGCACAGCATCCATCAAACGCGCTAAAACTTCCTGGCACAACTGTTTGTTTACCATCTGACCACGTGATACAAATTCATGATGGACAATGCCTTTCCAATCAAAAAACACAAACAAAAACATCTCGATCTTTGACCGACTCATCCGTGCTTTTTTTGGTCGAGAAGACCCTTTCCCCAGCCCTACCCGTATGCTTCGTTAAACAACTGAAATGTCTCTGTAAAATTGTTACCAAGTTTGCAGCAAAATTTCACACACAAACGTTGTTCTTCAAGCTCTTTCATTGCCACTTTGTCACTAATCTGACGAACAGCTTGTGCACGTGTTCAGTTCAGCGAATGTAGCTTGACAACTAATGCTTATAGTGAAACGGGAAAAATGGCAGTTTGTTTTCAAAAACTGAAGCTAGGTGCGCTCAGTAGCCGCAGCGCGCTCTCTGTGCTGGATGGCGCGCTATTTAATAAAGTTCGGTCTCTTTTTGAACAAACCTCGTATACGTACGTCCATGTAGTTATGCATACAGACGAAAGTGCATGTAACGTATACATAATATACCTGGTGTGTCTGTAGAGTCACTGGAACGGGGGGCATCTAGTCCTTAACATTTGCTTCGCTCTGTCGAATTCGCACAACTTGTCACATCTGCGACTGCGTGTCCATTGTAGTTCCGCACAAGTGTAATTTTATGTGACGATATCAGATCCTGACGCAGTACGCAAATTGTCTTACCGCAGTTTAAATATGTGAATGCCGGACTTTGTTTGGGCATTTTATTTATAAAATTAATATTAAATTAATGCGAAATTTTCCTATAAACTAATTCTGTGGGACACTTTAACTATCACCTTTATCGAATATTTGTTGTATCAAGCTGCTTGACAACGATCGTATCTGGAAGTGATTTTAAATGCTGTATAGCTCAGAGTTGGTTTCTTTTTTTTAGAATTGCATCCAATAATTAAACTTTATATTTCGATGGAATGCTGATCCCTTCATGCAATATTGAAACCCAACCCTTACCAACAGGAGCCACTCTGTGTGCAGTATTTGCTGAACTTCATGTACTTGAATGTGAGTGGCCAAAAATAAATGCAGTAAAACACTGAAAATTTATAAATTAGCAATTGCATGGTGTGAAATGAACAGTGCTGCTCGTCCACAGTTCATACAATACAATTAATGAGGAAAAAGGTTAAGTACAACTTTGTTTAAAATTTTGTCAATACTTATCATTTATTTAAGAGAGCATATCCCGTGGAACAGTACATTCTGTTACTGGAATGTCTTTAACCGTGTGATGCTATGCACGTTACATCTTGTCTGTAAGAGAGAAAATCTGTCTTTGGTTTGTGTAGAAAGAAAACTGTCCCGTCATATTTAAAAATTACAAGTCGAATATGATATTCAGATCTGAGGTTCTTCTTCAATTTGTTGTGCCTAGCATGTTATAATTTATTGAACTAAATATCATTATTTAAATACGGTATTCGTTTTTCTGGGATGTTACGCAGCGTAGATTGGTAGTCAGAGCTTATATTTGTAGTTGCCGACGTTTCGGGTCACGCAGTCCGATTCTTCTGCTGTTCGACCCCTAAAAGATGGGACCGATAGGTTGTCCCGAAACGTCGGCAAGTAACTACCAATTTAGGCTGCATAAAATTCCAGAACGAATACCATTTACACCGCAACGGAAGCCTCAAATTACGCATATTCGTAACGTGTTTTTCTTTCTTATTTTAAGTTAATCTTTAAGTTCGGTTTTTTTTCAGTGCTGTTTTATTAAACCTGAATTATAACTGGCAGTATGCACTTCAGTGTGTGTGTGGGGGGTGGGGGGTGCATCAATAGACTCATTGTGTATTATACTGTTGGCCTTGTTCTTATCATTCTGGGGACGACCAGTGTTTCTTTCTTCCTGACACCCATAACGATTAATCAGATTAAGACCATGTTGACAGTGCATTCGATTACTCCCACACTTTCTAAGATTTTTTTTTATCCAATGCCACCACATGTTCTTGTGGCGTGGTCCTCCCTCCTGGGCATGGCAGGAGTGTAACCGACTTCTGAGGTTGGAACGCCCATGAGGTGCAGTTACGTTGTTCCGATGATGTGAGTGGTGATATAGGAGGATGTAGTGCCAGGAGGGTCCTTAAACCTAAATTCTAACAACCTACCCAGACCATGGTCTGGGTAGGGAAAATTTCCACGGTAGAGCCAGGAATCGAACCCGGGACCTCATGATTAGTAGTCAGGGACTCTGACCACTAGATCACGAGGCTGGTCCTTTCTACGATTTGTTTGATGATATTCTTCCATATAATTTTAGGTCCCCGATACTTCCTTCTGCAGACTAAAATTTTGTATCTTGCTCTCATTTGATCTGTACTGAATTACCTGTGATTTTATTTTATTTGAATAAATGTTTGTCTGAGAAAAAAATATTTATTAAAACCAACTAATTGCACATATTTGTCAAACCATTAAAACCACATTATCTGATTAAAATGGATTTAAAATATCTCCTACATGTTTCAATCCCTCTATGGGATCATCCTCA
>Ga0136643_10015767_pt1 | contig 11353 bp, 9 predicted proteins | sample TergutLab28metaG_FD_96883 | JGI IMG/M metagenome (GOLD analysis project Ga0136643, IMG submission 96883) | Labiotermes labralis P1 segment gut microbial communities from Petit-Saut dam, French Guiana - Lab288 P1 (version 3) (version 3) | ecosystem: Host-associated > Arthropoda: Insects >... | reverse complement strand
TATATGTTTGTTGTTGTCTGGATAGACAGAGTCTGCTATTGATATAAAGTAGTTGTTAAAAATAGTTGCAATTTTATTCTGATTTATAATTACATTATTGTTTACTACTAAAGATTGGATGTCGATACTATTTTTAGTTATTCCTTTTTCTCTATTTATTATTTCCCACGAAGTGGATATTGTCTTTGTACATACCACACTGAAAACTTGATATGCTTATTAACTGGTACTCCAACTACACTTGAAGTGTGTAAATCATGACCTCTCAAAGTACAATTTTAAATGTCCTGAACTGACTGCAGTGGTGTCCTGCTTGACTGTATGCTGCAGACATCAACATACAAATTGTATTTTAATCTGCTTGACCGACATAGGTTTTCTACATACACACTGATTGGTTCTCCTTTAGTTCATTTCAAGAATGCTAACACAACAGATTTCCTGATGATGTAAAATATTCCTTATATGCAACAGTTAAAGAGTCAGCTTCACTGTATGTAACAATGATAAAGACAGAATTATCCATGTTCTGTGCAGTAAGACAAGTCACCATACATACAGGGTGGTGCAAAAAGAATGCATGTTTTTGAAATGGGTAGTAGTCAGGAGAGTGAAGGTCGACGACCTCCCCACTCCGCCTGAGAATAGTTCCAACGGGATCAGTTTAGTAGCCATGCAGCAGTGGAATGTTGAGCACCGCGTTTTTGCCGTCGAGCAGTTGTTTAGAAATAATGATTCTGTTGTTACTGTTCAACGTCTTTTCCGTTGACAGTTCAATGTTGCGTGTGATGGTGCGATCCCTGATCGTAACATGATACTCCGATGGGTTGAATCGTTTCACACAACTGGATCAGTTATGAAGAGGACATCAACTGGCCGTCCCCATATGGCTCGGACACCAGAAAACGTTAAGAGTGTAAGAAGGTCGATTATTGAGAGTCCTCGGCACTCCACTAGATGTTGTGCTTCAATCTTGGGTCTGTCTCGTTGCTTGTTACAGCGCATCCTACATGATGAATTGAATTTCCATCCCTATAAAATCATGATTGTTCAAAAGCTGCTTCCAAGTGATTTTGTCCAACACAGACTGTTTTGTGAAAGAATGCTTGAAATTATTGCTTCTGACGATATAATTTTAACGATGAGTGATGAGGCACATTTCCATTTGGATGGTTATGTCAATAAGCAAAACTATCGATTTTGGGCTGCAGAGAACCCGCGAGAGTTACACCAGAGACCTCTCCATACTGCTAAGGTTTCAGTTTGGTGCGGCATTTTGAGAGTGGGGATCGTTGGTCCTTACTTTTTTGAAGGAGGAGGAGCTACAGTAACAGTGACATCAGAGCGCTATGTCGAGATGCTATGCAATTTTCTGCGTCCACAACTTCAAAGTTTACAGGTTAACATGGAAGAAATGTGGTTCCAACAAGATGGAGCCACAGCCCACACGGCAAGGGCTTCGATGACAGTTGTTCGACAGATGTTTCTGCAACACGTAGTCTCGTGTTTCGGCAATGTCCCTTGGCCCCCACGCTCACCAGATTTATCTGCCTGTGATTTCTTTCTTTGGGGTTACCTCAAATCAAAAGTCTACGTTTGAAAACCTTGTACAGTCGACGATCTGAAAGTTTCCATTCGCGAAGAAATTGCAACTGTGCCACAAGAAATGTTAGTAAATGTGATGCAGAACTTTGAGAAGAGGCTCCGGACGTGTGTACGGCAAGAAGGGTGCCATCTTTCCGATGTAATTTTCCTTAATTGAGTAATTGATGTAAGTAATCAAAACTGCATTTATTACAGGTTGTTTTGGTGGTAACATAAATTTTTTATATTGAAAATAAAGTTACAATTATTTGAAAAACATGTGTTCTTTTTGCGCCACACGGTATTAAACAACTGCAGTATAATTAGATATAACAATATAAAATTGTGTGATAAAACCTCCTACACATTTCAGAAATCTTTAGGGAGGTATGCCTCCCTGAAGGTGGCCAAAAGATGCAGGAGGTTTACTATATTTTTGTATATTATTATCTTATTTTAATAAAACATAAGAGACTGTTATGCTTGTATTATTTTTATTGTGTGGTTCAGTGAACTGTTAACAACAATACACCGTTCACTAACATTCATACTTTCATAGCATAGTCTGTCAAATGCTTCAAATCATTACTTCATGTAAAAGTGCCTGCACAGGAAACAGCTAAAGGCCTCATATTAATTTATCTTTGCTAGTGCAAAGTTAAAAGAATACTTAAAAAATGTCGGTGCATGAAGGAATAGACGAAAGCTTTGTGTTAAAACACATGAATGTTCAAATACAGTATGTGTTAAATTAGAAGACAGCCACCTTACCAAACACAGAAATTCACTTATATTTATTGGCACATTCAAATTCATTACTACAGTTTCTCCTTAAATTTGTCTATTAGCTATCTTCCCAACTGTTTCCATACACAGGAAACAAAATCTGTGAACTCACTAAGGCCTTCTAAGTGAAACCACTCAGGTCAGATTGCATAACTTCTCCTTAGCATGCATTCTCTTCTTGTGGGAATAATAGTTGCCACTGTTGGTAAATGTTCGGGGGCAGTGAGGGCACTGGTAGGGCTTCTCACCTGTATGCTGTACTGCATGAGTCTGAAAAAAAATAGCACATGTTTCTGACTACATGCTTCATTTCCTTAAAGTAGTAATAAAAATAAGGTAGGAAGATTTCTGTTTATATAGAATTAGTAAGATGTATGATTCAGAATGTGTAATGAGCCTGTTTACTCAGAGTGCAAAATGCAAGATACATATTTAAATTATACAGTACCGATAGTAATGATGTTCAGGAGTGCATACTTGGAACCTAAACAGTGATAACATACTGACAGTCAGAATGAGGTGTGGTATAAAAACATGTTGCAGAAATGAGATTTTTTTAAGACACTAAAATGGGAAGTCTGAAGCACGTGAGAAACTTTAGGACAACAGTATAACTGAAGAGATCACTAAATACAGAAAAGAGGTAATGTTGACAGAATACACAACCAAAGGGCTGATGTTAGTATGAAATTTGAAGACCTTACAGACAAGGAGATGCTTAGAAAAGTATTTTGATGTCAGTAAGTATTAAACTGTACAACAAGAAAAAGTACTACAAGACTGAAAGTTAAATTCATGTGACACGCAGTAGGTCCTAAGATTTCTTGAATCCCTCTAATGTATTTGATACGAGAATCCCATTTCATTCAAATGTTTTCTAATATAAATCACTCAAGATGAAAAGGATAGCACATCCAATCATGAACCTACTCAAGTATTATTTATTATACATGTAATTGAGAATTAATGCAATACACTCTCCCATGATAATTGGGGTCCCTGTCACCATGGCATGGTGCATTGTCAGGTTGCAGATGGAGGAATGGCCTCCAGTATGGAGGGTAGCTACGAATATATTGAAGAAGCAATCATGGACAGTTGACAAGGGGTGGTCCATCAGCCTGGGGGTTGGACAAGGTGTTAACAACTCACCATAAGAACTGGCATAGTTAAGAAACATACACTGATGCCTCAGACCTGGACTGATGCTTTGGTATGAACAAAGCAATGGAAAAGGGATATGAGATTTGGAATGTTAAGAGCCTGTACAGGGCAGGTTCCCTTATAACAGCAGCCAGGAAAGTAGCAAGATATAAATTAGATTTAGAGGGTGTACAGGAAGTTAGGTGGGGCAAAGGTGGTACAGTAAGAGCAGGGGATTATATTTTTTTTAATACAAAAAAAAAAAGGAAATTAAAATAATCAATTGGGAACAGGATTTTTTGTACACCCCAGAATAGTATCAGCAGTCAGATGTCAGTCATAGGATGTCACATATAGTTCTGAGAGGTTGCTGGTGTAATATCATTGTTTTGAATGTGCATCCAACAAGAAAGAAAAGTGATGATTTGAAAGATAGATTTTATAAGGAATTAGGGCAAGTTTTCGATCATCTTCCTAAGTACAGTATGAAAATTCTGTTAGTATACTTTAATGCAAAAGTGGAGAGAGAGAATATTTTCAAACCGAAAACTGGCAATGACACTCTAAATCAGGATAGTAATAATAATAATGGTGTTACAACAGTAAACTTAGCCACATCAAAAAACCTGTTGTTAAGAGCATCATGTTCCCACACTGACACATTCATAAGTTCACCTGTACCTCTCCTGATGGGAAGCCTCACAACCAGATTGATCACATATGGAGAGATAGGAGATGGCATTTGAGGATACCTGATATATGATCTTTCAGGGGAGCTGAATGTGATATTGATCACTATCTGGTGGTTGCAGAATTAGGGAAAGATTGGCAGTAAGTAAACAACAGGCACAGAAGATTGATGTGGAAAGATTTAATCTCAGGAAGCTAAATAAACTGAGGGTTAGGAAAAAGTATCAGATTAGGTCTCAAACAGGTATGCAGCTTTGGAGAAATCAAGTGATAGCAAGGACATTAAGGAGAATATAAAAACTTCAGTTAAAGAGAACCTATGTCTGTATGAACTGAAGCAGGCTAAATGATGTGGTTACAAGATCCAGACAAAAGCAATGTAGATAATGTAAACAATGTCAGATGTGAAGACATGAGACATTTCAGGAACAGAAAGAAGGAAAATCTGAAAGCTTAAATTGATGAGCTTGAAACTAACAGTAAGATAAAAAATATCAGAGAGTAGTATAGGGGCATCAATAACTTTACAAAGGGTTACCAGCCTAGAACTAATGTAAATTTGGTTGGAGACTCCCACAGTATTTTAGCTTGGAGAAAGAACCATTTCTCTCAGCTATTGAATGTATATGGGATAAATGATGTTAGGCAGGCAGAAATACATACTTCAGAACTACCAATTCCTGAGCCGAGTGCCTTTGAGATGGCTACTGAAAAGCTAGAAAGACAGATCACCAGGTACTGACCAAATCCCAGCAGAACCGATTAAATCTGGGGGTAGAACAATTTGCTCTGACATCTATAAACTTATTAATTCTCTTTAGAATAAGGAGGAATTACTTGAGGAGTGGAAGGGGTTGATCATTGTATTTTATATAAGAATGGTGATAAAACCAACTGAAGTAATTATAGGGCCCTTTTGCCAACTACGTACAAAATTTTATCCAACATCCTGCTGAAAAGGTTAACTCCATATGCAGAGGAAATTATTGGGGATCATCAGTGTGAATTTCAATGCAAAAGTTCAACTACTGATCATATATTCTGCATTCGTCATGTACTTCAGAAAATCTGGGGATACAATGAAGCAGTGCATCAGCTATTTACAGACCTCAAGAAAGCTTATGTTTCAGTTAGGATGGAGGTCTTGTATAATATTCTCAATGAATTTGGTATCCCCATGAAACCGGTATGGCTAATAAAAATGTGTCTGACTGAAACATACAGCACAGTCCAGGTAGGCAAGAATTTTTCTGACATGTTTCCTATTAGGAATGGTATGAAACAAGGAGATGCTCTATCTATATTTCTTTTCAACTGTGCTTTAGATTACACCACTAGGTGGTTCAGGTAAACCAGGATGGCTTGAAATTAAATGGTATACATTAGCTTTTGGTTTATGCTGATGATGTTATTATACTGGGTGGAATTCTATGTACTATAAAGAAAAACACAGAATCTTATGTGGTTGCAAGTAAGGAGGTTGGACAAGAAGTAAATGCTGATAAAACTAAGTACAAGGTCATGTCTCGATATCAGAACGCAGAACATAGTCACAATATAAAGACTGATAATAGGGTTGAAGAGTTCAAATATTTAGGAACAACCATAACAAATCAAAATTCTATTCAGGATGAAACTAAGATCAGATTGAAGTCAGGGAATGCTTCCTATTATTCAGTGCAGAATCTTTTGTCTTCCAATTTGCTATCCAAAAATCTAAAGATTAATATATACAAAACTATAATTTTGCTTGTTGTTTTGTATGGGTGTGAAACTTGGTCACTCACACTGAGAGAGAAATGTAGGGTGAGGGTGTTTGAGAGTAGGGTGCTGAAGAGAATATTTGGGTCTAAAAGTGAGGTAACAGGGGAGTGGAGAAAACTACATAATGAGGAGCTTAATAATCTGTACTCCTCACCCAATATTGCTCAGGTGATCAAATCAAGAATAATGAGATGGGCAGGGCATGTAGCACAAATGAGGGAGAGGAGAGGTATATACAGGGGTTTGGTGGGGAAACCTGAGGGAAAGAGACCACTTGGAAGACACAGGCACAGAAGGGAGGATATAAAGATGGATCTTCAGGAACTGGAATGTGGGGGCATGGACTGGATCAGTCTGGCTCAGGATAGGAATAGGTAGCAGGCAACTGTAAATGCAGTAATGAGCCTTCGGGTTCCACAAAATACAAGGAATTTCTTGAATAGTTGAGTAATGGTTAGCTTCTCAAAAAGTACTCTGCTCCATGGAGTAAGTAATATCCTCTCCAAAACATGTAAAAATGTCCCAGAATCATTACAGCAAACATAAACAATGAAATAACATAAAAGATCAGACTTACGCACAGGTACCATGCCATAAAAGTTTGTAAGTGTTTGGGCACAACACTTGAGGAAGTGGAAGTAAAGGGAAAGAAGAAAGGTGAAGATTGCACATATAATATAAGTGATGGCAACATGTACCTACCCTAAGTCCTGATTTTAGTTTGAAGGTTTTTCCACAGACAAGACACTTATAGGGACGTGCGCTGCTGTGACTTCGCATGTGGTCAAGCATGGTCTGTTTGTGATGGAACACCTTGTCACAGTGGGGACATCTAAACAGCCGACCACTGTGGCACCTCATGTGAACCCGCAAGGTGAGATCACTCTTCAGCCACTTGCCACACTCCTGGCACTGTTTTTTTTCACTTTTTGCCACATGTGAATATAAGTGTCCTTTCAGTGTTCCTTGGGTTGGAAATACTTTGGCGCATATATGACACATATATTCACACACTCTCTCATGTACATGTCGCTGATGAGCAGTTACACCTCCTTGGCTGGCAAACCTATGAACAAAAGTTTATCAAATGAAGGTAAAAAATATTTTTATCCATTTTATTTTAGAAGCATGAAGTACACTTAAAAATGAAGTGAAGGTCCATCATTCTAGATGTTAGCTGCTTGCTGTGAGTTGCATTACTCACAGGATGAAAGAGCTTCATGTACACACACTAAAGGTTGGCAGATCCATGGAGCCTGTGGATGACGTGGAGGAGATGGAAGGCCAAAAACTGTCATTAAGTGGATACTGATCATCCTGTTGTCAGTCACTTGACTCATTCAGGTTCATGGTCACATAATATACTTTGGTGAGGCAAAGGAGTTCCACTAGAACTCACAGGCCTACTTTACTGTTGCAGACATTTCTAGTAAAGCAGACCTATCAAACCAACTTGTTGTGACTGTATGGGTAGTCCTACTGCTGGTGCCAGGAATCATATACCATCAGACTTGAAGGATGATACATAGTTCATATGGGGGAACAGTGAATGTAAATGACATAAAGACTGACACCAACAGCTTGTTTGTAAAAAAGGTGGTTCAAAGCAGCTTAGGACTGTTACTGTTACTTTTTGGATACAGTGGTGTTGAACCTTTTGGCTGTACCAGAAGAGAATTGGTTATTAATAAGGTAAAATACATCTGCATTCCCTAGCAATTTTAGATAATGTGAAAAAAAGGGCTACACTTACTGAATTGAACTGAAAATGTGTAGCATTCTACTTCACTCAGTGCCCCTAAAATACTTCTGAGGTATTAGCTAATTTATGTTTATTATGCAAATAATGCTTAGATGGTTCCCAAGATTCCAAGCTGCCACTACATGCTTCTCATGTAGCCCTCCTGACTTAAATTTAGTAGTAAACAATTTCATATTTTGTATAGATGTAAAGTAACCATTGCCACCGAGTAACAACCCAATTGCAGTAAACAACAACAACAACAATAATAACAACAACAATAATAATAATAATAATAAGGGTTTGTTATTCAGAAACATGTTACCACGTGAACTGTCCTCAGATGACAGATGAGCAAGTCTTGTGAAATCAACATAAGGATAAGCAAATGCAGGTCAACTGGGCCATCGTACTTTTCTACTGTGGCTATAACTGTACTTGTGCTAACTTCTTAGGTGGATATGCACTAGTCCTATTTACTATAATGTCCTGAAATGTACAATGACGAATCTCTGGAAAATATAAAACATATTAAAATTTATTTTAAAACAATGCAAGCCTACAGTATGGCAACTGCACAAGATATTTTTGTTTCATGATGGTAACTGATGAAGCAGCAGGTATGTGATATAGGTGAATTTACGTTTTATTGAGACTTGCTACGCTCAAGTACATGGAAAATCCTTAAATACTGGAGCAATGACATGAAATATAATTCCTTAGTGTCATCACACCATGGTTCAAAGTAGGTACGAAGATTTTGAAAAAACATTATGGAGTAATAACAAGGCAATTATAAATGTTTTAAATATGATATAATGTTAAAGTCTTTGGACTAATAAGATGCATCACTGTTAGTGTTTTTAACAGTTACCCTCTTGTATCAAAGCTGTGTCACTGCTACTGAGTTCAGGGTTGTTAGTGCATCCTGTATTAGTATAACTTACTTCTTTCCACAAGCATTACAGGCAAAAGCATATTTCTCAATGTCTGGCAGATGACTTCGTAGGTGAGCCTTAAGACTTTCTTTATACACAAATCTCCTAAGACAATGTTCACACTTGAATGGTCGCTTGTCCTCAGGTAGGTGATGTATAATGTGTTTCTCATATGTCAGTTCACTGGCCAGTTCCTTCCCACATTCATGGCACCTGAAAGTCCAAATTATGTTTGAAAGAAATGATATAATCAAAACTGTACAAAGCCTAACTGTCAAGTTAGTATGATGTCTAAAATTGTCATTCATTGCCTTAGTATTTTCTGGCATATTATTCTGTTACCTCCTTACATTAAGGCATGAAATAGTAAAGCGCTGCACCTCGTAGTTCCAATCATACCATGCAGATTTTGGCTTTAACAGATGGTGAACAGGAAGATTTTCCATTAAAAATACATCATCAGTAAGCAGAAAGGCATGGAAAAGTGACTGACATACGAAGGCATATAACTTGCTACTAGTACCAGGAATAGCAAATAGTACAGCTTCCCACCTGTAGGTACCACACTACAGCTATCTCCTGAGCAATATCTAGTGAGGTTTGCAGCCAAAACCCCCATGTTGCTTTTCAATGGGTGTTTATTGTTAGAGGTGGTAACTATGATCACTGATTTTCAAATGGCTGATTCAAAGTAACAAAGCATTTATATTAAACTGGAAAATGCAATAATTCATTACAGGGATCAGGACAGCAAAGAACATGACATGCCAGGGTGTAGAAATGCTTGGTACCTGGCTCCCTGGGTGACTGAATTTCATACCATGGTGCCTAACGTTTTCAGAATATTCACTGCACGTTTTGCCCCTTGCATACTAACATGTTTCATTCAAATGCATTCACCAGAGAGCACCCGATAACATTGAGGTTCATAGGTCAGTGCAGAATTTTGGATAATCAGTATGAAATGTCCTTCAAGTCACCCTTCTGGCACTTAGAATTTGGAGTTTGCTCCTAAATTTATTGGAAGATTTGTGGAACAATGCATTTTTGATTGAAAACAGAAAGTCTGGGAACGCACGAAAAATACCAAGTACCACATGGAGAATTACAATGTCATGGCACTCGGAGACATGGGATTTGATGAATAACTTTAAAACAAATTTCTACGTATTTCATTACAAACAGGGAGAACGCACAACTTCTCTCCAGCAGCTTCAGTCTGAAATGCTGTAACTAAGCATATAAAAAAAAAACTACTACTTACTTGTATATGCCTGGTTGAAGATGCTGTAGCATATGCGTCACCACCAGATGTTTTGACATCAACTTACGCCCACAACAAATCACATAGCCTTTTGTGTTGTGTTCTGACCTGAAAAAGCAACATATGTGCAACTAATTCATGCACTCTTCATACAAAACAAAAACCCCTAAGCTAAGAAAACGGATGTATCATTTAGAATAGCAAATATACAAATACTCCTGTTCATTAATGGAAATTATTTCTTATTACATCAAACATTAAAACTTCCACCCCATGCCGAAAAAGTCAGAATAAGTTAATTTTAAAAATCAGGATATGCCATCATGGTGTTAATGCCATCTGCAGGCAAGTATAGAAATCTGCTTCACCCACTGACCACAACCTTAAATGGAATGTTGGGTGAGTGAATACAAATATATATTCTGGGTGTTTTGTATAGTTTTGCAGTTTGTTCAACTCTTCTCTACACAGTATACAAATAAATGGATCAAGTGATTGCAACATAAAGAATTCATAATGCCCCCTTCCCCTTGTATCTAGTACTACAGAACCGTCTGCTGCTCCTAATATAGTAGATGCACTACCACTAAGGAGGCCCTATAAAATCTCAACTAAACTTCAAATATATAAGCTAATGCACCACTCATCAGGGTTTTAAAAGGAATGGAGTGGCCCATATCTGTGCTTATTTTCCACCTGTAAATTCTGAGGTATAAAATATGTCACGTATAATCACAAGGTACTGCACCATCCACAGGTCTGTAGGAAGTTAATATATGAACAAGTGTTTTGAAGGCATATTGCCTTACTGAGATCATGAGAAAACTTAAATAGGGACTGTGCATGGCAGCAAACTTTATTTTACACTCTACACAAATACCACTTAATAGATGAAACTGCCTACATTTCACATACATTCACACACAATTTCAGGAGTCAGTTGCTTCAAATTATAGAACACTGGCAAACACTGCTTAGATAGACTGAGGACTAGGTTACCTAACTATTCCATATCCTAAGTACAGCATCAAATGTTATTCTTTCCATAAATAATCCCTGACAAAATACACCGCCCTGTGCCTGAAAACTGAAACTACTGCTCCCTCACCTTACAATTACCCATACCACAGAAGTGATCACCAGTGATGTCAAGTGATTAAGAAAACATGAAAATGGAATGGCATCTAGTAACATGATGTTAAGACAAAGCTTCACGAGAACTCATCAATTGGTTAATGATTACTGGTAACAAAGAGGTTTCTTTAAACACACCTGTAATGTTTACAAAGAAGGAAAAAGCTGGAGAAAGTAGCAGTCTTAGGTTCACATATCTTGCAACTATAATTATAGAACCTGGACAACCGAGTATACATAGACAGCTCACTTGGGTGGGTGTGGACATTACTTTCAGATTCTTCTGAATCGTTTCTTCTTTCTGAAGGC
>Ga0136643_10015765_pt1 | contig 11354 bp, 4 predicted proteins | sample TergutLab28metaG_FD_96883 | JGI IMG/M metagenome (GOLD analysis project Ga0136643, IMG submission 96883) | Labiotermes labralis P1 segment gut microbial communities from Petit-Saut dam, French Guiana - Lab288 P1 (version 3) (version 3) | ecosystem: Host-associated > Arthropoda: Insects >... | reverse complement strand
TCAGGATACCTAAGAGAAGACTGTACACATGGAAGGCACCAGGAGATCGGAGTCGACATCAGTTGGACTACATTCTTGTGAAACATCGATTCAGAAACAGTGTGAAGGATGTGCAGACACTGCCTGGGGCAGATTTTGATTCTGACCACAACTTACTAGTTGCCAAGATCTGCAACAGATTGAAGAAACTTAGAAGGTTCCAAAACAGAAGACCACAATGGGATTTGGAGAAATTATATGTTCAACGACAAAGAGTGCAGGACACTCTAGACGAGAAACTCGGTGCAAATGGATCGGACAGTGGGAATGTCGAAGTGCAGCGGAACAATAATATAAAGGAATGCATGTTAGACACTATCAGTGATCTGGTTGGAAAAGTCTAGAAGAGAGCAAGAAAACCATGGATTTCACAGGAAAGTTTCAGTAACATCGATGAAAGAAGGAAATAGAAGAATGTCAACACTGAAGAAGGCAGGAAGAACTACATGAGGCTCAGGAACGAATTTAAAAGAGCCACAGATAATGCCAAAAAGGAATATCTTGAGAACATATGTAACGAGATTATGGAATTTCAAAGAACAGGGCGTTGTGATTTGATGTACATGAAGACAAAAGAACGTGGCTGGAAGGAGACCCAAGGAATTCAAAATATTGGCATCGAAGACTCCCAAGGGAATAGAATAGTACAGCAAAATCAAGTGCTGAAAATTTGGGAGAATTATATTACAGAACTACAAGGTCGACCTAATCGACCGGAAACCCTAGAATTCGAACCTGAAGAGGAAGTAGATACAGACGAGAAATGGCCATATATTTTGCAAAGTGAAGTGGTAAAAGCCATCAAGGAAATGAGGAATAAGAAGGCTGCAGGATATGATGATGTACCTGGAGATGTGCTCAAATTAATGGGGGAAGGTGCTTTGAAAATAATGACGAAATTGATCAACAACATTCATGAAACTGGCGAGAGGCCCAAGGACTTCACAGTTACAATGAGTGCCTTAAAGAAGAAGCCACAAGCTACAAGATGCAGCGACCATAGCACAATCAGCCTTATCGCACATACAGCGAAGATAGTAGCAAAGATACTTAGAAGAAGGATTGAAAAGAAAATTGAGGATGTACTCGGAGAAGATCAGTTGGAATTTAGAAGAGGAAAAGGAACGAAGGATGCAAATTCTTTACCGATAATAATATCAGAACGAACCTTGGAGATAGATGAGGAACTATATGTTTGCTTCATAGACTGGCAGAAGGCGTATGACCGAGTCAACTGGACCAAATTAATGCAGATCCTAAAGGGAAATGGTATTCACTGACGTGAAAGAAGATTGATTAGCAACATGTACATGGCTCAGAATGTTAAAGTACGACTGAACCGAGGGGCGACAAGGAGTGTGAAGAGTGGAAGAGGAGTTAGACAAGGATGCGGTTTGTCGCCAATTCTGTTCTACTTGTACAGCGAATACCTTACCAAGGAAGCTCTGGAAAGGTATGGAGACTTCAAAATAAGACGGCAAATCATTCACACTGTGAAATATGCAGATGAACTTGTGCTACTGGCTAAGGAAGAAAGGGTCCTACAGGACATTATTGATAAACTAATTGAAATTGGAGGATGCTGTGGAATGGAAATGAATGTGGAAAAAACAAAAGTAATGAGAATTTCAAGACAACCTTTCCCAGTAAAACTTATGATGGACCAAAAACAACTAGAGAATGTGGAATCTTTTAAATATTTGGGTAGCATTTTAACAAATGATGGAAGATGTACTCGTGAAATTAAATGCAGGATTTCTATGGCTAAAGCTGCATTCAGCAAGAAGAGGGCTCTTTTTACTAGCACATTGGACTTAGAATTGAGGAAGAAGCTAGTGAAGTGCTACATTTGGAGCGTAGCTTTATATGGTCTGAAACTTGGAGCCTTCGGGCAGTAGATCAGAAACACCTGGAAAGTTTTAAAATGTGATGCTGTAGAAGGATGGAAGAGATCAGTTGGCCGATCATGTGAGAAATGAAGAAGTATTGTTTAGAGTCAAGGAGAAGAGGAGTGTTCTACATGAAATAAGTAAACGGAAGTTTAACTAAGATGGTCGCATTTTGCGTAGAAACTGCCTTCTACAACGGGTTATTGAAGGAAAGACAAAAGGGTGGACAGAAGTGACAGGAAGACGAGGAAGAAGACGTAGGAAGCTACTGGATGACCTTAAGGAAAGGAGAAGATACTCCCATTTGAAGGAGGAAGCTCTAGATCGCACTATGTGGAGAGGTCGCTTTGGAAGAGGTTTTGGACCTGTCCTAAGACGGAATACTAAATGAATGAATGAATACGAAATGCTGTACTACAGGAAATTTATGTTCACAGACTGCCACGGGCGCTACTTCGGGGTGGCGCTATATTTGGAGGGTGGAGCTGTAACGTGGTTTGACTGATACATTTTGGATGGCGTAATGTGGTGCTGATATTTATTTATCTTTTCAAACTACGGTTATAAAGTAATAAAATATTCTAGCTGGAAACGTTTTTATATCCCTGTTATTTTTTTATTGCGTATATTTCCCGGAAACAAATGACCGTAATAGGACTAAGAACGTGCGGTACACTTGCACAACATTTTTAAGAATTTTCGTCACAAAAATATTACTCATTTTCGGGACGATAAGATAAGGAAAAACTTGTTACTAGAAAATTCCGAATCACATGACTACGTCAGTAGCTATTATTACTGTAATCATAATGACGTTGCAGTTGTTCAAGAGTGTATGTTACCTAAAGACAACACGGTCGAAGAAAGCCATAATGGTTCTCAATAATTGCTTAAATAAAGACAACTTCAATGTTATCGTAGCGCATAAGAAAATAAGGTTGTAGGAATAGTGAAATGCCAACTTGATGCAACTAGGTGATTTTATTGGCGTATTCTTAACTCGACGTGTTTCGGGTACACACGCCCATCATCTGGAGCATTAGATGTTGAGTTGCAGATTACGGCTTTCTGCACCGAGTGGTGGTCTTGCGAGCCGCTGCGTGGGTCGTGTGTACGGTGCGGATGGTGCTGCACGGTACCATCCGCAGGGGCAAAATTGATCCTAATATTTGCAGAGAAATACAAAACTCACACCATATATAATATTCTTTTTAATGTTTTACGGATTTCGAGATAATTAAAAGTGTGTAAACATGCCAAACATGTTACGCTGTGCTGATATTTCACAACTTATGAAGCAGTATATTACGAAGGTGCCGGATGTTTAAATGCTTAAGACATATTGACCGAGAGCTACCTTCAGCTACCTCTGTCGATTATTGTATACGTCTTTCACATATACAACAATATAAAAGGCTGCTGAATTGTAGAATAGACGGCACATCTCTAATTTATTTTTAAACTTTTTTAAATTGTTACATTCATTATTCACAACTAGGAACCATCATGATTTTATTTTGATACGTTGTTTTTCTGTATCCTAAACAAACAAACAAACAAACAAACAAACATATGCCGTCCATATTTTTGTTTGTTGGTTTTGGATACAGAAAAACACAAAGAAATATATCAGAAAAAAAAAACTGTTGTAGGCAGTGAAGCTCGTGGCGTCAACAAACACAAGAATTTACAACATAAGGTTCCAAAATGTAATGGAACCATCACGATTTTTCAGATGCCCCTTCCTTTTGGTTAATTGTTTAATTTCTTCCTTTCCTACTATTTCGTAGGACAACACAGGTCTGAAAAATGCAGTCTACATGACGCCTATCTTAGAGATTTCTTGTTTGTTGCATGGTTAATTTATTTGTGTTTGTATTCATTCATTCATTTAATTTTTTTTTGACAAGTCGCATATGACTGGAGTGGTTCAGCGAGCACTGACAAAGCCTGTGTACTGTATGATTTAAATTAAACGGCGGCAACCCATATTTGTGTCCAACTTAATTTGATTTATTTTCCAGGATATTTTTAATCTGTAAATATTTAGGTTTTCCCATCATCGTGTAACGCGACATGATGTCACTACCTAGCAGCGCAATTTTATTTTGTGCAATGGATCATCCGAATGTGCCTACGGCCAAGTGCGTGCCACCGATAAGGACGATGCCAGCGGTGAAGTTTTTACAGTTGTTACTTTGCAATTATAGTAACTTCTGTGTAAATATTCGAATATGTCTATGCAAAAAACATAAACTGTAGCGGATGTACGCGTTAAATACAGCTAGTTGTGACACTTAGATCTGATTCATATGTACTCTGTGTGGCTGAAAGCATTTGGTGTTTTAAATATACAGGGTGATTCAAAAAGATGGACTCAGTTTTGTACGTCTATATTTCTTGAACTAGTTAAGGTTTGTGAATGAACTACATAACATTTGAAAGAGGAAGTCCTTAATTTTCAAATGTGTCGCTAGAGCGCTCATCTAGCGCACAGCCGTGCAGCAGCTTCAGTTGAGAGCAAAATGGCTACTATGCAGCACAATATTTTTTGCGTGTATTAGAGGAGAACGTGAGGCGAATTCAAGAGAGTTTTGAGCGTAGCCCACCCAAGTCAACCCGTAGAGCGAGCAGAGAACTTGGAATACCGCAACCAACTGTCTGGCGTGTGTTGAGGCACCGTTTACTGTTCAGTTGAGTCCTTTTTTTAATCACCCTGTATTCTGAGCAGTCATGTTGCTGTGTGCACAAGTTAACTCAGTTCCATTTTTGTATTTCATTTCATACTCTTAACAAATACGAAGGTTAGAAATCGCTAAGTAACTTCATAGGCCGACACGACGTCACTTTACTATGAATGAACGTCCGACTACGTCAAATAAGTTACAGTCCTATTTAATTCTTACAGTCTTAGGTGGCCTTTGAGAGTATTTTCATCGTAAAATTTCCTTTTCTAGTCGTACTGTTCGATTTGTTCATAAGTCTCAATATTACTTGGATGTGACACATGGATCTGTGATTCATTCATTGCAATCCCTTTCAAATAATTTCGTTACAACACACACCTATTGTACAAGTCTGAAAATACAGCTGAAACTGTACTGCACCACATTCATTCTGTGTAATATTTAAAGCAAGGATCACTCCCTACAGTATTTCCAGTTTATGTGACCGTGTCATTTAAGAACACGATTATTGCAAACAACATTTCACATGAAGACAACCCTTCAGAGTCACCCCTTTACAACTCAAAACTTTCTTCTAAGACGTTGTTAAATCAGCCAATCATAGACCTACGTCTGACCAATAGTAAATGATACCTTTAAAACAAATTGCTTTTCTTCAATCGTATATTTTCCAGTCAGCCGCAGTCACTTGTTGTTGCTGGTATTATAGTTCAATCCTCTGCCGCTGAATGTGCTAGAGGAAAGCTTCATTGCTGCCACCTTGTGAATGACTGCTGGATTAAACTTGTACACAAGTTTCCGCGGCAAGTTCCGTAGTCGTGGCACCGGCTGCAGAACTTTCGATCGGTAGTACGTCCTGGGAAGGAAATGAGCACAGGTGTAAAAACATGACATTAAAAGAAACCGTATAATTAGCCTAGGCTAGCACTGTGGGAGGCTACATGATTCCACGTAGCTCAACATTTTCGTGGATTGAAAGAAGTGGCAGAAAGGGGAGCGACGAGAAACAGTCTACACACTCGCGCGCGCGCGCGCACGCACACACACAAATCCCAACAAAACAGCACAGTTTTCACGTTCTACACAGCCACTATTCCTCTAAAACATTATAAAGAGTATAATAATAATAAATTTTACTAGATTATTATATGTTTTGATAGGTGCGCGATTTTCTGCACTCGTCCAGACCGGCCCTGGTGCCCACCCACCCTCCTGTACAATGGGTACCAGGTTGTTCCCGGCCGGGGCGTGGCGTTAACCATCCACCCCCTTCCAGCGCTGAGGTTAAATAAAGAGTAAAGCTATACCTCTACTCCCCTTCTGTGCCTTAATGACTGGTTATAAGGTGAACTTTACATTTTGCCTACTATCTGACTTACGTTTCCTCATTTTGTTTAGATTTTCCATCTACGCATCATATTTTTGTACATCTATCAGCAAGTCGTCTTAGACTCATCGTACTGTGTGGGGTACTGCCGAAATTCCATCTTTTAAAGTTGGAGAATGATTTTATATCTCTGCTCCTTTATGAACGTGTATTTTTAACTTGAAATTGACTAGTAAGACACTTACATTCTTGTGATACATACTTTTCTTGTACCAGTTCTTGTAAAAGGCAGCAGCAGTACATTTGGGACTTAGAGACAGACCCATCTATTTACTTAATTTTTTCCAGTGTTTGAAATTATTGTGATTATTTGTGTTATAATTTCCAGCACAGACCTAATCCCTTTCAGCGTGGTTTCACAAAAACATAGTTGCTCTTCGAACAGTATGTTTACAAACGTGTGGGGATCATTCAAGGACAGACTAAATCTGTTTACTTTAAGTAGTGCTTTCGACATTGTTCCTCATTTTATGTGAACACAGTAAATTTAACGTTTGCTGTATTATGTCAGCTGGTTTCATAGCTATTTGACCAGTACAGTCCGATATTCTCTGTGGATACAGGCATGAAACACCTAAGACAACATTAACTTATCTTCAGATTATGCAACACGTTCCCGTTTCTCAGTCATTTCAGAATTTGTTACTACTAAAAGATGTATTTTATCATAAATATTAATTACATTATTCACAAGGTTTGAAAAGTTTTGAAACGTCTATTCAAAATCGAAATATTTTAAAGAAAAACTTAAGGCTCATAGTGCAGCACAGTATAATGGTGGCTTAAATCTGCGCTTGTTATAGCATTTAACAAATGGCAAGCACTCTAACAAACTAATGGAGTTTATGAGTTACGATAGAAGTATTCTGCAGCGTAGCTGAAGAATATCGAGGGTTAATGAGAACAGAGTGCCAAGGACACTATACGGATATAAAAGGAATGTCGTGACGTGACGACGGAGAAGATTGCGTAAATGTTGAGGGGTTTTACAATTTGTACTCCTTAGGGCGTTTAAATGAAGGCGAACGGGACGAGCAAATCACGTAACATGTATAACAGATATCTGATATGCTTAAAAAAAACTTTGAGGGGAATTTGAAGGTAACGAGACCATTATGAAAACCTGAGCGTAAGTTTGTTCACGATAGGGTCTGGAGGTGGACCGTTTTTAACTGGGTTTGAACATTCGAATGCCATAAAATTCAAGGATTTTCTTTACAAGCTCGGTGTCTATTATTCCTACGAAAATGACTCCGCTAAAGGAATTGGATCCATAGTCAGTTTCTCAAACTGAGGTATCAGCATTTTACCGGACAATTTCACTGCAACGTTGTCACGTTGGTGAAAGAGATTTCTGGTGATTATTTTATTTTTGTTGCGAGAAGGCTGGGACATGACCAGCTATTCCCCCCTTAATATTATTTATACAGTTCATAATCGACTTGGCATCTCAGAAACATTATTAAGAATAAATGTTTGAAGCTGAGAGAGTGATTTTACTTTACCCAAAACCGATCATTGGATTTAGCTGAAGTTTTCTAACTAAATCAGATAAATGACACTGAAATATAACATCTTATTTTCAGATTTCTTGAACCCTGTTTTCTTCCCCACAACTTATGACAGTGTAGACTCGTTTTGTGTAACAGACTCTCACCTAAATCATCCTTTCTTATCTGGAGTTTCTTAGACTATGCTATTTTGAGTAATAAAATTGCAAACAAATGGATGGGATACCACATATATTAATAACGCCTTGTTTAATACTTCTGACAAACGTATATTGCATTGGTCCTCTGCAATAATTTGTAATAAACTTGTAAAACCTTCTGATACATGGCGGTTAGTATACTGAAAGACATAAGCACTGAATTATACGTAGCTGCGATTAAATTAAAATTTTCCGAAGGAAATGATCTGACGTCATATACTTTTGCTTTAAAACTATACGAAGAGGATGATCTGACGTCATATACTTCTGGAATATTTTTCCCTGTGACGCAGGGCGGTGAAAAGGCTTGTAAATACGAAATAGATTGATATGTGTACTACAGTGTGTACGGTATCTCAGTAGCCTCCACATACTCAGGACGCAAGAGAACCGAGGAGAGAGAATTAGTTTATCTTTGAGATATACTTAGAATTCCAGGCGCGTTATGCAGAACTGAGATGAAAGGTTAGAGTGTGTTTTCTTTCATGCATATCTATACTAAGAAGGAAATGTTGAGATAAGTTTTTCTACCCCTCCCCCCTCGCTCCTGACAAGCGTGATAAGATAAAGGGCTGCAGGAGATAAAAAAGTGTTTCGTAAAAATACAAGAATACTTCCTAGGAACTTCGGCAACGAATCCAAGAATTTATTCAAACGCGTTACGCCTTATCTTTGAATGGTAGTTCCTGTATTTCTCTTGAATTAGAAACATAAGGTAACCCGCACGAATGATTCCATCACGTGCTTATGTTATTGTTAGTTTCATCCGTACTTCTACGTTCAGCCGCATTAAAAAATTATGAAGTTGTATATGAAATGAAATATGGAAATACAGAGGCACCTGCAGCATGACAGAAGAAATGAAACAGAGAGATGCGATGCTGTTGCAGAACTGGATAAGATGTTCCTGCTATTGCAAGAAGTCTTAAACAGTTGACAAATGTATAGCAACGCATTTGAAAGGAAGTGAGTTGCATATCGGAACGGAATCTTTGAGGCCGTAAGTCAAGAACTGATATCTGTAATTACTTCAGTCTTTCTGCCGACTCTGCTTTAAAGCATCGAATTTTGAACTGCCTCTTTTCAGCAGAAGCGCGGACTATATCTGAAGTGTCTGGTGCTACCGTCTTATTCATAACTAACCACGTAGTCAAATAATTTTATACAACAGATTCCTTCTTGAGAAGTCAATAAACGCCCACGTGGCCAGCAAACTGTCGTCTTAACATTCTCACTTTGCTCGCAAGAGGTCTAAACTGTGTACTACCCTGAGCCAGAAGAACGTCTGTTTGATTTGAAGCTTTCGCCATGGTGTAAATGAGATTTGCGCTCGTCTGGGATCTTATGCAGCGAAGATAGGTAGTGATCAGCCTACGTTTCGGGATAAACTATCTGTGCCTTCTTCAAAAGTCATGCAGTCCAAGACTTAAAACGGGACCTATAAATTGTCCCGAAACGTCGGTAACAACCAACCTGCGCCGCGTAAAATACCAGAAGAGCGCAGATCTCAGAAGAGTCCAGTTAAAATCCGTACGTCATTTTCCCTTAAACCGTCTCTTATTACAAGTACTGTCAGGTCCGTACCCGGAGTTATTTACTTGGGCGAGGGGCTGACCCTGAGACTACGTATTACTTGTGTTTGATTTGAAAAAAAAACTGTGTTGTAAAAATCATGTCATAAGTATAACTGTAACATAGCATTCTTTGCAACGGCGCGTATGTATGTACGAATACGAAACATTCCATGACTCACTCACCTAATTTAATTCACATGGTCCCGATGGGGTTTTTTAATTTCCTTTAAAATATTCTCAGTTTTCTAATTTTAAAAATTGTAATGGACTGGTTATCAACCGATTTCAGTGGCTGATGTCGCCTGAAGGAAAAATCACGTGAAAATTTTGATATCGTGTCTACAAAATTTGTGTTCTTTTATATTTTTATTTGGTTAGGGGTGAGGCTGCAGCCCGGCAGCCTTTCCCCTTTGGGTGCGCCCCTGAGTACTGTTACCCCTGCTCCGCGGGGGCTTCAAAATGGTACCTTCCCACGAAATGTTTCCATTACATATTTGTAAAAATTCTCATTTTACCTTGGCGTGTGACATGCCCCCCCCCCCACCTCATCCATCTTCGTTTGATCACCTTAATAGTATATGGCGAGGGGTACACACCGTGTAACCCTTCACGTCATTATGTCTGCCTACACGTCACTTTCTCTTCGTTAGGTCCAGAAATAAACTTGCACACGAATACAAAACAACTGGTAAAATTAGGGACCATATCTTTTTGTCTTAACATTTCATGATGGAACATGAGAAGAACACATGTGCCGAGTTCGCAGAATTTTGTTTGGTCTTCAGACCCAGACGGGCGCGCATACGCACCCATATACACGCAAACACGCACGCACACTTCAAATCATGCGCGGATGTGTGGAGAAGCTTCCAGAAATGATTCCAATAGCATCCACGATCAATCCCGCTTGTTATTTAACGACGGCGTGAGTTAAAAAATACCGTCGTTGATAGATGAATGAATGATTTCGAAATCTTCGTGTTGTGATAATGACAGGCGAAAACCGAAATTGTCGTAGGGAAACCTTTTCGGGACCACATTTTCCATTACAAATCTCATATTGAATGACCTGGGTTTGAACCCGCGCTTACGCGGTGAAAGGCCTGCTAGTAATCGCCATTCCATGGCATGGATCAATCCAAACGTGACTGAGTACTGGGAGAAAAACTAGTATTTTTACATTTACTTGACAAGTGTTATCCCGAAATGATTAATCTTGAAGAAATGTGTATTAATTGTACAAACGATGGTGGTAATGTTTGGTATCATTGAAGAGAGAAGTTTATTCGTACGTATGACGTTTGTTGAATGCTTATAGCCCAGCCATTTTTCAGACGATAATAGAGCGTCTTAGCAAGCAGCTTAATATTTTAATTTACGGTCGATTAGCAGCTTGATACAGGCAGGAAAGAAGGAGAGACGGAAGGACTGACAGGCTGCAGAGCTGATGGGTACAGAAATCTATAAGTAAAGACAACTGAAATGTGATGTGCGTCAAACCGTAATTCTGGATTAAGATTCTAGGTAACAGCACTGGGGCGAAGCTACGTATGTGGAAGCATTAGGTTTCCCAACATCAACGTCTTACGTGTACACATTTACAGAGAAATGCAGTCAGCTGTAACGTCACGACCGTTCGCAGATTCAGAATAATCGGCCATTTGTTCAACAAATCCGAGTACGCACGCATGCGCGTACTATAAATCAAGCATTACACATACTACGAACTTCTGGAAGTCTTTTTTTTTTTTTTCGCGAATTTAGGAGTGCCCACTCAGGCAGGCTTTCTGTTTGACGTCGCAAGTTTCAGCAGATACAAGTTAACTTTTTCAATATAATTTAGCGTGTTTCTTAAAAACAAGCAATCTGTGCAGGCGCAGCTTGTGTTGTGATAAAGTGACCCATTTAAACATTCAACAATGTTGTTATTATTCCCCTATCTGTAGATAGTGTGCAAACTTAAAACAAACGAGTGGGTAAGTAACAGACAGGGATATTGATTCGGTCTGCGCATTGCTGTGTATCTCTCCGTACAGTGGTGGGTTTGTGTATAAATATGCAGCAGTA
>Ga0136643_10015764_pt1 | contig 11354 bp, 12 predicted proteins | sample TergutLab28metaG_FD_96883 | JGI IMG/M metagenome (GOLD analysis project Ga0136643, IMG submission 96883) | Labiotermes labralis P1 segment gut microbial communities from Petit-Saut dam, French Guiana - Lab288 P1 (version 3) (version 3) | ecosystem: Host-associated > Arthropoda: Insects >... | reverse complement strand
TTTTACTGTATGAAATGAAATTTCTTGTACCAAATTACAGCTGCCTCCAGAACCCCTGACTAGGGGGCTACCGCCCCCAGATCCCCGTTCTCTCTGTCCTCTGTCCTCAACTGAATTTGTTGAACACCCCCTCGAAAAAAATTCCTGGGTACGCCACTGTTCAGAATCATCCACTTAACATCTGACATCCTGCAGTCCCAATAAATCTAACCTGTACTTCGTTAATACTCTGGCTATTGCCAGTGACCCTGACCTGTGCATGCTACTAACATTCCAACTTCCAGATCTCACGTTCATTCTCCATTGTATACATCGTTCCATGGGATTTGCGAAGGCCGAGGGATACATGTTAAGATTTTGCGGTACGGAGTTGTTAGCACCTAGCTCGACCTTTAAGATGATCACCCCTTGTCGGTTGTACGCCACTGCTTCAATACATTCGCAGCTACCGTACGTATCTGCAGGCCGTCTCCTCTATCCGCAATAATTAAATGTTCCATGTAGTGGTGGCAGGAACCAACTTAGCACGGAACAGTACTGGATAGAAGAAAGATAAAGAATCACAGATCATCTAGTAATGTAAATTGAAACAGACAAATACGGCGGTAGGAATGGTAGGGGTTTAAGCAAAATTCTGGCCAGTAAATACGAGTTACGACGTCCGTTCGCATTTTGAGTTTTGCGGCCGTAGGCGCTACAGTTTACCGTGTTATCACTGTTCGATCATTCGTTAGGTGTCGGCACTTGCTGCGTCATGCATACCCGAAGAGCAAAGATGATTTTCGTACATGAGAAAGCGTAGGTGCTGAGAGAGTGATTGTCCGTGGTGAACCTCTGATCCGTTGAGTTTGATGTTGAATGAGTACAGAAGCTTGAATTGGTTTGTTTGCCGTTAATGTGTAGTAGTTTCATTCATCGTGGTAGTTGGTTCACAAAGAAATATGATGTGTAGTCAAAGTTCACCGGATACTCAGACACCAATGGATGATATCTTTAGCCAGGAATGCGTGAAACCAAATGTTTGGGGAAAACTGTATGCAGTTAAAGAAAAATTCCCATATTTAGGTAATGCTTTTCAGCTGTGGTACATTGTTTTTTTTGTTGTTCGTGTTACATTTCTTGTATTATGTGGTACGTGTGTGTAAAAGCGAGCAGGCCCTGACTATTTGAACTCTTACGCCGGCTTTACACAGTGTTATGACGGTATGTAAGGGTGCTTTGTTAATAATGACAGCTTTTAGTGTGGTGAGAAGGTACAAACGCATTGCATAGACCCTGGCGAGCAGAATGTGGATCAGCAGAGTGATATATATCTGATTAAAAAATATCTGATTCAGAAATTGCTTACGGACAGTACAGGTACAGAGGCGTTCCAATCCCTACCTTACACCAAATAGCTCTGAAAAATACATTGCATATTAATAATTCCTTAACAAGTATGCAGTGTTTTACGGACGGTTAAAACTGCGCAGTGCTCAAAATGTGGGAACTAGTAAACACTAGTGCCGTCACATGGTAAACATATCTCAATATGGACTAACCTAATGAAACCCAAATTATTCTAACCCAACCCATACTACTATAAACTTTATTAACGAAACCTAACAAAGCGTAATATAAGCTCTGATATACTGATCGATCGAAGTGAATTTAAGTAAAACGAAAGAAACATTGAACTCCTGACGAGTGAAATATAGTGTGCAGTACTACGCGAAACTGGCGGCTATATTCGAGGAAAATTTGGTGCATTTCAGAGCCAACGGTGGGTACTAGAAGCAGGGATAATAGTATGTACATGTGGGTATTTGTATTGTAAATGCAGTATAAAAGTAAATCAAAATAATATAATAATTCAGTGGCAACATTAGCGAAATGTGAACTTGAATATGGCTGAGCCTAATATACACAGCCATTAACTATAGTCTGCAATGGCACTGTAATACACTAGAGCAGAAAAATGTTATTACCAAATTAATATACAAAGTAAAGAAATGGACACATAAATTACACATATTTATGAGAATATTTAAGGCCACAGTGTCAATGTACAAATCTGAATCCATTCGTAGAATGAAATAAAATAGTTCAGCCAAGTAAAGGTCAAGTTGTCCCTGTGCATACCATGAAGGCATATGGTGGAGGAGTGGCAAAGCTCAACTCATTCTTAATCTCAGCACATTGGATGGAGGTGACCTGTTGGCTTTATGATCTGGTTACTTTACTCTGTGGGAAAAAGCTTTGAGTATTCACTGAGTAGGTGGGATGGACCCAGTTCTGGTCTGCACACTTTTTGCCTCTGTCCTGAATCAAAGAGTTCCCTGGCCGTTGAGCCCGTATGAGATGCACAATTGCAGATGTACTTAATTATTAGTAATATAAGTTCATCAACACAGTAAAAGGTGAGTGTACACTGTTGCTTTACATTGTTTACTGTTAGTGAATAGGTATTAAATTTGAGATTGAGGCTGTACAGTTTGGTTCAGCATAACAGATTTCCTTTTCAAAGACTATAAGATAAGCATCTAATTTGCAGAGACAGTAATGGTGTAAAGAGTATGCGAGAGAGCCATTGAACGAACATAGTGTTAATGAGGTTTAAACAGTTGAGTTGTATCATAAGTGATAAATTTCACATGCACTTCTCTGAAACTGATGGAAACAGATTCTATTTTATTTGCTCACATGTAAGTAATGTACCTGGCATGTATAAGATTTAAGTGCAAAATTAAACTGTAATAAATAAGCTCACTTCGTGGATGTTTGCTGTCTAGATATCTCACTATTCATGCCTTTCAGTTGTGTCAGTTGCAAAAAAAAATTGCATTTCTCCATCAAAATGTGGTGTTTGAGGTTTGAGAAACTAATGACATTTTAATTATTCACAGAACTGTCAGAAAATGAATATACAATTGGCCGTGCTCAGGAATGCAAGATTAAAATCTCATATTTAGAAGTTAAGGAGGCTGTTCTGCAGACGATTAGTAAGAAACACTGCAAAATTGTAAAAGCAACACCAGAAGTGTACTTGGAAGATCTCAGTTTCAATGGGACATATGTGAACAGTGAAAAAATTGGAAAAGGCAAGAAGAGAATTCTGAAGAACAATGATCAGATTTCACTTGTACAACCTCAGTTTAGAGGTATGTGTATTAATAAGACAGTTACTTGATGATTGTAGCATATAAGCTATGAACGCAATTTCTGGGTTCAGGTTTGGAGAATGTGGCCCATCATTCTTGCACACTTGAATGGCAGCTAAAGAATCATGCAGAGAACAAACTTGATGAACTGCTTCTAATTTCTTTTTCACATTTTATCTCTTATCATTACACATTGTTGTGTATTTGATTTTTCAGTTTTCTCTTTGGGTTAGCCATGAAAATTCTAGAAAACCTTAATTTAAAAGTGTTGAATCTTGCAATTCATTATCATTTGTGCATAAGGATCATTAGGCCACAGCAACAGTACTGCCAGAATTACCACCAGTGTGAGAAATTCTTTAGGCCCAACCATCACGACTGGACTGTTGAACTGTGAAATGAAAAGCAAAGCTGTATGAAGGAAGTTTAAGTAACTTCAAAGTATATAATATTTGGCTTGTTGTAGTTTTACTTTTGGGTGATTCCCCGGCATCTGAATGCAGACGTTGGGGAATCCCCAGAAAATAAGCATACAACATTCAGAACATGGCAGAAGTTTGAAATCGAGAATATTTGACTTCATACAGGATATATTCATGTTGTTGTGTACATTATGGCAGCATGTTTTCTGTCAGGTGGTGCCAATGTGCTCCTCAAAACATTCTTACGTGCCACAATACACAATGCAACAGCCCAGAATATTCACAGTGATCTCATTTGTACTGGTTGTATGGGTTTTAAAGAGCTCTATGCCACTGTTGCACAGAATTTGTTTTGGGACACCTAATGTCTGTGGGTTTTACCAAGTCATTAAAATACAACATTTAACATATGACTTTCTCACAGTGAGAGAGCAGATAGGTAGGATTAGGTCAGCCACTCACAGGAAGGAATAGGAGAGTAGAGGTGTTCTGCACGATCACCCTTCATAACTTTGTTGTCCCGACGTGCTCAGTCTGGTAGGTGATCCTCTTTCAGGAAACAAGTGTGGTTCACCGAATCACATATAGTTTTAATTTTTCTTTTTCACTTGTTATTTTATTTACTCAATTTATTGTTGATAAAATGAAAAAAGTTGTGCTGTATCGCATTAAACAACTAAATTATGTTTTATCAAAATAACACAGCCACTTGTACTCCCTCACTCACACCTCTCATACGCGACTGACTTCCTTACTGTACTGCTAGCGTCCGCTGTCCGCTGCTAACGTTTTCTCATTTAAATCTCTCCCCTCCTACCTATCACCAACAGTCCTGAATATACGTTGACAAATTAACATACAACGCATGGCCATGAACCGTCCGTAACTGACGCCAGCAATCCTAATAAACAGCTATACTAAAAATGATTGGCTACATTGTGTAGATTGGTGACTGTAGAGTCTGGATGCAGACTGTGTAGAATAAGGAATGGTTGTGTAAAAAAAAAATGAGTAAATGAAGTGAGTTTGATTGATATTCTCGATCTTATCGTGGGCAAACTTTTGTTTCGGTATCCAGTTTTTTTATCATAGTTATGTCTGTAATAATATTAATAAATTATTCTGTTTTTTGCAATACATGAGAGGTTATAAAGTTCATTTTCTAACCCCCCCCCAATCACTGAAATGTCATTAAGTGTCCTGGTTTCTTAGTTTTTTTTATTTTTTATTTTTTTATTTTTTTATTTTTTTTATTTATTTATTTATTTATAAATGGGACCACTAAATGTTCACTGCAGTAAGAATCAGTAAGGTGTGTACACATGAAACCAGAGAAACCCAGTGTGGCTGTTTGTAAGTCTGATGGCAGATGTAGTGCCAGAAAACCAACTGCATGAAACATGGCCAGATGTGGTGAGGCTTGTCTTGTTATGTCTGGAGTGTGATACTTCATGGGCTATTCTTGCTGCATCAGTAGAGCAGTTGAACAGGAAGTATATTTGGTTTTGACACTGACTAAATGGGATATACCATACCTACATGAAAGTAGATAAAATTTTTCCCTGTCTGAACATTTGCGAGGAGAGAAAAGTCTCTTTCCCCTGCCAATATTTGAATCCCAGACCATTCAGCATAGCAACAGGGATGTTGTCCTGAAGGCATGGTGTGGTACTGGGAAGGAGATGGGATGTGAGTTCATCATTATTGCAAGATTTGAGGTTTTCATATTGGTGTTAATGAAGATTTACCTCTTGTGTGACAGTACACAGTGCACTGGTAAATAGTTACTGTTGTTACATAGGAGTGCCATGCCTTTACCTTGGCTGGGTGAAGCAGTTGATACAGTGTAATATTCCAGAAGACCTGAATATTCAACAGCACTGCTGTGAGACCCTCAAATTCCACACATTAAGTAGTTACTGACATTTTTATGTGCACATTATAAATTTTCAGAGTATGGCAGTGCAAGAAAAATTTTATTTTGTGAATATGGCAACATTGCATTTCTCTGAAAATTCAGTAATTAGTCACAAATTGACATGGCTTGATATTGTAGAAAGACTTGGGTCAGAATCAGTATTACTTATTTGTAAAATTAATTATAACATATTGTGTGAATTTACCTTCATTTTGAAACAAATACAGGTGTGAATGTGAGAAAATACTAAATTCTTCCCTAATTCATTTATGGGATGAATCCAAAGGTATCTGTTTCTTTATGGCCACCATTGCCATAATTTTTGTAGTTAGTACAGTCATTAGACATCCTTGCTGGCAGAAATGAGGCTGGTGTCAGTGACTGCTGGTATTGGGTTGTTTTTATTGGATATGACTGCAGTTTGTACCTTGCATGCATGATGGTCTGGTCTCTTGTGGTTAGTATGGTGCTTCCACACCATTAGTTTCTGTGGCACATGGACAACACAAACGTATGGAGCACTGACTAAATGCATGAAACAGATAGGTTGTATGTATTTTTATTGTATCTGGTCATTTCTTTCATGTTAAGAACTGTGTTGTGACTTGTGAGCCTCATCCAACTTTTTGGAAACTCGTATTGTCTGAGCATTTTTCTAAAGAAGCAGATATTTTCATGTAACCTTTCAACGTTTCCCTCCTATATTGATGAATGAACGTTCCCAAGTGGACAAACTGTTCTTCCAGTCTTGCCCCATTTCAGTCAGTCATCTTCCCAGCTACTTTATTTTGACTTCACTTGTTCCAGAATAATGCATAATTAAACAAAGGCATTGAGGTACAGTTAGCACTGAACTACCTTTTACTTTAGTACAGATACAGATATATACTGAGTGAGTATCTCTGTTGTTTTAATTCATGGTTTTTTACAGTGTATGTGTATGTGGATGCATCAGATGATGATAGAAATTTTCCAGAAGAGGTTCAATCAAAGTACATCATTACTAGAGAACTAGGTGCTGGAGCATATGGAAAAGTTTACCTTGTGTTTGAGAAGGTATGCATACAAATAAAAAAGTAACAGTGTGTGTTAATGTACTTTAGCAATGGGAACCCTACGTAGACATGCACAGATTATGAAAGAGCGATGCAAACCATTATTTAATTGCATGTCTTTCAAATGAGGAATAGTGGTGAGATTTTGAACAGGAACAAAATGCTTTGGAGCATTATAATCCATCATGTTTAATAGAATTTAACAGTTGGTCTCAGTGTTGCTGTTCTTGTATTAAGTGTATCCTGCCTTTTCCATGTCATAATGTTAAAAACCATGTAAAATGCTTTACAGAAATGTAGAAGGTATATTTTACCTTTAAACAGCCAGGTTGGTATATAAATTTTTAATGCTTTGTTTATGGAAAACATGAGTATTGTTTGAACAGAAGAAGGTAGAAGTATGAAATTAATGGTATTTTGTGAGAAAATAGAGATTATGCAACATGTCTTAACAATGTAGTAAATTTCCTCATTGCCTAAATATTTATAGTAATTTTCTAGGTTTTTTCTTTTTCATGTGCTTGCATATGTGAATGTAGGAGGTTTAAAGTGAAAAAAAACAATGGAATTGATATGCTGAGGTACTGGAGACTGTATGGTGGCCATTTTGTGCTCCATGTTTGTTTTAAATAAACTCTACTGAAATAATGAAGTCGTGCATGTGTTATGATGACCTTACGAACATATGTTCCTGTTTGCCAGTTGTAATTTCCTACTGTGGCACTTATAGTGATGTCATGAATTAAATGGTTCCCAAATAATATTAGAGTGGTGTGCGTAGATTGCTTTTGTGTTCTGAAAGGTGTTGTTGCTGCCACTGCCATCACCACCACCACCACCACCACCACCACCACCACCTTCATCTTTCTTGTTCCTACTGCTATCACCTAGTGCCCAGAGAAAGACGAACAAAGGGAAAGAAGGAGCACTGTATGAAAGGATTTTATTTGTAACATATGTTGCCTTGTTTTGCAGAATTCATGTGAGCGATATGCCATGAAAGTTGCAGAAAAGAAACACTTTGACAACAGTAATCCAGACAAGGTTATGGCTGAAGTAAACATATTGAGAGGCCTAAAACATGTAAGTTGTAAAAATATGGTGACATTTCACTGTTCCATATCAGTGTTGTGTTAATACTGATCAGGACCCTGTTTGTAGCCTTGCATCATTGAAGTGAAGCATGTTGTGGACACGCCAGATGCAGCGTACATTATTTTAGAGCTCATGGAGGGTGGTGAGCTATTTGATCGCATTAAGTGTTCTGGAAAACTCAAGGAACGTGAGGCAAAGTTAATTTTCTACCAGATTGTGGAGGCAGTGAGATACCTGCATGACAATCACATTACTCACAGGGATCTGAAGGTGAGTCAAAGATTAAAAAAATCTTGGCAGAGGACGTCCCATTGTGTTTAAAGTACATTAATAAAATAAGATTAAATATGTACTCCATCTGACACAACTATATGTTTATTTTATTATTATTCTATTATTGGGTACTAGTTTCGGCCTCAATAGGCCATCATCAAGCCAATGTTTACAAAAACTTAAAATGCTGGTGCATATAGTTTAACTCATCAATTTTATGGGATCCCATTTACATTTATTAGTAGTCTTTACAGTTATTACAGCCTTTAGATGTGCTATCTGTAATAAGTTGTGTTGAGATTTTATATTATGATTACTATGGATTTATTCCAAAATTTTCATTCATTCACAACCTTAAAATCTAAAATTATTAATAATTTCAAAGTATTCCATATGATGTGTATAAGATGTGTTATGAAGGTTGCATTGATAAAATTAGTAAAATTAATAAAATCAGTGTTTGGGTCTCAACTTGTATCTTCAGCTGCTATGCACTTAGTTGGCATTTTTATATATTAGAAAGCTGAGTGCTGGATGTTGTATGCTGCTGTGCTCATGGTTGCAATTATTGTTTCTGTATATTCTTTGTTAGTTGAGAGCTGGGTGTTATATGCTGCGTTGTGTTATGTTTTGACGCTGGCAATGTATTATTCTTCAGTGTAAAGTGGAATTTATTGGAAATAATCATCACAAGAATTTCCTGTAATATTGTGTCAGTTCAGCTCTGTATTGCGTGCTTTCAGCTGGTGCACATGTTTGCATGTTTGTTAATTTCTTTGTAGGGTTTATTGTAATGAAAGGTGAAGTAATCAGTGTGTTCAATATGCAGTGTTTCATGTATGAATGCTAGCCAGAAAATGAGTTTATGTGGCTTATAATTATGTCACCAAAGAACCTACACTGATTTTTATTATATGAGGGAAATGTGTTGCAAAGCAGTTATCTGTAGGGCACAGTGGTTGATAATGCGTGACCTGGGACTTCTGTCAAGAGGGAATAGAAAAGTTCATCCCATGATGTGATTAATTTCTCAGTTGTGATAGGCACTGGTCAGAAAAGAATGGATGGTTTTTATCACAATTACTTCTGCAACACAATACAGGGCTATAGTGGTAGGAGCATTTGTTGTTGCTAGGCCCCAGAACTGTCTCTACATCATCAGCCTTTCTTTTAAAAACTATACATCGGTGCTTCCCAACCAGGGGTCTGCAAAACATAGTTGGGGGTTCCGCAGGAAATTGTAGAAGAAATAAATAAAAATGTTGAAATGCTGTGAAAAATTCCAAATATCCACTAATATGTGGCAGGAATGTTTGTCTGGCAAATGGCAGTACTGGAGTAATCTCTATGTGCTGCCAACTGTCTCTTCGTTTTGTTTTGGTCAGTTTATATTTAAGATTATATTCAGTTGTGTCGGTGTCTGTTACACATTTTTACAGATCTGCCTCACCGAAGGCAACAAAAAGGTTCCCTGGTGTTGACCTTTTCGTAGGTAGGGTTTCTTCCAGATATGAAAAAATTATTATAGGGGATTCTCCTCCATGGAAAAAAAAAGGTTTGGGAACATTGGTCTGCATTGTGATCATCCACACATCCAGATTTTCTTTTCGGATGTCTTATTAATTTATTTACCTTGAATGGCTCATTTACTGACACTTCAAAGTATATCACAGTAATAAGCATCCACATACAAACTCTGTGTGATGTGTATTTCTCATGCCTTGCAATTGTCCTGCAATACTGTTCCAGAAACACATGAACACCACAGCAATAATCAGGTAAGACTACCCCATCCAGTAACCTTTAGAATACTGAATGTGAGCAAACCAATTGATTGATTGTTTTGCATTGGGTTTGAGCCATTACTGTCCCGATGCACCTAGGCCTTATAGATGGGCCCTTTGTGCCCCAAAATTTGATATCAGCTCAGGACAGCCCTTTCCCTTTACCAAAGTTCCAGATGGCCCCCAGATTTAAAATCTCAATGGCCTCTGGGTCCAAGAAAGGAACCCAGATATACATTTCTCTCTCAAAAGGTCCCAGCAAGTTAATCCCCTCCATTTTCCCCAACAGGGCCCCTGTGGAGAGAGATACCTGCTTACAGGGCATTTTTACATCTCTCTTGATATATCTCTTTATCTCAAAGGCCCTAAGAGCGGCCCCTATAGAAACAGACACCCATTCTGGAACCTTATTTAACATATCATTCAGTGAGCAAATCAAAGTAAACACAAGGTCATTGTGTTGAGAGAGCTTGTATTTATTGGAATGCCACTGTAATGATGTAATTGGATGACTACATTCAGTACTGTACTTTCACAAATGTACTGTTGGTTGTGATTCACTACAGCTGTGTAAAGAGTATATTACAATTACTTTGTGGATGGGAGTGGAAAGGGCAGTGAAGTCAGTGTAAAGATCGCATTGATGAATCCCGTTTTTGCATGTAGTTGTCCCTTCTTTGTAACATAAATTATGAAGCAGGGAGAGCTACACAGCAGGATTATATTTGTCTGTATATGAGTTCAGTATTGATTAAACATCTTCCATGTGTTTACATATTTAGCAGTGAATGTTCATTTCTAAATAAGCATTTGCTCATTGTAAAAGTTTGTGACCTGTAAGTCTGGTCTGTAGTGATAGATGCTGAACAGCAATTTTTATTTTGGGAACTGGAGACTGTATATTTCACACTTTTCACTTTCTAGTGGAGAGTTTGTTGTAAAGTGAGAAAAGACAACTGATTTGCAGACATATTAAGATGATGAGCAGTGTAACTTTCAGAAGAGCAAATTGATGATTACTTTCATATTATTTCAAATCGTAGCAGTACGTGACCACAGTTTCATCTTATGAAGAAAGAGTGTGTTTTCTCTTGTAGCCTGAAAACATTTTGCTGTCAAGTGACGAGCGTGAAACTCTTGTGAAAGTATCTGACTTTGGCCTCTCCAAGTTCGTGAACTCACAGAGTATTATGAAGACCATGTGTGGTACTCCACTGTATGTTGCACCAGAAATACTTGAAACCAGAGGATTGGGCTCCTATACAAAAAAAGTTGATATTTGGAGCCTGGGTGTCATTTTGTATGTTTGGTAAGTGGCAATCAGACTGCTTGTGCATGTGTGGTTTGGTTTGAATTCTGTTTCTGCAGCCCTGTTAGAAATTTTGGAGACAAATCTGCATGCTTGATCTAGAGAGGTATTTTATATGTAGACTAGAATAAAACTTCTGAGAAATTTGAGGGGGAAATTTTTACAGTTGTCAGCTTCAGGAGTGTTGGGTTTGGAGCATACAGTATATTGAACAAGCAATGTCTTTTATACAGGGTGTCCCAGGAGGATAGGACCTAACTTCGGGAGAGTGTTCCTTAGGTCAAACTATACCGATATAACCCAAAACACCTATATCCAAAGTTCAATGGTTACGGAGATATTGGCCAGAGAAAAGTGT
>Ga0136643_10015761_pt1 | contig 11356 bp, 7 predicted proteins | sample TergutLab28metaG_FD_96883 | JGI IMG/M metagenome (GOLD analysis project Ga0136643, IMG submission 96883) | Labiotermes labralis P1 segment gut microbial communities from Petit-Saut dam, French Guiana - Lab288 P1 (version 3) (version 3) | ecosystem: Host-associated > Arthropoda: Insects >... | reverse complement strand
CTAGGCGTGGATGGGTGAATAATATTAGGATGGATCTCCAGGAGGTGGGATGTGGGTATATGGACTGGATTGGGCTGGCCCAGGATAGGGACAGGTGGAGGACGCTTGTGAGTGCGGTAATGAACTTTCGGGTTTCGTGATATGTGGGGAATTTTTTGACTAGCTGCAAACCAGTTAGCTTCTCAAGAATGACTCTGCACCATAGATTAAGTAAGTAAGTATTGTATAGTGTCTTTATAAATGTGTTCCTTCTTCCATTATCACAATCAAATCGGTGGACAGAAAGAATTTCACAACGAAAGTTGGAATACTATAAGGTAAACAAGAAAACGCAGACTACAACAGAGGAGCGTGGAGAAGAAAACCAACTAGATGCTACTGAATGCCTTATTGCACTTATAATCTGCTTAACATCTTTCGGCCATTTATATGCCCATCATCATGAGCTCTAGATTATACTTGTGTTATTACCGCATATGGTGTGTAATGCCTTGGTTGCTGGTGGTCGGCGGTCAGGTGCAGGGCAGCAGGCTATGCGTCCGGGATGAGGGAAATTGTGCGAGTTCCTGATAATGAGCATATTAAGTGCCCGAAACATGTTGAGCAGATTATAAGTGAAATAAAGCATTCAGTTGCATCTAGTTGGTTTTCTTCTTTACGCTTATACTACGATGCACGGACAAACATACATCAAATTTACAACAGAGGAGCCGTGTAAATGCTCAAGTAGAGGGTAGCCGATCCTCTTGTCCGTGTGGCGTAGTACGGGTATGATGACTGCAAACTACTGATTGCTGGGATCGCATTTTCAAATCCCACTGATATTCGTCTCATGTTGGTTATATCGAAAAATATAAAAAATGCAATATGGATTTTCATGAAATTTGACATTTGACTTACCGAAAATCTGTGCAGAAACTTCTTGTTTATTAAATACTTACAATACTAACGATTACTACAAGCGAAGACGAACGCACCTTTATGAAAACTCTCTAAATTCGCTAGAGAGAGAGACATATTTCGGACAGATTTGTTGGTAATCCCAACAAACACATTTTATGTTCAAAAATAATTTTCCGAAATTTGAGGCGTTTATGAGATAATGTGGAAAAATATGGTTGAACCAGACAGGCCACAGAAGATAATATAAAACGACGCACGCGTTAAGGGTGTTGCATAAGTAAAGCTTCAGACGCACACTCAGAATATGTCATGTGTATTGGTTTTCCACTGTAATAATTATTTCGCGAATGCGCTTCAATATTACGCCGAACATGGCCTGTCTCATGCTGTTTGTGAGTTATTTAGGTAGCGGCTTCTTCTTCTTCCAGCTGATCACTCATTCAGAGGATTTCTAACACGTGTGTTTGTGTCTAATTGTGTGTGGTCTAGAAACCTCCAACAGTCGGCCTAGGCCCGTCTTGGGTTGTAGGATAAAGAAAAAAAAAAAGTATCGATGCACTATGCACGATGAAATACTTGCAGTTATGGCACAGAACTTAGAGTATGCCATTAGGAGGGTTCAGTTAATCCAGGTTGGCTTGAAATTATATGGTACAGTACATATCGGCTTCTGGCTTATGTTGATGAGTTCATGCGGAGTATTTGCGTTTAAGCTGGTGATGCAAATGTACTGGAAGGAAGCGTCATACTAAACAGGAAAACGCAGAAGCTTTGGTAGTTGCTAATAAGGAGATTGAACTAAAAGTAAATGCTGATAAAACTAAGTACATGGTCATGTCTGGTAATCAGAATGCAGGGCAAAGCCGCAATATAAAGAATGATAAGTGTTCCTGTGAAAGGGTGAAACAACAATTTTAACCTTTTAAAGACGAAGCGCAGACTGCTTTACTTAAAGGCCCAGTCCGTACCGCGCTGTAAACACTTTTCATCTCGGTTATAAAAACCACTCCTTTTATGCTGTAAGTGGCAGAAGTCGCTTTTTGTTTTCAGATAAATAAAAGACACACAAATAGAGTGGGGGCAGAGCGTACAGTTGTTGAATGTTAAAACCGTTTTTGCATCACATAACCAGTAAGCTTTAAAGGGTTAACAAATCGAAATTCTATTCAGGAAGAAATTAAGAGCATATTGGAGTCAGGGAATGCCTGCTATCATTCGGTGCAGAATCTTTCGTCTTCCAATTTGCTATCCAATTATTTAAAGATTAGATATACAGAACAATCATTTTGCCTGTTGTTTTGTATGATTGTGAACCTTAGTCACTCATATTGAGGGTGGAATCCAGGCTGAGAGTATCTGAGAGTAGGGTGCTGAGGATAATATTTAGGTCTAAGAGGGACGAGGTGACAGGGGAGTGGAGAAAACTGCATAATGAGGAAACAAATGATTTGTACTCCTCACCAGATATTATTCGAGTGATTAAATCGAGGATAATGAGATGGGCGGGTCGTGCAGCTCTTATGGGAGAGAGGAAAGGTTATGCAGGGTTTTGGTGGGGAAAGTTGAGGGAAAGAGACCATTTGGAAGACCTAGTTGTAAGTGGGAGGATAATAATAGGGTGGTTCTTCAGGAAGTGGGTGGTGGGGGTATGGACTGGATCGAGCTGGCTCAGGATAGGGAGAGGTGGCGGACAGTTGTGAATGCGGTAATGAACCTTCGTGTTCCATAAAGTGCGGAGAATTTCTTATCTAGCTAAGACCTGGTTAGCTTCTGAAGAAGGACTTTGCTCCTTAGAGTAAGTAAGTTTGTAAGTAAGTAAGTAACTTAAATTACAATTATAGATCCATTGAGCAGCGTCTTTCGTGCGAAATAAGAACTTGCGCATTTATTCAAGAGCTTTCCTGCCGCTGTTGAATTCGGAATGGTTAGTAACGTGTTCACAGGTACAGTAGAGTACAGTACAGTACAGTAAAGTACAGTAAAGTACAGTAAAGTACAGTACAGTACAGTACAGTACAGTACAGTACAGTACACACCACTCGCCCTCACCATGTGCCAGACAAATTCTTTCCAGAAACACGTCGTACTTTTTAAACATATATTTCAGTACTATCTTCCAATGTACGTTTAGAATTTCGAAAGTTCCCTTAATTTCAAATTTTCCCACGGAAGGTCTTCACACAATTTGTATCTGTCCCATATGTGTGTATTAATAGAATTTGTATATATTTTTGCCTTTTTTTAAGCTCATGGTTCCGTGCATCTTAATTCAATTTTTAATAAAAATCCAACCAGATGCAACAGTATGCAGATATTTATTTACTGCAAAGTCACTCTACATGTTTCGGGTGTCAGAGCACCCATCATCAGGAGCACTAAAAACTGTAACCGCAACCTCCGATACAGGTCATAATACTGGTACAGCTACTTCCCTCCAACGTGGCCCAATCGGGCCACGTTGGAGGGAAGTAGCTGTAGTGTCTGTAAATATACAAACACAATAGGATGGACGACATCACATTAATGTTTATGATATACCTTGACTATAACTTCATTCTCCGATTCCTCCTTCCAAGAAGCCCTACCGAGTGTTGTGTGTCTGTGTGTGATCTCGAAACCTCAATAATGATGCAGTCTAGGCTCAAGTAGATCTGTTGCGCCATAGAAACCCACAAATAACGTCCTTCTGCCTCACAGACTAACATCGTTGATTCCTCTCATGTAACTTACTATAGAGTTCTGTTTTTGTGCTTAAATGCCAAATGCAAAAGCACAGGGAAAAATAAACCTAAGGGCTGTCGATTTCACATTGCTGCCACTTAATAAACCCCCCCACCCCACCCCGCAAAATGAAGAAATCTCCAGTACCCAATGAAGGGGTAGATGAGTGTGTCCCAGAAGCAATCTGAGAGTCGTCGCTGATAACTGGGAAGTTAATCGCTTGGTTGGCTGGAGAGCCTGTAGAAAGAATTTCGACATTTCTTGTACAGATAGTGTGATGTGGGAAGTGTGTCAAACCCGTTGTGTGTGTGAAACTTGGAATATTGTATGTAGTCAAATACAACTGTGTCACATGAGGTGTATTTAATGACTATATAATGGGCAACTGCATATTTCGGCCTGTGCTGGCCATCTTCAGGTTGTCTTAGGGGAACTTAAGATCTTACTATAAGCATGCACGCGCACGTGCGCGTGCATGCTTATAGTAAGATAGTAAGATCCAATATATAGTCATTAAATACACCTCATGTGACGCAGTTTGACTACATACAATTTTCCAAGATAGTGTGATGGTAATAAACATAAAAAGCTAAATCAGGTCCATTAGGGGCCCGAGGTGCCCAGAGGGTTCCAGGAAGTTAAGGTTCCCAGATTACGTGACAATGGCCCAGAATGGTGGTAAGGTTGTCAGCCCTACGCACCGGCCGCATTTACCCCCAGGAAATACTCCTGGTACTCATTTCTGTTACAGGCTGAGTCGACCCCACGGCCAAAGTGCGATCGGAAGGATTATGACAGTGAAAAATCCCAGTGACACCATCTGGAATCGAACCAGCGACCTTCCGATTTGTATCACAGCGCCTTAACCACTGGTAATAAACATAATGAAAGTATAAACTTAAGTGAAATAAACTATGAGAGTTTTCGCGAATGTGACAGGTGATCATTAGTATTCCGTTTTCTTTGGCCTCCGTACAGTCGATCTTTCTCTTGGTATTTTCGAAATGTGTAATTAAGTCTTTGGTTTAGGCTCACTGATACCTCTGCTTCTTTGCATTTTTAGCATGAAAATGCTTCATCTACTAGGTTACATTGCCAGAGGGTGTTTCACCTACTGCATGCGTCGTTGTGTTTTCCTTCCTTGCGCTTAGTGATGGTCACTATGCGTGTTCGCGTGCACTCCCTCTCCTCACACAGCACGCCAGTGTTCCCCTAATATTCACAGCATTAGCTCTGTATATACAAGTAATTAAGAGTCTGCTGAGTTTACGGCCATTATTTCCGTGCTTTGAAGACTCTAGCTTGTTTCAAGTTGTCCAACTCCCGCTGCTTGGATCTGATCGCGTGGCTCTGTACAAACTAAAGTTTTCTTTGTGATAAAACGGCCAGAGTTCTGAATTATAAAGAATGAGTTTCGGAAACTTATGTAAATTCTTGAAGACTGCCTCAATTTCCTAGCGTTACACTCACTTTACCTCTTTTTAAACTCAGATTTCACTTGCCGGTCCCAGTGGCCACGCGGTCTAAGGCGTAGGTCTACGGCCGTTTGCCTGCTAGGATCGTGGGTTCGAATCCCACCGGGGACATGGATGTTTGTCTGTTGTGAATGTTGTGTGTTGTCAGGTAGAGGTCTCTGTGACGAGCTGACCACTCGTCCAGAGGAGCTCTGTCGCCTGTGGTGAGTCTAGAAACCTCATGAATGACGAGCCATACCCAATCACTTGTGATTGAGCTTCAATAGGAAAATTTATCACTGGATGTATTTCCTACATACCCATTCAATGTAGCCAGCCCATTAGCTTATAGAGTACTCTGTACTCTGCTGATTTCAATAGAGAGAGAGAGAGAAAATATTTTACTTAATTGTTGCAATTCGCAACTTTCAATAGTTCAGAGCACAGAAAATGTATAAAAAAATCACAAACGTTAGACTGTTCTTTGATGTAGTTTGTACACTTTGATTTACGTAAGACAGAATAAGCAAAAGGAGAAGAAAGGAAGGAAAGTGAATTAGATCTCAATTCCATAACAAATATTACCCCTTCAAGTTTTTTCTGTGCACGCCATGAAGTCTTATGTGGTAGATTTATAATTTCTTTAATCCCTAATCTCGAGACTAAATAGCATAATTTCGTGCCCTGGACGCCCTATTTCCTGGGAAAGCGACCCCATTACCCACTGAAAAGAAGGCTGCTCTGGACGCTTTGAAAATAAGATAAACAAATTTTCCGCAGCCAGAAACCCAATTTCGACTTCTCAGTTCGCGTTCAAGTCACTGTCTCATCTACTCCTATTAGAATGACAAAATCAATTAGGGTGAGTTGGATGCAACTTGTGGCACACCTGAGAAATATACGAAGTTAAAACAGAATTTCGGAAGAAAATATCACGAATTTGATTTAACAGAGCACATAAAAGTTGATGGCATGAGAATATGAATTGGAATTTAGGTGTAAGATCGTGGATTGGGGTCGGGTGGCTGGTGGTTTTCCTTATTTTCATCCCCGGATTGAAAGTGGCATACGGTCCACCTTCCTCCATAATGCTGATGGTAGCTATTTGACAAGGGACACATTAAAGGAAAAGACAAAGAGTTTAATCCCAAAATGTCTTAGATATCATCCGTAGAAAGCAAACAAATAAGCAACTCACTGCCAGTAGAAACCCAAGCTTGAACAACCTTTGGGTTGAATTCTGAACCAGTTAAACCTCTGGTGTTTCTCACTCTTTCCTGAGATATTTGTTTTAATGTTACAATATCCTTTTCGGTGTTCAAATTAGTTGTTTTTATACAGCTGTTTCCTCGAAGTTTCTGAACAAGTTCTTGTTAGCCCAATGTCCAATTTATCACAGCCCCTTAACCTCTGTACACACCAACCGTGGTGCATTACAGATTATACTTTGAACTTCCTGGCAGTTTTACATGTACCAGACCTACCGTCTGTAACTGACAGATGAACACCTCAGTGAAGTTTGGGTGCCATTAAACGGAGAAGTCATTGCATAATTCCGCATTTTTCTTAAACGTGTCTTTCGTCAGGTTCTGGAAACGAATCCTCAGACGTGGAAGCAGTTTTGTTTCGTTCTAGTGAATGAAATACTCTTGGCTGTCTTGTCTTTACTTTCTACTTAAATAATGAGATGACGACAGGTCTCCAATATATGTGCCATATATATCATATTTTTTTACTTTTTCACAAAAACAACCTGCGCTTCAGAAAGAAATAAAGACAGGTAGAGTTTTTTCTAAATAATTAAAAGCAATGTTAATTTGTTTAATTGTATGTTATTATTTAACTTTGCTTAATCTACCCTGACTACACTAAAGAGTAAAATAATCGTATGATTGACAATAATGAAATGGATATGACCTTCAACAAAGCAGTAGTGACAATTCAGTGGAGATTTACTATCCCAGCTTCTACATGAATAGACTGAGAAAAAACATAAGAAATCTTGCCATCGTAGCCCATGACCATGCCGAGATTTGAACCTGGCACTTCACGTTATAATTTATCACTGTCCTACTGAGGTGGACCTACTACAAGTAGCTTAAAAGAGAGATGTTTGGAGGTGAGGTACCAACAAAAGAAAAGAATTTGAACATTTTAGCCACTAAGCAATTCCAAAAGTTCCGTTATAAATTTGAATAAGAAATAATAAGGGGCAAATTTCATACATAAATATCTGTTATTGTAAATTCCAGGTTTTCAACAAACACAGAAGGCCCCTCCTTACAACAGACCGTACTCGAGAAGAAAAATACCGCAGACCAGTTCCTGAGGTACTTAGAGAGAGAATATATTTGCGGACATGAGCTTACGTATTTGTTGCATTCAACACGTACAATACATGAAGAATGAATCAGCCCGTCTGTGTGTCTATCTTTCGTCCTGCAAGTATTCACCCTCATTTGACGCTGACATATAATTTCTTTTCTTATATTTCACTAAAAGAAAAATCTAATAACTTTTTCAATTACATTATCTACATTTTTCCTTGATTTTCGTAATTACAGGTAGGGCAATTTAAATTCTTATTTCAGAAATACTGATTTTATGAAAAAATTATCAATTTTCTTGCACTTAAACGTCAGTCTGTGATTAAACGCAAGTAACACTAGTTTCTTAATTTCAGTACACGACTATCAATAAGAATGCAGACTCTCCACACTCGGAATAGAAGCAGGGATATATAGTTTTTATTTGTGTTACGGTGCGATTAAACCCGTGTGGTCAATGTTTCTTTAAGTGTTAGTATAATTGTTGCTTCGTTACAACATACAAATGCCAAGATACTTTCTCTGTCTAGGCTACATATGCAATGTACATTCCTGTATTGGATTAAAGCAGACATTCGGTTATCGTGATCGAGGATTTAACCACGCGAGCGGTAGAGCGGTGTTTGGCAGATCGGAAAGTTATATCTCATTTTGATCTACACGTCTTCCAGTGAATGGCCGTGACTCAAGGACCCATGAAAAATATCCTGTAGTCCTTAAAACAATAAAACTATCCTTTATTGCTTAAGGCAAACAACAATCCTGTAATGGGCAAGTAGATTACACGAGCCAGACGAACGGTGTTTCTTTCAGCCTGTGATGTTACAGTCCACAGTTCACCAATTTATGCCTTTGGATTTCACTTTTGTACAGCATGTATTACCATATTAGTCACTGAAAGACTTACAAAGACGAAGAACTGAAGCGGCGGAAATGAAGTTACTGAGATCTCTGGCAGGCTACACCCTTTATGACCACAAAACAAATGACTACATACGCCGCGAACTGCGGATTACAAGCATACTAGCAAGATAGATGAATACAGACGGAACTGGCTTTCACACTTGCAAAGAATGCCACAAAATCAAATCCCTTTGAAATCATACCACTACAGGCCACAAGGAAGGAGAACAATTGGAAGACACAAGAAGTGTTGGCGCGAGCAGCTGTAACTCTGGAGACGGAACGGACCAAAGGGTCTAATCCTTGATGTTTATGATGACGATGAAGACTGTATATCCTGCACACGGTTTATATTTTGTGTCTTGCATTTAGCTTGGAACAAAGAGCGATTATTTCCTTATACAGCATTAAACGGCAGGAATTTATAACGAATAAAAGTGTGTTGACTGCGCGGTACGATGTAAACCTCTAAATAAAATTCAGGTTGTAAAAACGTTTTATTTTCCAGACGGTTTCTTCCAGGTCCTCTTTTAACCTTTAGACGCCTAACGTCAACTATAGTTGACGTACCGCACCGCTAACCTCCAAAGTTGCATTTTATATATTTATTCAACAAATATATGTACCCAATATTTTAAACATAGTATATACTCCCCGTTTTTTTCTCTTCAAAATGTAGTTTGTTTCACAATTCTAACGTATTTGGTTCCTGCATTATTCACATTTTATATACAGGGTGTGCTAAAATTAAAAAATAATTCCGGCGCCAAAAGGTTAAGATACCTGTTTACTGGACATAAGGTCAGACTGCAATGTAAATAACACGTTGTGTAAACAGAGCGATCGGTAAGGCCCTAAAAGCGAAGAATAGAATTAGAGGGAAGGCATTAGCAAAGATATTGCAGTAAATAATCTGCTTATTTCATGCCACATTACTATTAACTCCGCAGACTTTCTTGTGCACAAATAACAGGACAATTTAAACTCGTAACAAGTTTATGGAAGTCAGTGAAGTGCACAAAACAAAGAGTAGAATATTTTTATAATTACTACATTTAGTCGCTCCAGAGAAATGATAAAAATGGCATATCTTTGTATTTTTTTGAGTCGCAACGTAGAATGCTGATGGCATTGTGAAAGAGGTCATATTGTTTACTGGTGTAGGAACGAGTCATTTTATGCTTTAACAATAAATCACACACGATACCTAAGCCACCAGTCTAGGAGGAAAACAAGGAAACAAAACTTGGATTCTCAAAGTGTTCTGTCGCCTTATAAATAGATCATAGGATAATTGAAAGAACACTGATTTTAGTTACTCTTAACAACAATAACATAAATCAGACCAAAACACGCGTCTCTGCAAAGAGTGTGTTTCCGTTTATAAAAAAATAAATTTTTTATTTTCGCAAATTGAAAGCAAAAGTAGAAAATTATTTTATTTTTCAGGGTTTAACAAAAGCAATGGCTATTTTTACTGATCATACAGCTTTATCATTATAGACTTTTCAGAATGATACAGACATTTCTTCGGAAGGTCGGTTAGCCCATGAAAAAAAAAAATGCAAGAAATCAGAAGACATAAATTTTTTTAAAAATTATTCGACATGAAAGCCTGCGAACTTAAACCACATCATCTATCAAGTCATCCCCAAAGCACTAACTTCCACAGGTTTTCAAACTCGTCACTCTCACTTGTCTCCTGCGCAATAAATTTAGTGTTGTTGGAGCGGTTTTAGGGAAAGGAGAAAATGCAATATCGCGTAACATTCAGGAATAAGAGCCTGCAAATAGCTAGAATGTTCAGATGTTTAAGAATCCAGCTTCCTACTTTCGGCATCATCTGCAGATTGTACATAAAAGAGAAAGCAGCCGAGTTGGTGTGATCGGCATAGCGACTAGGCGACAGGCTGGACTATCTGGGATTCGAATTCCATCAGATGTAAGAAATTTGTCTTTTCTTCACAAAGTCCTGAAAGACTCTGGGGCCCATACATCATAACACACAATGGTAAATGAGGTTTTGCTTGGGGTTAAAGCGGCAGGTACGTGAGGCTGACCACTCGCCTACATCTATTGCAGAGGTTAGAAATCAGAGGCGCTACTACCTCCATTCCCCCTATACGCCTTCATGTTGGTTGTAGGGAAAATTAACTTTTAAGATTACCTCCTATATTGCGCTGTAAACCCAACCCTTTCAAAGTAACATCGTTAGTACATACGAAGTCATTCAATTCAGCCAGTTCACAGGTTGCAATTAGGGAACAACTACTGCAAACTGTGCTAGACATTATGGTGTACATTTGCAGAACGTCCGTGTAAAATGTAAATTACTTAGGTCTTCTATCCAACATGTCATCCAGCTTGAATTTTGGATATCGAGGGGAGGGAATCTCAGAGGCGGCACGGTGAGTGTCGCGTGACGTATAGGGGCAGCACCCCCCTGCAGTGAGTGCGTGTCGGCATAAATATGTCTGTTGGTTTTCCGGCAGTCGTTGTTACATTCTCCCCGCAGACTACGGGCTGAAATTAATCCTGTGGTGAAAGTTACGATAAATACTCCATTCAATCTCCGAGTTGAATCTAGGCCTTCTAAGAGATGGTGATAAAGACGCCCGAAAAAAAAAAGTCATCAACAACGTGTTTGTGTTTTTGCTTGGACCTTACGTGTGTATAACAACTATTGAGAGGTATTTGTTCGGCTGGCTTTGTTGAACCAACACTTGCCATGTTCCTGTTTCTGTACCACAGTTTCCTATATACCCTCGGTGTGACATGGATTCTTTCATAAAACAGACGTTTGATCCTTAAACTCATAACCAAAATAATGGTTAAAATCAACATTAAGAAGTTTGATCTTAATTCAGTGCCTTTCAAAACAGTCGACAAATGGACCACATCCTGAACCACAGATTCAGTGTACTGACTATCTATTAATAAAGTAAAATCTAAAAAAAAAAAAAAAATCCCCCGTGCCCAAACGGGAGAAAAAAGAGTAAAAGGGAGAAACAGCCCCACTCATTCTAAACCACGCCACTCGATGGAGTG
>Ga0136643_10015760_pt1 | contig 11356 bp, 10 predicted proteins | sample TergutLab28metaG_FD_96883 | JGI IMG/M metagenome (GOLD analysis project Ga0136643, IMG submission 96883) | Labiotermes labralis P1 segment gut microbial communities from Petit-Saut dam, French Guiana - Lab288 P1 (version 3) (version 3) | ecosystem: Host-associated > Arthropoda: Insects >... | reverse complement strand
GCAAGCACTGCTTTTTTAACTTTTTTCATAATTTAAAACTCCTTTATATTTTTGGATTTTATTTAGTATAACACATGACGTATATTAATGCAACACTTTTGTATAGTTATGCATGAATAAATTGTTTGTAACTCTTTTAATCGAAAAAATCAAACTTCTTCAATTTTGTACTTGTTTTTAATTCTCTTTTCGATATCATCAACAGACGGTAGGGTTTCGCCCAATTCATGCGGGATAAAATCAGACAATTTGTATTCGCTAACGCCGATTGGTTTATTTATATCCCGTAAGGCATATTCGGCGGTTAGTTTGTCATGCTCCGCACAAAGCAAAATGCCAATGGTTGGGTTGTCATGTGGTCGGCGCAGAATATCATCTATTGCCGAAAGATAGAAGTTCAACTTGCCTGCGTGTTCGGCTTTAAATTCGGAATTTTTTATTTCAATCACGACAAAACAGTTAAGCTTGAGATTATAAAACAACAAGTCGATATAATAATCTTTGTTGCCTATCTCTAAGTGGTATTGGTTTCCGACAAATGCAAATCCTGTGCCTAGTTCCATAATTGTTTTGGCAATATTTGCAACAAACTCTTGCTCAATTTCACGCTCTATAAGGCCTTCCCTCGCTTCGACAAAATCGAAAACATAAGGATTTTTTAATGTTTCCTGCGCTAGTTCACTTTGCGGCGATGGTAATGTTTTCTCAAAATTGGTAGCCTTGTCTGCTATGGCTTGCCGTTCGTATAGCTTAATACCTATTTGGTGCATAAGGACATTCCTTGACCAACCGTTTTCTATAGTTTTATCTGCATACCAAAGGTAGGTCGTTTTATCCGATATTTTGTCCATGAGTAATTGCAAATGATACCATGTCAATTGTGCAAGTGTCGCTTGCACAATTTCAAATTCGGGGAACATTGCTGCAAACTTACGCATATATTTCAGGTTACGCACAGAATATCCTTTTGTGTTTGGAAATTCTAATTTTATATCACGAGCAAGATTATCAACAAATTTATTGCCCCATACACTGCTCTCGATTATAACATTGCCAATATTCCAATATAGCAATATTAGTTCACGATTTGCGCCAAAAATAGCTTTGTATTGGGCAGTCTGAATTTGCGATTTTACATTTTTTAAAATTTCAAAATAATCGTCATTGTTTATCAACACAAAATTATCCTCCTGTATCCGGTAAGACTAAACTCTGTATAGTTATACAGCAAAAAACCGCTGCGGGATTGCAGCGGCGTAAAATATACGTTTTTACGGCTTATAATAATTCGACTATTTCTTCAGGCAAATCTTCTTTTTTCCAATTAATACAGGCAACAAACTCCACGTCGTTTTTCTCGGAAAGATATTTTAATCTTATCGCAAATTTAACCAAATCATCACTTTCTATTTTCTTTATTATATTGTTCAGCCCATCAATATAAACTGTTTTTATATCGCTGTCCATAGCCAATATGCCCAGTACAAAGCCTATAAATTCTCTGTAATTTGCAAGCACCCCCTTGCCTGCCTCTATAAAACGGATATTGTAATGTAAATCAGATGTGATACGGCGGTCGTCATCTATAAATACCAGATTGCCGTCCGTTACCGCCAGTTGGGCGTTAGCCCTTTCTATAAGTTTTTTGGTCTTGCCCTCACCCTTGCCGCCTGCAATAAAATGCACCATTGGAATCTCCTCCTGTTTTTTATTTTAATGATATAAGAAGTATACCACAGAAATCATTAATTATCTAATTTAATTGGAACTGTTTCAAACACCATCCGCCGCCTGTCATTTTTCTTATCTTCATACATATTTTTATCTGCCCTGTCTATAACGGTAGAAATATCCTGCCCTATTTCGCTTTTTATCGCATAACCTATAGCTATGCCTCCGCCAAGCAGTTCCTTTCTCTTATCTGAAAAAACACTTTTTATATTCGCTATTAATTCATTTAGCTTAGATTCGGCTATATTAGGCGTAATAATCGCAAACTCATCTCCGCCTATTCTGGCAACAGAGCCGTATTCGCCGATACAATCCACAAGAATCCTTGCGGCCTGTCTAAGCAGCTCGTCCCCTGCGGTATGACCCATTGTGTCATTAACCTGCTTCAGTCCGTTGACATCTCCCATAATTATGCCTAAGGGCAGAGTTCCGCTTTCGTTATAACCCGAAAGAAGTCTTTCGTAACCCCTCCTGTTATACGTACCCGTTAATTCATCTATAGTGCTTACGGCCTGTAAATCCCTGAGTGTCTTTCTTATAGCCGTCATATCGGAAAACGTAACTATAATACCCACGATATTTTTCTTTCTGTCATATATATAGTTCCTTTTTATTGCGAATGATGAAAACAAAGAGTTTTCCTTGTCCGGAAAAAACAGCTCCTGCCTTTGCAAGCGCTCGTTATTTTCAATAGTAGCCCCCTTTTCTTCAAGCATCTCAAAAAGAATATCGATGGTAGCCGGGTCGGAGTCAATACCGTGCTTTTTCAGCCATTGTCTTGCGGGGCTGTTTATATCGGTTATTATCCAATTAGTATCAAGTACAAATATATACTCGCCTATGGCCTCAAAAACTTGGTTTCTGGCAAGTATATAGGTAGAGGTGGGGCTTGTATCCATTGCGAAGTACAAAAAGAACAAACTAAAGGTCGCCCCCCAGAGTGTGCTGTCTATGATTTGGCCGGGCAAAATAAACAATACCAAAATATTGGCCAAACCGCTGACAGAGCAGCCCAAGAGTATCATATAATACCTTAGCCTGGATGCCCTTGACACCTTTCTTATTTTATTTATTACTAAAATATTTACCAAGATCATTGCCGCATAGCTGTAGCCCGTGTGTACCCAAAACCAAGGCCCTCGCTGGTTATACACCACCCTGGAGGGATAGGTCTGAACCACGGCGAAACTTGTACGGAAAAGGTTATGGAAATCGTTTGTAAAGTTTAGTATAACTGTTATTGCCGGCAGTATGCACAGCAGTATCAAATATTTTCTTGTGGTAAATCGCTCATAGTCCGTAAATTTTAAAACATACAGTAACAAGGCCACAGGCATAAAAGGAATGAAAAGCATTTGCAGCGGGAAGAAAAATTCCACTATTTCTATAGTCAAAGAGGCGGCTGTCACGGCATGAAGTATGTTCCATATCAATATAACGAAACACAGGAAATAGAAGCTGCCCGAAGCCGCATCTTCCCTTTTTGTGAAATAGGTTAGTATTAGTATAACCACAGAAATTAAAATAAGAGGTAAGGATACATAAAATGTGTAATAGCCAATCAAATTCTCTTCTCCTTCCGCTTAAAGTTTAAAACGGTCGGGTTACCAATCTAACCCGACCGTGTTCTTTATAACTTAATAACTTATTTACTATTTTGCACCGGCGGCCTTTGCAAAGCTTAAATCCACAAATTTTTCCATATCTATTTTACCTGATATGGCAGGTATGGAAACGGTGTCAATCAAATAGTTTTGGGCGGCGTCCAATTCCTCTAATGTAGGCATAAGCTTATCGGTAGTTACCCTTTCTTTCGGGTCGTCTAAAATAGCTTTTACCACATCTTCAGGTTGGTTAAGGAAGGCGAGGGCAGTCTTTAAAGTGCCTTCTTTATCGGATTTAACCTCAAGCCCCGATTTTACAAAGGAATTGATAAGGGCTTGTACCGTTTCGGGATGCTTTTCTATAATCTCATCTCTTACAACAACGCCGCAACATGGGTGAGAATCGGAAATCTCCTTAGAAAGGCTTAAAATGTTACCAAAGCCTGCGTTTACCACTACGGTGCCAAAAGGCTCGGCTACTATATAGCCTGCTATCATGCCCTCTTGGTCGTATTCTATCATCATGGGGATTTGGCCCGGTGCCACCACCTCTGTCATAACGTCTTTACCTATGCCCAAGCTTAAACCCTCAGAGGCAAGCAGCTTATGGAACAGCGCATGGTGCATGGAGGCTTGATAAGGGATTAAAACAGTCTTGCCCTTAAAATCCTGCAAGGTGTTTACGTTGGCACGTTTATTTGTAACAACGATGCTTCCGTCTCTGTGGCTTAAAAGCAGCAACTTTATGTTCTTTTTGGCATGATATAAATCCATTGCATAGGGCGCAAGCATAAAAGCCATATCTATACTTTCGTCCATCAGGGCGTCCCCTACCTCGTTCCAACCAAACTTTTGTACAAGTTCTACATCCGGTGTGTCCTCAAGCTTATTATCGATTTTGTTTTTTGTAAGACCTAAAATCAAATGGTCTATAATAGGCAAATAGCCTACTTTAAGTGTCTTTGACATATTTTAGTACCCCTCTCATAACAGTTATCAGACTTTTAAGAAGTCTATTTATTTGAAACCAAAGCCATTTCATCCATTACTCTATCCCTTACTGCATTAAAATCGCGGGTATACTTAAATGTTGGCTTGGGTAAATCTACTTGTATTATAGAGTGTATTGCCCCGGGCGCCGCACGCATTATCAATATGCGATCCGCCAAAAATACCGCCTCGTCTACATCGTGGGTAACAAACACCACTGTCCTGCCCGATTGAAGCATATGCTTCAGGTTTAACTGCATAGCCTCCTTGGTGCCGGTATCCAATGCACCAAAGGGTTCGTCCATAAACAAGACATCCGGCTCCATCGCCAAAGCTCTGGCTATGGCTACCCTTTGTTTCATGCCGCCGGATATCTCTGCCGGCCTGTAGTTCTCAAAGCCTGTAAGGCCGATTAACTCTATTTGCTCATCTACTATATCATCTATTTGACTTTTTGTAAGCTTTTTGCTTTCAAGTCCAAGTTCTATATTTTTACGGACAGAGCGCCAAGGCAACAGCTTATAATCTTGAAATATAGTAATGCGGTTGGGCGAAGGGCCATCTATTACCTCGCCGTCTATAAGTACCTGTCCTGCCGTGGGTTTGGAAAACCCGCCGAGTATATCCAAAAGTACCGTTTTGCCGCAGCCGCTCGGGCCCAGTATGCACACAAACTCATTTGTTTCTATAGTAAAGGTAATATCCGATAAAACTTTATAGTATTCCCTTTTGTTGTCCTGAAAGATTTTTGAAACCCCTTCAACCTGTATCACAAAATTTACACCCCCCATTTGCGGCGTACATAGCGCTCTACATAAAATAATAATCTGTCCAACATATATCCTATGGTTCCTATAAGCACTATGCCTGCCATTATTAAGTCACTTCTTAAATTTTGTCTGGCATCTACTATCAAAAAGCCCAAGCCTGTTTGGGTGCCCATAAGCTCCCCCGCCACCAAAAATATCCATGCGGCGCTTAAAGCTGTATGCAAGCCCTGCACCAAATGGGGGAACGAGGCGGGCAGTATCACCTTAAACAGGGTTTGCAGGCGGTTAAGACCAAAGTTTTCCGCAACCTTTATATAAGATGTATTTATATTATTTATCGACATAACAGTAGCCATCAGCATAGGAAAAAATGAAGCCATCGCAATAGTAAAAATGGCGGGGGCATCTCCTATACCAAACCATAACATAATAAACGGCAGCCATGCTATGGGGGATATGGGTTTAATAAGCAGAACTATAGGCTCTGCAATCCTCCATATAGGCTGAAACCAACCCAGCAGACAGCCCAACACGGTTGCTAAGGCACAGGCTGCTATATAGCCTACAATAAACCGCCTAAAGCTTATCCATACGTGGTCAAACAGCCGCCCGTCCGTCAGAAGCTCGCCCAAGGCCGCCGCCACGCTTCGGGGGGAGGGCATTAAGTATTCGGGGTGCCCCCCAAAGAAAATTACCATCTGCCATATTATCAGCAAAAGTAATATACTCGTAAAAAAATTTAACCCCTGCTTAAACCAAGGCAACATATGTATAAACCTACCAATCCCTCACAAAATCATTAAAGCCGGGTACTTGCTCCATTATACCATGATGTAATATTTGTGATGTTATAATATTAAATTCTTCATAAGAAAGATTTAGGTTGCCGAACGATATATGTTCAAAGGACTGCCTTATAACCTCGTCGTTGGCATTTGAATGCTGTCTGAACACTCTTAATATCTCTTCATTCCCGATATAAGCCTCGGCAGCCGCTTCGCGAAAACTGCGCATAAGCCAATCGCTGAGTACGGGGTCATTGTCCATATCCCTGAAAATCATTACGCAGCATACTGAGTTTGGGCTGATTTCATCAGATGTTTCCATTATTCGCCCTACCCCCGCAAACTCTGCCACAGAGCCAAACGGCTCCGCCACCAAATAGGCGGCTATCGCTCCGCTTGCCATAGTAAAAGGCATTTCCGCAGGGCTTATCTCTATTATATCTATATCCTCCGGGCTAATCCCCTCTCTTTCGAGCAGTATTTGCAGCAGGGTATGCTGCGGGGAAAGCCTGTGGGGTATGGCTACTGTGCGGCCTATTAAATCGCTGTATGTCTCTATGCTGTTATCCACCACAATTACATTGCCGTCCCTGTGGGTTAAGGACACCAAGGAAAGGCTGTCATCAGTTTCTCTGGCTTGCAAGGCCACTTCAAACAAAATACTTGCACCATGCACCCTCCCCGTTCTTAAAGCATCTACAACGTCGGGCCAAGTGGTAAAGCGCACAAGCTCTATTTCAAAGGAATGTATTTCGCAGGGCTCCTGCCGCCCCATAAGCATAACAACCATAGAGTGGGTAATAGGCAGGTATGCTATCCTTATCGCTTCGTTATATTCATATTCATGGGCGCAGGCAGGCAAAAATAAAAATATAAAAAGAACTATGCACTTATATTTCATTTCCATCATCTCCGCTAATCGTTGTATGTAGTTTTACCTATAGTTTAGTATATGTTTTTATACCCATAAATGTCAAGAGTGTATCGCTTATTCGCTATTGTCCGTAATACGCATTTTCGCCATGTTTTCTCAGGTAATGCTTATCCAGTAAAAACTGATCTACAGGCTTAGTATCAGGGTTAATCATATAAGTTATTGCCGCCATACGCGCCAGTTCTTCAAGTATTACCGAATGATTTACCGATTCCCCGGCATCTTTGCCCCAAGTAAACGGCCCGTGACTCGCAACAAGCACCCCCGGCATAGATACAGGGTCTAAACCCGTACCAAAAGTTTCGCTTATCACCTTGCCCGTATTAAGCTCGTATCCCTCTTTTATTTCCTCGGGGCTCAGCGGGCGAGTGCAGGGGATTTCGCCGTAAAAATAATCGGCGTGGGTCGTCCCCAAGGGCACTATCCCCCTTTTTGCCTGCGCAAACGATACCGCCCAAGGGGAATGGGTATGGGTAATACCACCTATTTTCGCAAAGTTTTTATACAGCCAAAGGTGGGTTGGGGTATCGGAGGAGGGTTTATATTTGCCGGCTACTACATTGCCCTCTAAATCTACCACTACCATATCCTCAGCTGTCATGCCCTTATAGGGGACGCCGCTCGGCTTTATAACCACCAGGGGCTTATCCGAGCTTCTGTCTATCCCGCTTACGTTTCCCCAAGTTAAGGTGACAAGCCCGTGCGATACCAAGTTTAAATTGGCCTTAAACACCTCTTTTTTTAATTTTTTAAGCATTAGTAATCCTTTCAAATTTCCGCGCAAACTTTTCTCTTAATATTTAACCACAAAAATACTGTTTTGTGTTAAAATTATTATTAATAATTTAAGCACAGGTGCAGAAACGGAGGATTTTTATATGATTAAGTTGGATTACAACAACATGATGAGCGAATATCTTGGCGAGCAGGGGATACCGCAAAGCGATTTGGACAAGCTTTCCGAGCGCATAGATAAGGCAGTTGTATCTATGGTGGAAAAACACCAAAAAGGCGGCATGGAGTGGCGTGCCCTGCCCTTTAACCAAGCGGATGTAGTTAAAGATATTAACGCCTATGTAACAGAGATGAAGCCTGAGATTGAAGCCTTTGTAGTGCTTGGTATAGGCGGGTCTGCTCTTGGCCCTATGGCGGTACAGCAAGCGCTTAACCACCCCTACTATAACGAGTTAAGCAGAGAAGCCAGAGGGGGCTGTCCCAAGCTTTATGTAGTCGATAATGTTGACCCCGAGAGGCTTGTGTATTTATTCCAAATTTTGGATTTAAAGAAATCTTTATTTAACGTAATTTCAAAATCGGGCAGCACCTCAGAAACAATGTCCCAGTTTATGATAATCAAGGATTTGCTGGAGAGCAAGCTTGGCAAGGAAGAGGCTAAGAAGCGCATAGTCTGCACTACGGATAAGGAAAAGGGCAACTTGATAGTTATTGCTAAACAAGAGGGTTATAAGACCTTTATAATCCCATCCGGGGTAGGCGGACGCTTTTCGGAATTAAGCCCTGTAGGGCTGCTTGCAGCAGCTTTTTGCGGCATAGACATAGCCGGCCTGCTTGAGGGCGCCGCCGCTATGGAAAACAAATGCAAGGAAGCGGGCTTTAAGAATAATCCTGCCTATATTTACGCAATATTACACTACATAGGAATGATGCGGGGAAGAAATATTTCCGTAGTAATGCCCTATGCAGATTCCTTAAAGTTTATTTCGGATTGGTACGCACAACTGTGGGCAGAATCCCTGGGCAAAAAGTACGACCTCTCCGGCAAGGTGGTGAATGTGGGTCAAACCCCTGTTAAAGCTTTGGGCGTAACAGACCAACATTCCCAAGTACAGCTCTATACAGAAGGCCCCTTTGATAAGATTATGGTGCTTATAGGCGTGGACGAGTACAGGGAAACTATTACAATACCTAAGCTGTATGAAGATATGCCGAGCCTCGGCTTTTTGGGAGGTGTTACCCATAATCAGCTTATACAGACGGAGCAGGCCGCCACGGAGTACGCCCTTACTGTTTCGGGAAAAATGAATATGACTATTACCCTGCCCAAGGTGACACCTCAGACTCTTGGCTTTCTGCTGCATTTTTTTGAGATAGCCACAGCCTTTGCCGGGGAGCTTATGGAGATTGACGCCTTTGACCAACCGGGGGTAGAGGAAGGCAAGAACGCAACTTATGCCTTGTTTGGCCGCCCGGGTTACGAGGACAAAAAGAAGGAGCTTGACAACAGGCCCAAAAAGGACGCTAAGTATATCGTGGGTTAGATTAGCATAAAGCCCCCATTCTCCAAACATATTTTCGCCACATGCAAAAAAATTGTAGCGAGATTTTATGCAAGTTTTATTGGAAGATTTTAAAATACATGTTATAATTTATATGTCACGGCGATTTAGGTACGTATATACCATAAAAAGTGCTAAAAATATACGTTTCCGACATCCGGTTAACAGAGTGCCTTCCCTTTAAGTGAGGGCGATTATATGCGGGGGTGATGAATATGCGAAAAAAAGAAATGATTGCCATGCTTTTGGCCGGGGGCGCAGGTAGTCGACTAGGGGTCTTAACAGCGGCAAAAGCAAAACCTGCCCTTTCTTTTGGAGGCAAGTACAAGCTTATTGACTTTCCGATGAGTAACTGTATAAACTCAGGGGTTGATACGGTAGGGGTGCTGACTCAATACCTTCCATTGCAGTTGAACAAACATATTGGGATAGGTATACCATGGGACTTGGACAAGAGGAACGGCGGGGTCACAATTTTGGCACCGCACTTAAAAGGCGAACATGGCGAGTGGTACTCCGGTACTGCTAATTCTATTTATCAAAACATTGGTTTTATAGATGAATATCATCCTGATTATGTTTTAATTTTGGGTGGCGATCATATTTATAAAATGGATTATTCCAAAATGCTTGCCTTTCATAAGGCTAATAAGGCTGATACCACTATTGCGGTGCAGGAAGTGCCTATGGATGAGGCAAGCCGCTTGGGGATAATGAACGCCGATGAGAATGATAAGATTTTTGAGTTTGAGGAGAAGCCGCCCAACCCCAAAAGCAACTTGGCCTCAATGGGGATTTATATCTTTAGCTGGCAGTCGCTGAGGGAGGCTCTGCAAGACGACTACAAGATACATGCCGGCAGTGACTTTGGGAAGCACATAATCCCAAATATGCTGAATAAATCTAAAAGCATGTATGCCTACAGGTTTAATGATTATTGGCGGGATGTCGGTACCATAGAATCTTATTGGCTGGCAAATATGGATTTAATCCGGACTGTGCCCGAGTTTAATCTTTACGAGGATTTTTGGAAGATATACACGGACAGCGACCATCAGCCGCCTATGTATTCGGGCCCGGATTCTGAAGTGCGAACCAGTATATTATCCGAAGGCTGTGAGGTAATGGGAAAGGTGTACGACTCTGTTATAGGGCCGGATGTAATAATTGAAGAAGGGGCGGTGGTTAAAGGCTCCATTCTTATGGGGAGCAGCGTAATTGGAAAGGGTGCATTTTTAGAGAGGTGCATAGTAGATACCTCCTGTACCGTAGGCGAAAATGTGGTGATAGGGGCAGGGGAAAATGTTCCCAATATTGATAAGCCTCACATCTACTATACGGGCATAAGTGTTTTAGGGGAATCTACTTTTGTGCCCGCGGACGTAAAAATCGGCAAAAATTGTGTTGTTTACGGGCATACTGCGGCGGAGGATTACATTAACGGCGAACTGCCCGGCGGACATGATATTATCAAAGGAATGGAGGGAGAACTGTGAAGGCTGTAGGGATTATTCTTGCCGGCGGCAGTAATAACAAGCGTCTGGGAAAATTGACCGAAACTCGGGCTTCTTCTGCCATGCCTGTTGGGGGCTGTTTCCGTTGTATAGACTTTACTTTAAGCAATATGTCAAGCTCCGGCTTGGGTAAGGTGGCGGTAATGATTCAGTATAACTCAAGATCCTTGCAAGACCATCTGTCCTCGTCAAAATGGTGGGACTTTGGTCGGAAGCAGGGGGGACTGTTCATTTTTACGCCATACCAATCTGATGATAACTCTTATTGGTTTAGGGGCACGGCGGATTCTATTTACCAAAATATCACCTATTTGAAGCGCAGTAATGAGCCCTATGTGGTAATAGCCTCGGGTAACTCTGTGCATAAAATGGACTACAACGATGTCATTAAATTTCATGTGGAAAAAGGTGCCGATATTACCATAGTAGGTACCGACTTACCCGAGGGCGACGACATAAGACAGTACGGCGTAATGGAAACGGACGCAGATAACAGGGTCGTCGAGTTTGAAGAAAAGCCCTTGGAGCCACAGTCAGACGTTGTTTCGCTCGGCGTATACGTAATATCCCGTACCTTGCTTATAAAGCTGTTGGAATCCCTCAGCTCGGAGGGCAGGTACGAATTGGTGGCGGATATTTTCATGCGCTACAAAAAAAGACTGCGTATATATAATTATCAGCATAAGGGGTATTGGAGGACATTAAACAGCGTGCGTACCTATTACGACTGT
>Ga0136643_10015757_pt1 | contig 11357 bp, 7 predicted proteins | sample TergutLab28metaG_FD_96883 | JGI IMG/M metagenome (GOLD analysis project Ga0136643, IMG submission 96883) | Labiotermes labralis P1 segment gut microbial communities from Petit-Saut dam, French Guiana - Lab288 P1 (version 3) (version 3) | ecosystem: Host-associated > Arthropoda: Insects >... | reverse complement strand
GCCACACGCCCCAGCCGCCTCTACCCCCGGGAAAGACCCTGTACCCATTGTACAGGAGGCTGGGTGGGCCCCAGGGCCGATCTGGACGGGCGGAAAATCTCGTCCCCACCAGGATTCCATCCCAGCCCGTCCAACCCGTAGCTCAGTCGCTAAACCGAATGAGCTACCCGGCCCGCAAATTAATGTTACATTCAATATAAATAATATAAGAATATCTTGCGTGAAACATTTTGATAGTGTGAGTCCAATTTCTGTTTAAACGTTTATATGATATATATTAAATATAAATCACACGCTGTTTAATAAATATGCCCTTTTACGGAAAAAATCGAGTCGCCGCCAAAAGTGTCATTATGCCTGATTTAGTACTTGGAATGCCGTCATGTGCTTTTTGTGTGTTCGTCGATTAAAACTTCCAAGTACTTATGTACCCAGAAGACTACAATACGAATAAATTCCATACGAATGTCTTAAGTATACACTCCACCGAGATTGTACATAATGTTTCAAATCAAGATACAGATGTTAATACGGACGTTCACTACCAGAACTTACGTAAGTTAATGGCTTTGCTTATTGTGCCATTGTAATAGTCAATAACAGCATTGTGCTAGCACGATCAGGCCTTATGATGACAAAGGTCGTGGCACTGACATTCAAATTTAATGTGGAAGCACGTGTTGATCTAAACCCCACGCAAAGCATTTCAATAACTGTAACCGTCAGGCTATAATGTCATTATGCACATAGAACTATGCATTTTATGTAGAAGTACTACTTTTCTCTTCTACTGTTATTTTGTTTGAATGAAATGAAACCTCAGAAGTGTTGTTCAAAAGTTTTAACATGTTAAGTTTGAATTCCCTGAGACGATATAGCCAGAAAATGAACGTATGGTGTAACCGTTCTGGCTCGTGTCCGCTGTTGTTTTGTCGGCGTATTTTCGACAAATATTATTCCTGCCGCGACCTCCATTATAAAATCTAGCAAAAGTTTGATACTCGAGTTACGAGGAAACATATCATAAAATATACGTACCTTGTTTCATTACGTATAATACCGTTAAGTCCCATGGAAAAACTGTAGCGTGCATAAAATGTATGTTTCCTCAGCAGCGTTTTTCCAAGCATGTTTCGCTCCAATAATTCGGCCAGTTACGGGCGAGTGATTCGCGAGTTGCGCGCAGAAATGCGTGTGAAGTTGTTGTTGTCCGATTTTAAACAGTGTTTGGAGTCTGCTCGTGACAGATTTTAGTAATCCGTTCATTTCAAACTTCATGAATTATGTCGGGCGGTTCTGCAATTGTTCGTTACGTGCGGATAGACAGGCAGACAGACGTAGCAAATCTTATTGGTTTTAGCACCTTTTGTTTACGAATGCGTCTGTAGTTACTGCTTGTATATACAGATTTTCGTTTCAAAAAGTTCGTCTGAAGCGACAAATTGATACATATTCCTCATGGTTCTGCTCCTCCACTTCTCCGGATTTTCAGCGCAGTACAGTCCTGAACTCCCAGCGACGTTAAAGCCTGCATCTTCCATCCAGGATTTTCAAGAATTTGTAGATCTCGTTCAACGATATCTAACCAATTTCTGTTCGTTCTCACCATGTTTCTGTTCATGTTTCTGTTCCCGTCTGGTACACAAAATGTTGGTGGTCTAGAACGGTGCATTTCATGTTTTCCGAAGATGTGCCCCAGCCACCTTTTGTCCTGATTACACGTGACTCGTCATACAGCAAACAGAGTACCGAATTGTATTTGATTTGTTATAAGTAGTAGACACCGTGATGCTTAATTATTTGCTGGATTAAATCTGTTTTTATCGTACCTATAGAAACTATACACTGCAGTATGCGCCCACAGTTTGTATGAGCATTAATTACAATGTGGCCGATCCCGGTGACCGCGCGGTTTAAGACGAGGGTCTGAGGCTTCTCGCTTACTGGGATTGCAGGTTCGAATCCCGTCGGGGGAATGTATGTCTGACTCTTGTGACGGTTTTGTGTTTTCACGTAGAGGTCTCTGTGACGGGCTGATTACACATCCAGTGGATTCCTACAGGTGTCTTGTGTCTTGAATGTGATAGTTGAGCCTCGATAATGAGGACGTCCTGGTCCACTAGAGGCTGTTTCGCCATGGGTAGCAAAAATTAAATGTACGGATAAAAAACACCTTACATCTTAGTGGGGAAACCTGAGGGTAAGAGACTGTTTAGCAAACCCAAGCGTAGATGAGAGGATGATATTAAAACTGATATAGGAAGGTCAGGTACTATGAAATGGTGGGCATGCGGAGTACCACATTGTTTCTTCTGGTGGCGCCGAGCGGGGAAAGATTATCAGAAGTATTTAAAGATGCTGATACTGTACGATGGTTTTGAACCCAGTAGAATTCTGTTTAGTGCGGTTTAAGTCGTCTGTGTTTGTTGGTAATACCAAATTATGCCATGCAATTTTATCACTGATTGCATACCACGAACGTGTTTATGTATGCAACCATGTACAAAATGTTAACTCATGTATTACAGCAGTAAAGGTAAAACAATCCCATTACTGGCCCGGAAGGCCCTGTGGGTTCCAAAAGGTTGAGGCTCACAGATTTCAAGACAATCGGCACATGAAGGTGGTACGATTGTCAGCCCTACGCACCGGCCGCCTTTACCCCAGGAACTATTCCTGGTACTCATTTCTGTTAGAGGCTGAGTCAACCCTAGGGTCATAGTGCGGCCGGAAGGATTATGTCAATGAAAAATTCCAATGACACAATCGGGAATCGAACCCGCGACCTTCCGGCTTGTAGCGCAGTGCCTCAGCCAATTATAAAAACAGTAGTAACCAAATATTTATTGAGCATATTACCCTCAGAATTTCATAGTACACTCACAGCAAATTTCTTGGGGTAACGGATGGAGGGGGTAGGGGGGGAGGGGAAGAGAGAAGGCACAGGATTTAAAAAAACGGACAAAAGATAAAAAGGAGAAATTAAGTCTATGCTCTACATATGCTATACATATAAAAGGGGGCAACATTTTCTAATTGAATGCTAATATATCTTTTAGTTTGTATTGCATTTATGGGGATGTACAGAAAAGGAAAACAGTGTGGTATTCCACGTTTACCTCCTTCACTCTAATTGAGGAATGGCCTACTGGGAACTTAACAGGAGTGAATATATTAAATGTGCCTTAAATCGCAGCCGGTGTGTTCCAGTTAAAGATACACCGTTGTACTGGAGGATGAAGTGCAGTCGTGTCTTGTGAGGGCGAGTTAATTTTGTTATGAGAGACAGAATTTTCACTTGTTGTGTGTCTGGTTAGAGCTTTGCATAAATTTGACTCTAGACTTGTTATAAACTGCACACATAACAAATAGCGGCCAGTGGAAAGTGTTAGAGAAATTGCCTGTTAGAGACAGTGCTTGTTAGAGACAGCGTCTACATTTCTCTGAAAGCTTCGCCAAGAGATAGGAGACCCCAACCCGCGTTAGCAAGGCCATAGCTTTACTCGTGGGTAACGATTAGTAGCTCTCTCGTACGCTTAAGTAAGAAATAACTTAGCTGTCTAATGAGTTTCCTTTCTTTCATTAGCGTATCCACAAATATATCTAAAAACAGTGTTGTGTCCTCTTAGTAACTGACCAACTTAAAGCAGAAATTCTTGTTTTATGGTACATTTGTTATAAAACAAGAATTTGTGCATTAAGTTGGTCAGTTACTAAGATTATACTGAGATGCACGGTCAGCAAAACATAAAAAAAAAGTGTTGTGTCAGTTTTTGAAACTTTGCAGTCACAGTTTCGAAAACCCTTTTCCACGCCTAATTTTGTTTTTGCTTTAAGATTTGTCACCATACATTCTTGTCCACTCTTTCGCAGTGTTACTTAGACGGAACCATTCGCGTTCATTTTTATTGCATCTGTTCATCTTGTCCTTTCTTACGCTTCACTTTTCTTGGCATTGGCATCTGTTTTTAACCAGTTGCTACGTCTGGGCAGTACTCTTACAAATGGCGGAGTCCTTATCGGTTACGAAACGTCAGTCGCAGTGCAGTCGTTTCAAAGCTGAGAGACCTGCAGGCAGATTCCAGAAACTACAGTGTGAAGCTAAAGTAAGCTTCAGCTTTACAGTATCTTGTGCTAAATTCTCAGAAATGTACCCCTAACAGACTTGGCAGATTTTCAATTATAATTTTTTGTATTTTGGTTCTTGCAGTTACGTTACCATTCCTTTTCCGCAGTAGTAATTACTTGTTTCGGGAATCCATAATCTCTTTTCGGTCACGACAAATGAATTATTCTGCCTAGGTTCGCTAAAGTGATAAAATCTTTCCGTATAATCTGCCGCGTTAATTGAAATCAGATGCCAGAGGTTTCGGAGACCGTCTGTGTCACCATTATCAGGGGATAACGTTAGGTAATCATTTGTGTCTCCATAATAAGGGAATGACGTATGTAATCGCCTGTGTCTCCCAATTGATGCAAGTAATTGTCCGTGTCTCCAACATGACATAAGTAATCGCCCGTGTCTCCATCATGACGTAAGTAATCGTCTGTCTGTCCATAATACGAGTGACGTAACTAATGACTACTGAACTACTGACAAGCAGTGTTCAACGGTGCTGCGCTCTGACGCGGCTGATCACCCATTAAGATTTTGTTGCTCGTTAAATTGTGATTTTAGCGCAATGTACACCTGGGGTTACGTTGCGTCGGTACGGACAAAAATGACTTTCGGACGAAAAATATTCTTATAGAACAGCCTTCTGAATTTGGCAACATTTAGTACTGGAAATGAAACGTGCTGCTGAACGTACAGGAATATGAATTGTTGTGCGTTGACATGTAGACATAATGTAAAAAGTGCGTACATTTTCCCGAAAAGTTTGAACAGGCCGTTTAAAATGGAGAATTAAAAGCACATACTGCAGATTTGCGTCTACAATAAACATTGTTTTATAGATGAGCCTGTTAGAGATGTAAATATTGTCAGGCCTTAAACCCTATTTTTGTTGGTGTTTAATGCCTGTTTTAGTAGTAGGATGTCACAGATATTTTTAAATCGTTTTTTATCAACAAGTTTGTTTACAGTGTGACTGGCTTCTTTTTTGTTTTTTGATTGTAATTGAGGCTGTACTGTAGATATTGACAAGTCCTCAGTGAATGCTTAAAGAACTTTTCGTGCCTGCAGTACATTTCAGAACTTTTGACATCTCCACCTACGTAAGGTAAATTTCGCCCTAGAGCAAGCCATGAAGGCCCAGAGCGGGATTTGAGGTATATATCTACTTTTTCTATAACCTCGGTGCTAGATGGGAGCGAGTGGTCAACGTCACGCTACGACCGCTTAACCCCCGAGAAACAGATCCGATACCCACTGTACAGTGGGTTGCGTCGGCCCCAGAGCCGGTCTGGGCCGGCGCGGAAAATCTCGCCTCCACCGAGATTCGTTCACCGGACCGTCCAGCCCGTAGGGAGTCGCTGTGCTGACTTCGCTATCCTGGCCCGCGGATTACTGATGTACAGTGTAATACTTGTATGCTATTTATGTATTTCGAGTAAACAAGAGCTGAAACCCCCCCCCCCGTACCCCACTGCATTCCTGAATGTAGAATAGGTATTATTGTTGACTGCTTCATAAACCTTGAGTAGTGAATCTGGCCTCGTAACTATTAAGTAAAAGGAAAACTGAAGACAGAACTTGGACCAGAATGCGATTAATTTAATACATACACTCGGTGACTAATTAAATACGCGTTCTTATTTAAAAAAAATATATATGCCGTAGATTGAAAATATACTTGAACCTTCGAGGTCGAGTCTTTTGTGTACGTCGTAGTGAAGGGGAATTTCCGAGAGCTGAGCGACTACAAGTTTTTAACTAATTTCTCTCTATCCAAAGGACTTAAGACAATAATAGTACATCGCTTTTTGAAATTATATAAACCTGCAGAACGCCTCTCGGGGTGGGGGAATTTTCAGTGTTGTCAAGAACGGACGTTGAAAGCTAATAGCACGCTTGCACAGTAGAGAGTGAGCCATCCCAGAACCCCGAATAGTGACAGACGTGTTTCCTTTCACATTTCATTACAACCTCCCATCTCTGCTATATCCCATCAGTTGATCCTCACCGGGAATTTGCCTTTCACTGCGTTACTACAGACTGAAATCGTGCTTAAAGGTTACCAAGTCCTAGCACTTTCAAACGCTCTGAACAACAAAAACCCAAGGTCGTTTATTTTGTTCTTTCCTCGTATTACGTAAGAGGTAATATTTTAAAGGACAAAGCATGATGTACAGATATGAGTATTATGTAGCAATGAAAGGTCAGGCAGATTCATATGGCGCATAAACTTATTTTTAAAGCGGTAGTGTGATAACTAGCAAGAATAACAATTCAATCCTAACTTCAGGTTGCTGCTGTCTCTATTTGTGTAACTTACTAGTGAACTGGGATAGCTCAGTCAGTATAGTGCTGATTTCAGGCTGCACAACTGAAGCTAGATTACTGTTAAGGGAAGGGAGTTTTGTCTTCGTCATCAAGTCCAAACCGGTTGTGTAGGTGACCAGTTTCATATGCTGCCGAGGTTAAGAATGCCTGGATCTATAATTCTACTGTCCTCCTTCACTGACATAAGGCCCTGTAGTTTAACCAGTGCCCTCTTCGGTTTCTGAATCAACGTTATTTTTTCGGGCAAGTGAGTGATCAGTCCCTAGTCCTAGAAGGGTTGGTGTACCTGACCTAGAGAGCCCCGTCTGCCCTGTCGTTGTGGGACACACTTCGTTTGGCTCCTCGGCTGGGACCTCTCCGGCTTGGGTGGCCCTACGAGCATAGCTGTCAGGTTCATTGGAACTTGGAAACATCCTCGCCCGGCACTGAAGGTGCATTCGGTAAGGCGGTGTCCCCTGGGGAGGTCCACGATCTGTTTTTAAGTTCACGGTAGGGCTTACAGTGGTCACTAGGCTAAGGTCTCTATACCGATTCGCAGTAACCCTGACTTTCTGGGTTTCATTTGTATTCAGACGTTCTTATTCTTTTGGGTGTAAATATTAACAGGATGCTATCCTGCTGTTGTTATTTCTCTAATGTGTTTGGTGTCGAATGGTTATGATTGTGTCCAAACGAAATTAGAAATGTGAACCTAGTCCCCAAATTACGCGCCCTGATTAGCAAACCAATTCCATGGAGCACAGTCCCTCCTACGGAAGCAGATAGCAAGAAATTCTTGGGCCTTTGTGTATTTTGAGTCATCATCACGTGTTGACAAGAGCCCGCCACTGGACCATATTCTGAGCCAGCCACTTGAAAATCCGCATATGCTCGCAAGCCATCTGTATACCTGTAACCTTTGCAGATGAACGAGCTTTGTAAAATAACCACAGAAAACAGTGACACCGCCGTGAAAAGTTAAAGATTAGTAAACACAGAATCGATCAGTGTGAATGAGGATTGGTCGACTGTGACCATTGCAGCTGCCAGTTAATTACTGAACATTAATGCTGTAGCTGATTTTTAGATTACCTCTCTAATTAAGACCGTGGGAAACATTGTGATGGAGAATCTTTGACCTAGAGTGCAGGTCACGTATTTTGGTTGATGGACAATAATATTGACATCACGAACACATACTGATGTTATGTTGGACATTGCCCGTTGTCTGATACATTGGTCTGTTTGGTATTTGATTAGCTTTCTTCCTTGTATATTAATCAGAAGGCGCCGCTTTTAATTCAGACTGTCGCCATTAATGTTATAAGTTATGGCGTAGTACGATTAAAAGATCCTTGAAAGGCAAGCAGCTGAAGACATTATAGTTCAGTTTTAAGGTGTCGAGTGTATCGAATATAGGTCCGTCTTAACAGAATACACAGTGTCGATCATAATCTTGTATTGGTAACTTTTAGTAAATCAATGATTACCACGCGCCTGAAGAGAATAACTGACACAAATAGACCTTCATACGGCAGAATAATTGTTTTAACTCTCAGTGAAAAAGTTACACTAAGGATTGGTTTGCATTTGCATCATGATGTTTGGACATAGGCGTGATGTGATGAACATATGGAAACGGGATGCGTCAGTGCACAGCAAGTGTGTCGCTGCTAATGCATGTGGCCAGCAGTCTGCTAGATGAATTAAGGGCAAGTGAGCTATTACAGAAGAGGAATGTTGTGGACATTTTTTGTAGCATGTCTCTGATATTTGGAACGTCCGTCCAAGGTTGAGTGGACTTGAAGCATGCACTAAATATAGCACCGTGTTCATATTCTCTGATGTAGCATGTAGTAAATAATTTAAACTGCGTGTTGGCTTTTGTGTGAGAGATAATATGTGCAATATAAGGATGTGCTTTCTGTATTTAAGATTAGGTCTAGAGTGATGCCATTGCAATATTCGCGACAGTTTCACCTCAAAACTGGACATGAAATATTATATGGCCTGTTTACATGTAATTGACGAAGACCGGTGTTAAGGGGGAAGGGGGTGGGGAGGACCTGTTTTATTAAACACATAATAAATGATCTGAAAGAAATGTATAACTCAGACCGTGTTATTCTTGGAAAGCTGATAGTCACACAGCTCATCACAAATTCCACGCTGTTTTGGGACTTGAAGTCGCCACAAGAGCCGTTACTGGACTAGGGTCCATCCCTATCCACTTAGAATCATGTCCATATCTCCACGTCCCGTTTCTTGGTGATCCTTTACTGGTATCCACGTCCCATGTGTTCCCTGCCCTTCACATCCATTTTGTATTTCCAATGCATGCTGCATGCCCCTACGTTTCATCTTCTACGTAGTCGTCGCAGTTAATATTTGGTGAGCAGTAGAAAGTACGAAACTCCTCATCAAACAGTTTTCTCCAACATTTGGCTATCTCCAGTGTTAGGTTTCAGTACTTCGTTTTTCAGCACCCTCAGTGTGTTCTTTCATACGGACCACGATGCTTTAAAATATCGGTCGTGTTAATAGGCACAGAATGGATTGCAATACAGCTTAACCGAAATGTGTGTGTGTGTGTGTGTGTGTGTATGTATGTGTATATATATATATATATATACACATTCATATATACATACATATACACACACATACATTATATATATATATATACACTCGTTCTCTCCAACAAATCAATGGAGATGGGAAGTTTTACGTTTAGAAGCTTACACAAATACATTCAATAAAGGATGATATGGAGCTGTCGTGTTCCACCTCTACTGCTGCGATTACCATTTGAACTGCCGGTAACTAACTTTCAAGCATTTATCGACAGTAGGTGTACAGTATCAGTGAAGCAGGAGTGTCACTGGCGTTAGATGTAAGAGCTAAGGACATCTGAACCTGTGCTGTGTAAGTGCTTTAGTTTGAATTCTATATTGGAAAGTTCAATAATATAAACTTCGTTGAAGTACGAATAATGTTCCGAAAGAGGTGGGCTGAACGCGAAGTGCGCATGGTATAAATTGTAGATATATCCGAATTTCTTGTCCTGAAACTGATATTGAAGAAGACTCTTGTGAACCCGAGGTGTAGCTAGCAAGGTGGTTGCAAAAACTGGGTATGTAGGTGGGGACTGAATTTATTTGTCTCAGGATAAAGGCCAATGTTATGATTGTATAAATACGTTGTTGAAACTTCGGACTGCATAACACTAGGAAATTTACTGACTGAGTACATCGTGATGTTTGAAGGATGAATCTGTACCATGGATTCAGTGGTTGGTCATCTCGGTCATTCTATCGATAACATAGTTTCTTGGTTCGGTAAGAGTGTAACTGTTTGTGAATAAATTGGTGAACGTACGACTCGACTGAGAACCTGTTCCGAAAGTCAGGTACTTGCATTGCGTGCCTGTGCTATGAAATGCATGTTTGTGTAAGGTATATCTGGGTCACAAATGCTACCACCTTCTTTTCGGGACGTATATCCGATGTGAGTCCCAGCTAGTCCGCAACATGTCCCGACTCGGGATATTCTTGATTTTCCCGACGTCTCTGCATGTACCTTCACTTTACAGCCGTGTCCAACTTACAGCCACCAAATGAAAAATGTGTGCCCTACAGTACTAGCCTTCACCAATTTAGCCGACTGCTTGGCCAGAAAGGAAGCACTGTGCTTATGTACATCTTGTTTGCTGCCACCAGATTGAGACACGCTATTGGAATGCTGCAGAAACGCGTTCGGATAGTCTGAAATATACACATATCGCCAACTGTTCCATGCGTGAGATTGATGTTTACTGAACGGGCTAGAAGTCAGTATCCGGAAGGTCCTGCGACCGGCCACTTCGGCACAGGTTTGTCTTGGTTTCCCTGTGTCTAAAAGTGAATGCTGAGGTGGTTCGCAAGACTCCAGGTTGCTACCGCATGCTTCCTATGTAGCCCTCCCGACTTAAATTTCTTAGATCCTTATTTCATATTTATGTACATGCATTATAACCACTGCCACCGGGCGACAGCACATTTGCAGTTAAATTTATTATTATTATTATTATTACATGTACTTTTGTACCGCCGGAGTTCGGCAACCACGTGCCTGATCTGCGACTCTTGCAGTAAGAACTCGGGTAATTTCTGCGGCTGGTATCAGTTAGGTTGTTCGTTACGTCTTTTATCGTTAAACAATTCACAACAATCAAAAATGCAATATTCTTCCTTAGTTATTTGTATTATGTTATAACACTAAGTATTCCTGCATGTTTCAGTCCAATGCAATATTATTTGTTAATGATGATCCCTTGTGGATCGAAACACGTAGAAATACTTGTGTTACAATACAATATGAACATCCAAGGAAGAACGCTGTGTATTTTATTGGCTGAGTGTTGTGAATTGTAATTTTTTGCATGTTTTTACAAGTTGTGTGTTTATGCGGTCGTAATCTTGCCGACCTCTTTAATACTCTAAATCAGGTGCCTCAAAGCCATATTGCACGCTGCGAGGTGGATAATTTTGAAATTTGTTCAGGGCTTTTCGTCTCATTGTTTGCAACGGGGAAAACGTTCGCACGCACATATACTTGCTGCCGAACATTGCAGTCATTCTTAGTCCGAAAGTTCTGAGTAGAGGACTTTTTTTTGGCCAATAGGCAGAAAAATATTCTAGGTCGTTACTCATAAAACTTTGAGTCAGGTTAATATCTCTCTGCACATCGATTAAGTCTATTTTTAAAATCGGTGGGACCCTGCTCACTATCTGCCTTGAAGGGAAAAGCAAACATATTTCTATTCCAAATTTTGGAGTCTTAGAACTGTTTGTCGAACTCCTTTCGTAACCACCCCCCCCCCCAAAAAAAAAAGCCTTCTGGAATTTTCTTGTTTTCGTAAAGAAGAACAAGATTGTAGGGGTTTAAGATGTCT
>Ga0136643_10015753_pt1 | contig 11358 bp, 12 predicted proteins | sample TergutLab28metaG_FD_96883 | JGI IMG/M metagenome (GOLD analysis project Ga0136643, IMG submission 96883) | Labiotermes labralis P1 segment gut microbial communities from Petit-Saut dam, French Guiana - Lab288 P1 (version 3) (version 3) | ecosystem: Host-associated > Arthropoda: Insects >... | reverse complement strand
TATTGGTGTTAATATGGGAGACCACAGCAAGTCAAAATTGTGAACATCGAGATTTACAAACTTTGGGCCTGTACTGTATTGGTGTTAATATGGGAGATCACAGCAAGTCAAAATTGTGAACATTGAGATTTACAGACTTTGGGCCTGCACTGTCCTTTCAGTGCCAAGCACCAAACTGTAAATTATACATATGCATGTGGCTCCTGTTCTTATTCAACCATTGATGAGCATTTAGATCAGTGATGCCAGATTTCAGGCTTCTGCTGCAGTGTACTTGTCCCCATTGTTCTGGGATTATTATGTAGTGCTGGTAAATAAAAACCACTCAGCACTGCATAACATCCAAGAAGAGCAAGGACCTCATCAGTAATGCAAATCTGTATGATTAATGTTACCTTCAAACTCAAGAATATATTTCTCCATGTTCAGTTCCTGCTTAGTGGAGAATATGGAGCCTCCAGGGGCTGTGCTTTCCTAGTGATAACAATGGATTGTTTGAATTGTGCTGTACATATATAAATAATAAATGTTACTAGTTCAAATATTTATATAGTAGTGTGCAGAATTGTGAGCAAACAAGCAGTCTGTACTCATGGCTCTGCTTGGCAAAATGTCTCCCATCCTCCCATATACAGAACACATCCTTAACTGCTGTACTGAGCATGGGGAAATACCAGCTCTGTAATGCAAGGTGAGATGACCACATGTTACATCATTTTAAGTACAATTCAGATTGAACCTCTACCCCACGTGTGCTCTTTCTCATATAGAGGAGGTCACTGTGTCAGGAAAACACACATTTGTTGCACAAAGGGTGTACTGGCAATGCTTCTGCAAGGTAGGTGTCACAGAAAAATGCTGCTAAGTTTTCTAGGACATCTCTTGAATCAGGAGTGCAGTAATGGTACAAATATGCAGAGTGTAAAAATACCAAATCACAGGTTCAGTGCTGGACAGAAAAATGAGTAAAACACAAAATCTTATGTTTTTCTTGAATGATGTATGGTATACATAAACAAATGTAGACAGCCAAATAACAGATGGTGGTGGTATGAGAATCCACACGTAGTTTGTTAAGTTTCCTTTACGTGGCCATATGGTGCAAAATTTTTGTAGCGTGAAGTATGTTGTGTTCATACTCTGAGATGCTTCTGTGAAATCATGTAAACTGAACTCCAGGGGAAATACATAAGACACACAGTTCATCTGTGATAAAGCCTTGCCATGCTTAGGGCAAAGATCAGTTGGGCAGTGTGTACACTGCAATCATCCCAGCTCAAGTAGCCCTCCACTGAAGACAGAGACATTACATTCCTCCAAATCACTGGTTACTGCCTATGCAATGAAAGGGCTTCAAAAGACGGTTTGTGATGCATTCTTGTGGCTGAACTGGTATTATTCTGGAGAGGATGCTCCACATGCAAGGTATACATTTTAAATGTCATTCAGATATCCGAACCTCATTGATTCTGCTGGACAATGGCAAGCTGGCTCAAGCCATAAAGTTTGGTACTTGTATTTGGAGGTTCAAGGTCCGAATCTTGACTGGGATACGGACTAGCTGCATGATGCTCTGGATAGTTATCCTCAAGTCCTGCTTGACAAGTTTCTGGGTAGTACCTTGCAACAGGCCATGACTGCTTATGCCTATGAACACAGTAACTCCATGGAGTCTTGCTTGAGAAGCTACTGTTTCCTCAGCTAGTTGAGAAATTTCCCACACATATAACACAAGCATGCATTACCTTGCTAACTACAGCTCACCACTTGTATTGATCATGAACCACATTAATCCAGTCTCTGCCTTCCCAGCCTGTTTCTTTAAAATCCACTTTTAATATTATGCTTCTACCTATGCCCAGGTCTTCCAAGTTGTCTCTTTCCTTCAGCTGTTCCCATCAAAACCACGTATGACAAATCTCCCCATACGTCCCACATGACCCACCCAGCTTGTCTTTGTTGATTTGATCACCACAGTATTTGGTGAAGAGTGGACATTTAGATGCTGTTCATTACATAATTTTCTCTGTCTCCTGTCACTCCCCCCCCCCCTCCATTCCCAAACACCTTCAGCCCATGTTCTTCCCTTAATATGAGAGATCAAGTTTCACCCTTATATAGTACCTACAAGACACAAAATTATAGCTCTGGATACAAAATGATTTGTGAGACCAACTTGATGCAACAATTGTGATTTATTAATCAACATTTAGCTCAACATGTTTCAGGCACCATTATGCCCATCTTCAGGAGCGCAAGGCTGTACATTACTGCATATGGTTTTCAGCACTGTAAAAGATAAGTCAGAGTAAGGTGTTTGCATTGTGATCAATTGTTTGTTGTGTAAGGTGATGGTAGGTATCCTGTGTTAGATACTCTGTGGGGTGTGTTTTTTGTAGAGTTTTGTGGTTTGTGTTCTTATCTTTAACGGTTAAGGTATTATCATGTTAGAAATGTGTTTGCCATGGTTGGCGGTTTTTGGTTACATGTGGTTTAATGTATGTTCAGAAAGGTTACAAGTGGTGGGTGGGCGGGTGTATGTGGAGGACGTATGTGATTATGTGGGTCAGTGAGTGAGGGGTTTTTTAATTTATAGAATAAAACAGTACATAGTCAAGTTGGTCTCACAAGTCATTTTGTAATAAGGATGCATGGTCACACGAACATCAAATTAGCTCTGGATATGTTACTATTCTTAGATAGCAAACAGAGACGGTTCTGAAGCGAATGTTAACACATTCCCACAATTTAATCTGCTCTTAATTTCTTCCTGCATGCAATTTCGAAATGTTGATGCCATTCTGAAATATTTGAACTCGGCAACATTTTTAAAGGATTTGTCAGCAATCATTGCAAATAAACAGTCACTGGGGTGAGACCCAAAACTGCCAACTGCCATGCTGTAATTACTGCCACACCATACATATTTATTGACATACACTATAACACATACAAACACTTGTTTTTAACAGCAAATAGCATTATTTTCTCACCATCACACGGTTGCACTCAGAGAATCACACCCATACAGGATATACTCTTCACGAGACAACCAGAACGGGCCACCAGGCGATCGGCTGGGCTTGTCTAACAACACATCAAAATAAAGTAGTAACATTACATAAGTATTCATTATTTACTATATACAGGCTTCCTATGAATGTTTATGAAAATTATAACCACCTATACACATGAAAAGTCTAGATAGAGCTTTGAACCCAGAAACACCTCTCCACAGTCCAAACCATAACATACACCAATCTACACAAAAGCACAGTATAACAGCAGCAACAGTCCATCAGAGGAAATCTACACATCAGGAATTTTGCCACAATACTGCATATACTGGACCAACAATACTTAGTACACAATAAGTGCAATGAGATCAACATATATGAAAGATGTACCTATAAACAGGAATTCCAAGGACATAAAAATTCAGTATGAAGTCATTACATAAAACCTTAATAAGACCTGTAGTAACATATGGATGTGAGGCCTGGATGTTAACAAGTCAAAATGAACAACTAAGAATATCTGAGCTGAAAATACTAAGGAAAATCTTTGGCCCAATACAAGATGAAAATGGATTCTGGAGAATCAGAAAGAACCATGAACTGAACGAACTCATAGGAAATGCAGACCTAGTAAGATTCATAAAAAGCAGAAGAATAGCCTGGCTGGGACGTGACGTGGATGGATGGATGGAATGAGAATGCCTAGAAGAATACTAGAATGGAAGCCAATAGGTAGGAGAATCAGAGGAAGACCAAGGAAAAGATGGATTGAAAACGAGGAAGATATCCAGACGATGGGAATAAAAGGGTGGAGAAAACTGAGTAAGGAAAGGACGGAATGGAAGAAAATCACTGAGAAGACTAAAACCCATAGTGGGTTGTAACGCCAACAAAAGAAAGAAGAAATAAGATGAAGTCATTACAGTGTTAAATGTGGCTCATTTATTGCAGTGAGGTATAATTATTTTTCAATGCAATCCCACAATACATTCATGCATTTGTCCGTACTGGCTCTAGTCTAAATGGTCCTTTGCATTATCAGACTCCTGCTTTTCCAACCACTCATAAACAGCCATTTCCACTTCCCCATTACTGTGCAACCAGCAACTTCCTGAGTCCTTTCTCAGCAACCCAAACAAATTACTCCTCACAAAAGTATTGCACTTCAATATAAAAATGCAACCCCGCACTTGACACCAGAACTGTTGCAGCTGTGTCACTGGAAACAGCTGGACCACTGACCCTACTGTTTGGGCTTCTGAAGCAACACTTCGGAGTAATGACAAAGTGGAAACGGCTGTTGGTGAATGTCTGTGAATACAACAGCCTGACTTCTACTGCAACAGACATTTTAAACTCAAGCCAAGATTTGACACATTATCACTGTATCAATGTCAAACAGTGATGACAAGATGGTGGAATAAATTATATCAACTGATAAGATTATACAGTGTCACTGGCAGATAAGAGAATGAGTGTAGAGCATCAGTGGAATGAGTGACAGGAGGAAAACTGAAGTACTGGGAGAAAAACCAGTCTCAATGCCACTTTGTACACCACAGATCTCACATGGGCTGCCTGGGGAATGAACCTGGACTCCAGTGTGAGAAACTAGTGAATAATGTGTCAGCCCTCAGGTGTTACATGAACACTGTATTTATCAATATGCTTCATGTGTACAGCTGATCACAGTTTTCCTAAAAATTGCTACAGTAACAAAACTTTGGCCTTGTGAGTCCATCCTATGTGTGTGCCTTGTACATACTGCAAGACAGCTGTGACAGACACACACACACACACACAGTGGTGAACAATGATGTGCAGCTTGCCTTACCTGTAGATGGTAGAGTCACATACAGGGATCCCACAGCCACATTACAGCTGTTGGGGGCTAGTTGCATCCAAATATCCAGCACTTGGCTGTACTCCGGTAGCAGATCACATAAATCACGATGTAAGCGTGCCTTGAAGCCTGTCAGTTCAGTGTTGCCACCTGCACACACATTCATGTATGTGGTATGTGTTGTCCAGTCTAAGACTAAACTGCATTCAAACTTCGTTCTAAAACAGCTACTTTATTCTGGAAAATCTTTACACATTTTGTACGCTGACTACATGTGTGCACCTTATGAGGACATCTTCCACACGTCTACTAGTAACTTGTTGTCATCAATAAAATTATTAAAATCCTGAACATAACGCAAGAAAATGTAATTCTCTGAGCTCAAACGCAGTTATGATATTTTGGTTATGCTGATTTTAACAACCGTAAAGGATCTTGATATAAACTAGGGACATGACACTGGATGTGAAACAGAATATATTTAGTTTAAAATTACAACACATTTGTAGAAAGACGTATTTTTTTTTTAAAGAATGCATATGAAATTCGTAGATATATCTTTAAAAAGTGACATTTCCTACATATATTCATAGACTTGAGTATTACAGAACCACTTAATTAGCCACTGACTTGTCACCTGTTACAATGATGAACTACCCTGTGTTGCAGACCTTCAGCTCTTATTCTTGTATTTTAGTGGACCATGGGGGGGGGGGCCTTTTATTAGGTTATTTTTTATGTGTGTGTGGGTGGGGAAGGGGGGGGGAAGTCTTGTTTGTGCAGGGATTCCGGATATAACAGTAAAGAATCCAGATCTTTGAAACGGTACTTTTAAGGGCTAACATACTCAATCACAATACACATACATTCAAAGACGTCAAGCTAGAATGGAAGGAGCAATATTTTTTAATAATACTGTATTACAACAAAAAAAACGACATTGGGTCTTTTAACCAAGTGTGGCCTTCTTCTAACATAAATTCCATGTGAATGTACACACTGCTGTTAAACAGTTAGACACAAAAATGTTTCATACTTCCATCTGTATTATGATGAACTCCTTGATCATGGCCCAGATTGGGCAAAACTTGCTGGAGATAAACTGAACGTAGCTGGAGAGCCCCAACAACAGTGTACATATTTGCTTTTAATTTTACGACTACACGACCTGTTCAGCTGAGAAAGAATTAACATACAAAACAAGGCCCTATATCTGTGTTTATCTGAGGGATGGAGCAAGGCCACATCAATCGAACTGTTGACCACGTTAAACTAGTGTACTGTACCTGTCAGTAGGATGTGACACAGACACTCCTTCAGGGTGTTTACAGGCAGCCCATTGGTCACCTCCAGAATTGCCTGTGGAAGTCCAAGACTGGTGTACATCATCTCTGGCGCAAGGTACAGCTCTGACCCTAGAGACACACTCTGTAACAAGCCACAGGTTGCTGACTGCAGTGTTTCATGTGTATGACGATGTGTAATCAAGCACATTGTGATCTGTGAAACTGAGGTTTCCACAGCAGTGCTGCTGAGGATTTGGGTCATATGGGATGTGAGGCTGTGTTAGTTGTAAGGAATACAGAACCTTCATCTTCAGTGGTTGGCACCAACAAGATACAGCATCACATCCAAGAAAACCCACATTTTTATTATTTAATAGTGATATTTCAAGTGTATCACTAATTTAAATGAGAGATGACACTGTACTTGTGAGAACCAAATGACACCACAGTTCACAGATTCAAAATTTTGAAGGATCTCCCTGCCTCCCCTCTTCACTTTTAACTTGTTGATGGAGGCAGCACAGGGCTAAATGTGATCGCAGTCTTATAGTACCTGTGTGCACCGGCAACTGGCTTGCAGCCTGGTGTACTCAAGGGGTGGGGGTCATAGCAGACAACACACAATTGTGTCTGTTGTGTACCTGCTTGTAACCAGGAACCCAACATCCCTACAGTATCACCTGCAGATGACTGCAAGTGGAGGGACTGCTATCAGTTTGGTACACAGTGCCATAAAACTTTACAAAACTGCATGGTGCAACATTCCAGAAGATTATTACCTTCCAAGACCTATGTATTATAGTAGAAAATGACCCATAATGGTAACTCAGTCACTGAAACATGACAGACATATCCAAGCACACGATTCTTCATATTCCCTTGTTCACCTGTGTTTCGGAATCTCAAGAAGTAACCCGTACTAGTCACTATGATTTGTATATCGTAACTTAAAACCTGTAACCAAGACAATATGTGAAATTATGTACTGACCCTTGGCTGTCAGCACCTTTTTGCACAGTCACAGACAGTTCTTAGCACCGAAATGCACGTCTGGAATCCATGATAAAAATGGAGGGAAGGAAGCAGTCACTGCCAGGTCAACAGAAGAGACTGAGCAAAACAACAGACCTCAGCCAGAGTGGCCAGCAATTTGACCCACAACTGAATTTGGTGCAGCCTTGACAGCATCATAAAGATTACACTTTGCTTGTTGCTTTTCATGAGTATGGAACTTTGTCTGTCACATTAAGTGAAGAAAATTGGCTACTGGGTGTTCAAGGACAGGGTGGCGAGGAAAATATTTGGACCAATGGGAGTAGAAGTGATAAGAGACTGGAGAAAATTACATAACTAAGAGCTTCACAAATTGTGCTCTTCACCAAATATTATTCGGATGATAAAATTAAAGAGGGGGCAATGGGAAGGAAATGTGGCAAGTATGACAGAAAAGAGAAATGCACAAAGGGTTTCTAGGTGAGACTAGTGCAGGGGGATGGAAGTCTGAAGGAAAGTCTTAGCCATTGATGGGGATAATATGACAATTGATCTTAAAGCAACAGAATTGGAAAGCATGGACTCAATTCATCTGGCTACGAACAGGCATACCAGTGGCCTGTTCAGTAACAGAGTAATGAACCTTCATGTTCCAAAAATGCATAACATTTCTCAAGCAGCAGAAGAAATATTAGCTTTCCAGAAAGAACTCTGCTCCATGGAGTTAGTTAGTTAGTTAGTTAGATGGATGCTTAGTTAGTTATCTACTTTAACATTACTGGCACAACAGTTCTATTGATCACTGAAAAACATACAAACACAGCGGCCAAATAAGTGGCACCTCTGACGCAACCTCCAGGTCAGCTACTTACCAATAACTGTCTGCTCCCTGCACAGCAGTCAACAGGCAAGTTTATGTGCCTACGGTGTGAGGTCCTCCTGTGTCGCTCCTCTTTTGCAAAGTTGTAACTCAGACGACACTTCATTTTCACAGCCAAACTGTCCAGATGCGACACCAGGATCTGGCAACACAGTTCAGCATACTGCACTCTAAACCACTTCCCCACAATGAGCACATTTAATAGATGCACCAGTAACTGTGCACTGTATGAGCAACCAACTGAATGGCTGTCCTATTTTTCCCACAACTGGTCTATTTGGCAGACATGCATACATCTGCAAATAAAAGTCACTGGTCATTCTTTCCACTTGAATTACATCTACTCACAATGGGGGACAAACAAGTGGTCAATACAGTGGGACAAGGATTTCACATTCCTTGAAATCTGCCCACGGTTTTATCAGCCCTGCAAACATTGCCGTAACAGCAATGTTGGCAGTTCTCACCTCAATTACACACTCAAACTGAATGTACACTGGCATATTGCAGCAGATTTAAATATTTCTTACAGAAATGGGCAGGAGAAGGAGGGAAAATTTCCAGTCATAATTTCCTCCTTGCTGTTATTCATCCGCATCACGTTGTAAAAAGTCGGAAAATACTGAGAACGGCCTGATATTGCAACATGGCAGCACAGCTCAGACCAGCGTTGTTAAATCAACGATGTTTCTCCACTTACTGTAACGGACACGTACAGAAACGAACTACATTACATATTTAATGTCACACAATGAACTATTTTATATTTTAAACATGGTATAGTATTAATTTACTGTACTTAACTTTTACAATTACAGGAATTTTCATGTCCTCTAGTTTACATTTTAACCAATTAGAAAAGTACAGGTCAGGTTTTACTGTATTGGTACAAGTGTTCCATTCCCATAACACAGCAAATATTAACAAGTGACAAATGATTGTCAAAGATACCAGCCATGGGAACACAGCACAATGTACAGTTACCTCGGTGTATTCTTCAGGATGCCATCGCGTGGCCTCCTTCAGATATTCCGAAACATGCCATCCGCCCACTGGGATGAGCTTCCAGCGTTCCGGCACCAGCTGTCCATTCACTACAACTGCCACAGATGTGCTCAGTGCACCACTGTCCACCACCACACATGTGTCCATCCCCACCTTGGCACATATTGCAAGTGGCTTGGCAATCATACACACTCTGAAATGTAGGAAAAACACAATTACAAGCCAGATCCATCCACCTCCTACACACCATGTATTCCCCTCACCTCCATCACAATGTTATCCTCCCTACTACAGTGTCATTACTTTATCTGACTAATATCATTCATCACTTCCTGTTGCTACACCAATGCACATACAAGTGCACAACTCAGCACCTACTTTATGATAGGTGAAATGACAGGAAACAACAAACGATATTTGTCATATAAAATTATGGCCCCATACTTCCTGGCATATCTCCATAGCTATTTTCAAGACAGTTTCCTCACCAGAAAAGATTTCCCAACTTGATCTATATAGCCAACCCATTACAAATGCATTTAATAACATTACATGACTATATAAACTCTTAACATTCCTCACTACAGAATGTCCTCACATTCCCCCTCACTTCTCCCCTCTTGTGTACCAACACCTACAGCAGACGCACCCACACAGTCTAGTCTTCTACAGCAGACAACAACTGCGCAAGACATTGCTCATTACAGAACCTGAAGGTGCCAATCCAACTAGATCCAGTTCAAACATTTACACTTATCAAAGCTTTATTTATTCATCAACTGATGCACTAGTGTGCTGTCTTAAAAAACAATATTAAAATTTACATTTATGTATATTTTAATATTGTTTTTTTAAGACAGCTCACTAGTGCATCAGTTGGTGAATAAATAAAACTTTGATAATATCAAGATGCTGCACGGTATGAATGTGAAAACATTTACGCTTGTTTCTCTTTAACACATTCTTCTACAGACCGGAGGCTTAAAAACGCTGTGCCATGGCTCAAGAAGGTTAGTTGCTGGCCGCCTTGGTTCAATTCCGGGCCAGTCTACCTGAGATTTGTGATGGAAGAAATGGCCCTCGGACAAGTTTTTACCTCAGTACTTTGGCTTCCCCCACTCATTATCATTCCACAATTCAATCATCTATCAAAATAACCTTAACAAATGACATAATTGTTCAAAATGACACTCAAGAAGGGCTTTCAAGTCAGCATTTGCATTTTGATCTTAAGTCACAAATTCTGAACAGCAAGTACAAGGGGGTGCTGATAAGTCCTTAGCCCGACCAGGAAGGAAACAAGCTACAGTGACCAAACTCGGGATTTATTCAACAAACTCCCCATGAAGCTCAATACACTTCTTAGCCCATTGCTCTAACTTCTGCAAGCCATTAAAAAAAAATTCAGAACGGTGTCCGTCCAACCAGGTCTCTGCGGCAGCAATGACCTCCGCGTCAGATGAAAAATGGCGATCTTTTAATCGTTTTTTTAATCCAGGGAACAGGTGGTAGTCCGACGGGGCCAGATCCGGAGAATAGGGTGGGTGATCAAGACAATGGAAGCCCAGGTAGGCCAGTTTCTTCTGGGCTGCAAGTGCCCAGTGAGCCAGGGCACTGTCATGCAAGAACAAGACCCCCTTGGTGACCTTCCTGCAGTGTTTTTCCTTCAAAATGTCCTTCAATTGCACCAGCAGAGATGAGTAATACTTGGTGTTGATAGTTTGGCCCTTTGGAAGATAATCAATGAGGAGGATGCCGTCTTGATCCCAAAATACTGAGGCGAGAACTTTTCCAGCAGATTTCTACACTTGAAATTTTTTGGGGCAGGGTGAGCCAATATGCCGCCACTCCATTGATTGTTGCTTTGTCTCCGGGTCATAGTGATATAACCAGGTTTCGTCCATGGTCACAAATCGTGACAGGAAATCATTTGGATGAAAAAATTCCATAAGTTGCTCAGACGACTGGCACCGTTGACGTTTTTGATCCACATTCAGGCATTTCGGGACCCACTTCATGGAGAGCTTCTCCATGTCCAAATCTTCATGAATGATGGGCCCAACCCGTTCACGTGAGATGCCCAGTTGCTCCGCTATTGATTTAGCTGAAATCCGGCGGTCTTCCAAGATTAGCTCATGAATTTGATCAATAATCTCCGGAGTGGTCACCGTACTGGGTTGTCCAGGATAAGGCACATCACAGGTGGAAAAATCACCACATTTAAACTGGACCATCCAGTTTTTGATGGTGGCACACGATGGTGCATGTTTCCCTAACATTTCTGTCAGAATGGCGTGAATTTCCTTCAGTGCCTTGCCTTGCAGGGGAGGGGGG
>Ga0136643_10015750_pt1 | contig 11360 bp, 8 predicted proteins | sample TergutLab28metaG_FD_96883 | JGI IMG/M metagenome (GOLD analysis project Ga0136643, IMG submission 96883) | Labiotermes labralis P1 segment gut microbial communities from Petit-Saut dam, French Guiana - Lab288 P1 (version 3) (version 3) | ecosystem: Host-associated > Arthropoda: Insects >... | reverse complement strand
CGCAGGTAATTTTACCGCATGTACCTTGTCTAATTACCATTATTTTATATAGCCTTATGATGGCCCTTTAGGGTCGAAACATGTCGCTCAGTTGATAGTTGCATAATAAAAACATTGCACCACATTGGAGGGAATATAGACTCATCACGATTCGTCGGAAACAAGAAATGTCGAAACAACGTATTAGATCGTGTGACTACGAAAGTTCGGAATCCCAAACATCGGGGTTTATGAGAATCGAGACTTCACCGTCTACCAGTCCTCCTCTGACAGCGCCAAGTTTACAGACAGAAACACGCGATTCTGAACGTCTGGATTTTCGCTGTATACAATAATGGTAACAGCAAATGCACATAGGTGTAATGAAATTAGTTTATATACACAAAGAACACCTAAATGTTTCAGCCAATCATGCGGTTATCTTCAGGGATGTAAAATACACTGTTCATGTGCCTGACTTCACATCCCTGAAAATGGCTACATGGTTAGCCAAAACACGTAGGAGTTCATTTTGCATATAAATTAACGTAATTTACTTAGATATGCTTATTGGTAACCTTACTGCATATATTCTAATAACACACGGGTCACGGATCAAATACAGCCCAACTTTCAGTATGCACAAACACATTACCAGAATTATATGTATCAATAGTCAACAAAATGTACTGAATTCTGCTGACGTACTTTATTTTAATATTTTCAGCCACACGTTTCGGCCAGTAATTCGGCCATCTAACACTAGAAGGCGACACATACCACAGTGTGACGTAAGTGCAGCCCTGTATTTTATCAGCACGTAGTACAGCGCGATACAAACACACAAAACACGCTACTGCGCGGTGAACGATCGCACTATCAGGTGTGTCGATCAGGACTACGTGCAAGGCAAGAGCAAAACAACGGTGGGGAGGGGGGGGGGCATCTCCCGTGCCAAGCCAGTGTAATCCCGGCTGACGGCACATTAATGGCCCATCAGCTCACCAGAAGCCACTTCGAAATGATTTATGAACGACTAAACGGCTTCCAACTGAAACTGCACTACTACCTGTGTTGGGTAATCTCAGCTTTCTCGTTGAGCTGGCAACACTTGGAATAGGCTCTCGAATACAACTCCTAATATACAGGGTGTTTCAGGAGGAATAGTAAACATTTTAGGACGTGGCAGTATGGATTATTTCGAGTAAATAAGTTCATATAAACATGTATCCAATTTTCAAAGGGTGTGGAGATACAGTTGTTTGAATGTTACGCATAAAAAGCCTTACAAAAGGTATGAAGGAAAGACAAATGGCGTATTGATTGCATTTATTGGTTATGTAAATGATCTCAATAAATTGCAACACTTGAAAAGATGTGTTCAAAAATCCCACCATCGACTTCAATGCACTTTTGAACCATCTCGGCAACAGTACGTGTAGCTCTCCTGAGGTCGTCTTGGGGTTCTTGCTTTATGAAGGCAGCACTATTCATAATGCGAGCGACCAATTCTTCTCTTGTGTTTACTTTTTCTTTGTAGACTTCGCTTTTCATCCATCCTCACAGGCAAAAATCTGATCTGTACGCGCCAACTTCAAACAGCTGTATCTTCACACCCATTGAAAATTGGACACATGTTTATATGAACTTATTTACACGAAATAGTCCATATTACCACCTCCTAAAATATTTACTTTTCCTCCTGAAACACCCTTATGTTTGTTAACATTTACTTCAATTATCCTGTGTAGAAACACTTTTAATGGGTCAATCCGCAATTCCAGACCCTACAATCAAACTGCACAAGTTAGGGAATGTCTATACAACGTGGAACTTCCTGAGAATTCGTCTTCTTATTTTCCCTGGCTATATTACTTGTTACTTCTTATTTTCCCTGGCTATATTACTTGCTAGTTCTTATTTTCCCACTTTCCACGTTTCACGCATGCGCATAAGTTTTCGTCGTATCTTAGCAACAGGTTTACAGTTGATTACAATCGATATCTCTGAAAAAAGCGAGGTATCATTCACACTCGACCTTCATGCTTAGATCGCTGTCCATTGCTGCTCCAGACAAAAAGCTTTGCTCCAAGCCGTCTATTTCCGTACTCACATTTGCCCGATGGCTAAAATGTTGCGTTAGGCAAGTGTTTGCTTTGTTTGTGCCTAGAGTGGGCCTCGTCTCTCAGCCACTCTTCCACCGTGGGTAGGCAAGCAGCACGACAGCGGTTATCTACACACTTAACCACACAGCGCCACATTCCTCAAGAATATAATATTCAAAGTAAATGTCGCGACAATTTAAAATATGTTCCTTGTTTTCACAAAGCAGACTAATATACGTGTCAGACATTGGCTCCTCATGAGTGTGGTCTCAGCAAGATTCCATCTCTAAGTGAAGACATCGATCACCACTTAACTCTCCCAAAATAAGTCAATTTAAAAATAAGCATTTCGGACGTTGTAGGACTGAAGTGCGTTGGACAACGAACCTATGGCATAATCACTTGTGAAACACGTTACATCGGCGCACGTGCTCTGATAGAATATTTAAATGGAACGGTAATACTATGGAGACGACTGAATGTTAATCCTACGAGATAATGAAGAAAGCTGAATTCTTCTACTCTACTCAGGTTGGCTCTTTATATACAACACGAATCCAAGGTCACTGTGATCTACAACAGAGGATAAGTTAGAGATATTTCGAAAGCGAATTAACCGATGGAAGACTTTTGAAAATAGAAGGAAAGTTATGAGCTGTAAGATTACTGTCTTGTTGGGCTGAGACCTCGTCCAATCTAGCAGATTATTCCTACAGTAAAACCAACAAGATGTACCAATGTATCAAATTTATTCGTTTTTGAATGACACTCTACATGTTTCGGACGTTCTTTCCGTCCATCATCAGGAGTACAAGACTGCACATACAGCAACAGGCATTTGTCAAACAGATACTGCTGTGTGCTTGACAAATGCCTGTTGTTGTATGTACAGTCTTGACCTCCTGATGATGGACGGAAAGACTGTCCGAAACATGTCGGGTGTCATTCTAAAATAAATAAATTCGATACATTGGTGCATCTAGTTGGTTTTACTGTACGAATAATATTATGACGCACGGCCCTATGGACGTCAAGTCTAGCAGATGTTTGTACGAGCAGAAACAACTTCATCATTCATAAACAGTATCTCTTGTACTCCCTCCGAAATGTTGGTATCTATCTACAAAACTACAGCTGTCATGGTTCAAAGCCGGGAGAAGGTAGAATATCATGAAGTGGTGGACCGTCGCAATGTAAGTTGCGAAGTTCATTTTGGGAAGATAACAACTCAATGTCACAACTGAACTTATAAATTATGTGCATAAAAAAGCGTAATTGTCGTTTGCCTGCGGTAATTCAACTGATTCGTATTTATTTAGGGCATCAGATGTTCAGAAATGCGATCTACCATCTGCTAGGAGTAACTGTTTGCGACTCAGAACTATGTACAGTACATTATATGTTAAAAGGAAATAGGCAAATATCCAAGTAGAGACAAAGAAGGCGTTTTCATGTAATATCTCGAATTGCAAGGATTAATAAGGAGCATAAGTTAAGTCTATAACTGGCCATGAAGACCCAAAGGGGGGTTGAGGTATACATCTACACTTTCTTTAACCTCGACGCTAGATAGGGGTGGGTGGCCAACGCCTCGCCCCGGCCGCTCTACCACCGTGTCTTGTACCCATCGTACAGAATTTTGGGTGGGCATCAGAGCCAGTCTGGACGGGTGCGGAAAATGTCACCGGGATTCGAACCCCAAACAATCCAGCCAGTAGCAAGTCGCTATACAGTCTGAGTTAACCCGGCCCATCATTAATAAGGAATGGTAAGTAATTATGACGAAAAATGTGGAAGTGAGTATTCGTGGCCGAACAATGTAACGTAATGGTGTTTCCTGGAGGAAATAAATGACAAACCCCAGGTAGGAGCCTATTTTTCCGGATGGAATTTTAAATAGGGGTCATCGCAGATACGAAACAGGACCTGCAGTCAATCAGCTGGCAATGACTTCTGGTCAGTCCGGCACATCATTCGCCACACACATCACTGCTTGAGATGAAGGCGGTCTAAACTGCGTTTATGTCGACAGACTATTTCGTAGCGAATCACAGGTCTAGGCACACGAAACACGACATACACACGTCAGCTTGCAGGATTGGATAAAAACCTGAAAATTCCTCCAATTTCCTCCTATATCGCAACACATGTTCAGTAGTTAGCCGTTCGTGGATCTAACAAGAAAGAGAGAGAAAAAAAGAGTGTCGAACACGGTTATAACGATATAGCTGTATAAGACACCTGGCTCATAAAATCAGGTATTGTGTGGTACCAATTAATTCCTCGCTGTTAAACATAGTATTATAAACCTCGGTTATAACGACATAGCTCTATAAGACACCTGGCTCATAAAATCAGGTATTGTGTGGTACCAATTAATTCCTCGCTGTTAAACATAGTATTATAAACCTCGGTTATAACGACACTCGTTTATAACGAAACAAAACATTCAGTCCCCTCCCCTTCATGAAGTTATAACAGATTTAGACTATAAATTCGGACCTCAGCAATTTTTGTTGGTGACTGTTAATTAATGAAATCTAAGTACACAATACACACTGCTAAATGAATTCAATTATTGACCGCTTCTCATATTTTCTTATTCTTTAGAGATAATCCAATTAAAAACATCACCTTCACTTAGTATATGAAAGCTGAAACAAATAACAGGACCGGACGCACTTCGCTTATCAAACTTTCTACGTTTATCCAGATTTATTCTAATAAAAATGTATAAACTGAAAATATTGAAGGTTAATACAGGACTGTTCTCTGAGCAAATACAGTTTTCTTTTTTCCAACTAACATCAAAATTCAATCTGTTAATTCGGTCTTAAAGCAACAACAACAACAACAAACTGCGTAATGAAGCCGTCGTAAATAATAAAGACATTTTAGTTTCAAATTATCACACTTTTGATATTATTTCTGACAAACTGATCATGAAAACATTTTCGAAATTAAGAAACTGATGCTTCAAATATTGTATTAACCTCAGTTTATGCAGCATTACATGATTTTCCTCTGTATGTGCTTCTATCGCCTGATGATGGCTTAATACGGGTATAAAACAAGCCGAAACACGTTGCTGTACTTATAACAAACGTTTTATTAACCTTTAGACGCTTAACGTCAACTATAGTTGACGTACCGCACCGATAACCTCCAAAGTTGCATTTTATATATTTATTCAACAAATATAGGTACCGAATATTTTAAACATGGTATATACTCTCCGTTTTTTCTTCAAAATGCAGTTTGTTTCATAATTCTAACGTATTTGGTTCCTGTATTATTCACATTTTATATACAGGGTGTGCTAAAATTAAAAAAAATAATTCCGGCGCCAAAAGGTTAATAAACAGTTACGTTGGACGGCCTTCAACACCCAACTGTTGAGACCTACAAGAATCACGTTAAAATTAGAATATTCGGATCTGACAGCCTCGTCAGGTTAGCTGTCCGCCCTGTCCATTTTTTGACTCGTGTCTCGCAGCGTTCATCCACTGGGCATCTCATTGAATTAGTCGCCATGGAAGAGTAAAGACATGACTACAAGGATTATCTAGAGACTGCAACTTCTAGATAAATTCACACGCGAATTCTGATTACAAGACAAATCAGGGTGACAGGGATAGTGCTGCAATACCGACAGCTCAGCGGTGCAACTACGAAAAACAGCAGGGGTCAAGCGGATTATACGGGAGTCCAACTAACTCATCAGCAAAATTAAGGTCATACAGCAGGGGTCAGATGATTCTACTGAACTCCCAAAACCTCAACAGCACGACTAAAGCAAACAGCAACATTCAGTACGATTCTCCTGGAGTACAAACAACTCAGCAAAACAATGAAGACCTTATAGACGAGGTCAGGGTGATTTTACGGGAGTCAATATAACTCAGCAGCACAATTCAGGTCGTACGGCAGGGGTTAGATGATTCTACTGAACTCCCAAAACCTCAACAGCACGCCCAAAGCAAGAACCAACATTCAATGGGATTATAGGGAGTCCAAAAAGCTCAGTAATACAACAAGGCCATACAGCATGGGTCAGAGGATTCTACTGGTCTCCCACTAAAACGAAAGCAGCATTTGGGGGATTCAACTGGGGTCAAAATGTCCATCATGGTGGCCATCATCAGGTTGTTCATACTGAAGTATATTAACTGATACAATATGCAAATTTAATCAGCCTGATGTCGAGATCTCGAATACATTAACATTCATTAATCTTCCAGATTTTTTGTTGTGGCTAGTAATAATGCTATAAGATCTCGATATCAAGCTGAATGAATTTGCATTTTGTATCAGTTTATCTACTTTAGTACGTACAACCTGATGTTGGTCACCATGATGGTCGAAACATGTAGTTGCTGATAGCTACCTACCGTCGCTAGCTACAGATACCAAATATAGTTCTGTTTAGACTGCTTCATACTCAATTTGTACATTGTGATTTAATTACACAACGGGGATGTCGCAAATCAAAACACAATTAAGGACACTGAGAAGTAATCAGACGATTCTACTGAACTCCCAATAAATCAACAGCGCAACTAAAACATTGGACTATATTCTACTTAAGTATTTAAAACACAATCCCTCAAGAAATTCCCCGAATTTTATGAAAACCCCAAGGGTTAACACCGTCTTCACAGTCCGCAAGTGGTCGAGTTTCTCAGCGAAATAAATCCAGCACACTAATCAAATCCTGTTTCTTTATCATACAGTCTATTATCATCCGCCTTCTGCACCTAACCTTCACAGTTTATTCACTGTTTTACGCTTTCCGACGACAAATTCGTACAAATTTTTCTTCTAAACAGTGCCTGCTCCATGCCCGGCGAAAACAAAAATACAAACGAAATATAGAAACGAGGATGAGATCTGCGTTGCTTTTAAGTTCATTTAACGAATACTTCTTAATTTTGTTGGTGATATGGCGTCGAATATGGATAAATATTTTAAGAAACGTTTCCTTAATTTGTCTGGAAATAAAAATAAACGCGTGATGATTTCGGTCCAGAGAGTCTGCTGGCGTCCATCACGAAGAACTTCGGAGCAGTTGGTCTGTCACCGAATAACTACGCTGAGTTAAACATCAAAGTGAATGAGAGTGAAAAAATATGTACTGTTTGAATTAGAGGAATTCAAATACCTGAAACCAGTAACATTACTAATGCATGTGACAAAAATCTTCAGACGCAGAAAAAACATTTAAATGCGTCTAAAACTTCAGCCACAGAAAACCGTTTAATTAGCCTAAACCTGCAGACGCAGAAAAACATTTTATTAGCGTAAAACTGAAGACGCAGAAAAAATTTAATTAGTCTAAACCTGCAGACGCAGAACCATTTAATTAGTCTAAAGCTGCAGACGCAGAAAAACATTTTATTAGCCTAAAACTGCAGACGCATAAAACCATTTAATTAGCCTAAAACTGCAGACGCAGAAAACCGTTTAATTAGCCTAAAACTGCAGACGCAGAAAACCGTTTAATTAGCCTAAACCCGCAGACGCAGAAAACCGTTTAATTAGCCTAAAACTGCAGACGCAGAAAACCGTTTAATTAGCCTAAACCTGCAGACGCAGAAAAACATTTAATTAGCCTAAAACTGCAGACGAGAAATAAGTTTAATTAGCCTAAAACTGCAGACGCAGAAAACCATTTAATTAGCCTAAAACTGCAGACGCAGAAAACCGTTTAATTAGCCTAAACCTGCAGACGCAGAAAAACATTTAATTAGCCTAAAACTGCAGACGCAGAAAACCATTCAATTAATCTAGAACTGCAGACGCAGAAAACCATTTAATTAGCCTAAAACTGCAGACGCAGAAAAACATTTAATTAGTCTAAAACTGCAGACGCAGAAAACAATTTCCTTACATTTGTCTTTCCGAGTACGTGAGGCCAGAAAATGCCTTCACTCAGCTGCAAGCTACAACAACAAAAATTGTAACTGGCATTCTTTCTCAAGAGGTGCCAAAGGTTATTGATACGTCGCGCTCATTTCATGGACTGTCTTCAGATCACAATCGACCAGCTTCAAATTACATACTATCCACTTCGGCAGGCAATACCTACATGCAGGCGGTGGGATGCTGCAAGGAAATTTCATATTCTTGTGCTGAAATAACCCTCCTTTGCATACTCGTTCGATTACATGCATAGGAATGACGTCTTATGTTTCACAGTTCCTTAGTTTAAAACACATCAACATATCTGCTGATGCCAGGGGTGTGTAAAGTTTTCAAAAAAAGTGTCAGTATTAGATGACATTAAAAATAAAGTATAAGAGAAATTAATAATTAGTATATAATAAGAGCAATATATACAGTGTACGTATGTATTCATGGTGTAAATTACTTGAAGAATTCTTGGACTTAAGTGTAATAAAATAATGCAATTTATCTCGTTTTTAAACACTATATTATCCAACTAATCCACAATATGTAATTTATAGATACAATTAAAATTACAAAATATTGAAAAGTGCTCCAACATGTTTCGGATCACTGAAGACCCATCATCAGGGAGCCTTGTACAGTGCTTGCCTTGTGCCTTCCTATACAGCGAACTACACACACACACAAAACGGGTCACAATATGCTGCCATAACACCGACCTTGTCCATATCAACGGACACGATAGAATCATTCTTGTAATTTTTTAGCCAACCATTGTACAAGCCTCCATTATGATGGATCCTCTGTGATCCGAAACATGTTGGAGCACTTTTAAATATTTTATAATTTTAATTGTATCTACATATTATATACTGTGCATTAGTTGGATAATAAAGTGTTTAATTGTCATTGATGCACGGTGCAAACATGATTTTTTCCGTTTTGTTTAACATGGTCGATGTTTTCGCAGTTTAACAGTAAGGATTTGTCCGTTTCGCCTGTTATATGTTTCCTTACATAATTATCACGCACGGAAAGCAATTCGTAATTGACAGCCATTCTTATAATATCAGAATTTTTGGTATTTGTTTCCAAAAAATACCATTTTACCTGTTATTTTTTGTGAAACTTGGTCTCTCACATTAAGGGACGAATCTAGGCTGGGAGTGGCTGAGTACTGGCTGATAAGGAAATACTTCGTTACAGGATGCCGGTAAGAACTGCATAATAGCAGCATTGCTGTACGTACCTAGCACCTAATAGTAATAGGTTGATCAAATGAAGGAGCTTGCAATAGGCCGGAAATGTAGAACTTATGAAGGGAACGACTAATGATTACGAGGAATCCCTAGGCGTAGATGGTGGGATATTTAAATTAATATTCAATGAATAGAAAATGGAGGCAGTTGACTGAATTAATGTCGTTGAAGACGGACACATGTGGCAGGCCGCTGTACACTCACTGATGAACATTCAGATTCTACAACACGAGAAGAATTTATCGGCTTCAATAATATGTTCTCGGGCAGAATTTATCGGTTGCCGATCCCGGTGGCCACGTGGTCCAATGAGTGGTTGTGCGGCTGTTCGCTTAATGGGATTGCGAATTTGAATCCCGCCGGGGCATTGAAGTTTGCCTTTTTTGAGAGTTGTGTGTTGTCTGCTAGAGGTTTCTGCGTCCGGCTGATCACTCGTTCAGACGAGTCCTCCCGAGTGTGGTGTGTCTGAGTGTGACCACGAAGCCCCGGAAAGGGGAGGCCATGACCCGAAACCGGATCGAAACGCCACAGAAAAAAAATTATCAGCTAGTTAAGAAGTTATTAACTTCTCAAGCAGAAAATTGCTCCATGGATTTTGTCACACCTTGACTGTCCAATCAGCCTACCACCAAGCACGGCTACTACCTTGCTAGCCTCCACCTATAATTTCTCAGACAAGTTAATTCATTTTACTACATTTAGTAGTCTGTCTTACGACAGGTCCAAAGCCTCTTCCAAAGCGAGCTCTCCAATAGTGCGATCTAGAGCTTCCTCGTTCAATTGAGAGTATCTTCTCCTTTCCTTAAGGCAATCCAGTAGCTTCCTACGTCTTCTTCCTCGTCTTCCTGTCACCTCTATCCCCCCTTTTATCTTTCCTTCAGTAACCCGCTGTAGAAGGCAGTTTGTACACAAAATGTAACCAATCCAGTTAGCCTTCCGTTTACTTATTTCATGTAGGACAAGTACGGCTTATAAAATTACTTAGTGGTAAGATCGAAATTTGTAAGAATTATTCTTGCATTACATGACAATAACGTAAGTTCCCTTTTCACAGCCGTCAGTAAGAAAGTCAGCAACGACGTTGAATGACAAAGAAAAAGCTTACATTTCCTCGGAACGTGTTTTATGCCACGAAACCTCTATAAAAATACTTGCATCAAATCTGTCATTTTGTTTACGAAATTCCAGTCCTCCTCCAAAAAGTTATAATTTCTGAATTTCAGTGAATATTAGGAAAAATGATTACAGTTTGTCTTAAAAACCTCAAGAAAAATTTCGGTATAAAGACCTATATTTATATGGAAAAATATTATTAAAATGTATCATTCGGAAATGGGATGTGAAAATTAGATTAAATGTCTTGGTTCTGTGATGACTAGAATGGTGGGTGTTTGTTTGTGCGGTGACGGCTCTCAAAGTTCGAAAAAAGCAGGTCAAAGTGAGGTAAATTAGAGGGCAAAGCTGTCATACAACGACCAAATGTAGCCCCACTGTTTGATACGCAGTCATTTCAGAACTTACAAGTTGCCCTTCAGTCAATCTGTCACACGGTGAACGAATCACAACGCCAGTCAGATGGTTATTGAGCTAACACAGCGGTAGCAAGCTTCATAATTTTTGGTAAAATATGATACCGGTAAGTTTCAGGTGCAACTACATTACGGAATGCAGAAAGGAAAATGCTGTGTAAACGTAACATGAGAGGTGATAGAATAACGTAACTAGGTGAGATACGGAGCTACTAAAGAGAAACAAAGCAAAGAGGTGAGATGAGTAGCTGTTGAGAGAGGAATAAAGAAAACATTCAGAGTGGGTGGCTGTTAGAACACGAATTTCGTAAAAAGGGTGTATAAATTCACAACTAGGAACAGTCTGTGAAAAGTTACAGGGTGTCAGTAGGTGAGATGGCGAGTTGCTAAGAGAGGAAGGATGTCAGTAGGTGAGATGAGGAGCTGCTAAGAGAGGAAGGGTGTCAGTAGGTGAGACGAGGAGCTTCTAAGAGGGGAAGGGTGTCAGTAGGCGAGTTGAGGAGCTTCTAAGAGGGGAAGGGTGTCAGTAGGTGAGATGAGGAACTGCTAAGAGAGGAAGGGTGTCAGATGACGAGCTG
>Ga0136643_10015749_pt1 | contig 11360 bp, 3 predicted proteins | sample TergutLab28metaG_FD_96883 | JGI IMG/M metagenome (GOLD analysis project Ga0136643, IMG submission 96883) | Labiotermes labralis P1 segment gut microbial communities from Petit-Saut dam, French Guiana - Lab288 P1 (version 3) (version 3) | ecosystem: Host-associated > Arthropoda: Insects >... | reverse complement strand
TTTGAGGAGAATATTTGGACCTAGGAGGGACGAGGTAACGGGGGAATGGAGGAGATTGCATAATGAGGAGCTAAATGATTTGTACTCCTCACCCAATATTGTGCGGGTGATAAAATCAAGAAGGATGAGATGGGCTGGGCATTTGGCACGTATGGGTGAGGAGAGGGGGGTGTATAGGGTCTTGGTGGGGAAGCCGGAGGGAAAGAGACCACTGGGGGGGCCTAGGCGTAGATGGGTGGATAATATTAGGATGGATCTCCAGGAGGTAGGATATGGGGATATGGACTGGATTGGGCTGGCCCAGGATAGAGATAAGTGGCGGATGCTTGTGAGTGCGGTAATGAACCTTCGGGTTCCGTGAAATGCGGGGAATTTCTTGACTACCTGCAAACCAGTTAGCTTCTCAAGAAGGACTCTGCACCATGGAGTAAGTAAGTAAGTAATAGTAAATACATGTTGTATACTAATGTTTCAGAATTTGCAGTTCATCATACATCAAGCAGTTGTGCTTTAATCCATTTCTGCAGCAGTTTCAAAAGTCAATAGATACTGAATGTGGTTTTTACTTAAGGGAGTTTCTACATACAGCAAGTTGGCTGAATGAAATGCAAGAATATAACAGATTAACAACAGTGCAGAGTTGCAATTTCGAAAATTCCTTATGTTGACATTTACTTCATTATATTTCTTGTGAATTATGACTTCTGATTGTGTTTCAGATTCCTTTGGAAGACCATTTCACCGTGAACCTCACAAGAAGAAAATGTCACAGCCAGTAAGGAAATGTAGGTGCCAAGTATATAAAATTATTATCATACATTATGAGGTTTTGACTGACTGCATCGCCATCCACACATTTAATCTTCATAATTAGCCATGTGTTTTGATTATATTTGTTCTGTAAATTTAGTGAAAATAGCTATTCAACTTTTAATTCAGTTTTATGTGGTCATTTACCTAAGTTCAGGCCAGACTTGCTTTTAGAACAGGCTGAACTTCATCTCATTCAAAACTGGATCTGATGTGTATATAACATAAAATATGTACCTCATTAAGATCCATAGTGTTTTATGTGGTGTGTCAGTCAGGAAATATATTTAACAAAGTCACCTTTACTCATTGCAATGTGATGTCACTATTTTGCCATTTTTTACAAAACGAAACTGAGGTCCGATGAGAAATGAATTTTAAGGGATGTTATGTTTCGAATAATAACTATCAGAGTACTTGCATATATATAAAACTTTTTTTTTCTCTCATGGTTCCGTGCATCACAATTCATTGTTAATAAAAATCCATGTTTCAGGTGTCACAGCACCCATCATCAGGAGTACTAAAAACTGTAACCACAACCTCCGGTACAGGTCATAATACTGGTACAGCTACTTCCCTCTAATGTGGCCTGATCGGGACTCGATAAGGCCACATTGGAGGGAAGTAGCTGTACCAGTATTATGACCTGTACCGGAGTTTGTGGTTACAGTTTTTAGTACTCCTGATTAGCTACTTCCCTCCAACGTGGCCTGATTGGGACTCGATCAGGCCACGTTGGAGGGAAGTAGCTGTACCAGTATTATGACCTGTACTGGAGGTTGCGGTTACAGTTTTTAGTACTCCTAATGATGGTTGCTGTGACACCCGAAACATGTAGAGTGACTTAGCAGTGAATAAATATCTGCATACTGTTGCATCTGGTTGGATTTTTATTAACATTGAACACCTCCTTTATTAATACTCTGACCTCCTTTATTAATACTCTGACATGTCATTTATACCTATGAGTGTAGTTTAATGTTTGTTTTTTGTAACAGAGTGTTGGAGTTACATGGTAATTACTAACCAGTTTAATTTTGGAAGTTCCTGTGGAAAAATGTGTGTACTCCTAATCAGTGCATAACTTTCCTCTTGTTTAATGGAATACACACATTTTTCGCCTTTTCAAGTTAGTCCAAAGTAACAAGAAACGGTCTGTTACTGGTGAACATGCAAGAGGTAAGGGTAACAGCAAAGTTGGTCTTCTGCATGCCATGAAGGCAAATGGGGGGATTAGAAGTTAGCTGTACTTGCCATTAACCTCAGCACAGACGAAAGAAGATGAGTGGCCAGTGTAATGCATTAGCACTTTACGCTGTGGAAAGTGCCCCATTACACATTGCATAGGAGACTAGGTGTGGCCTAGAGCTGGTCTGGATGCTTTGGAGATGAAAGTACGCTTCCCCGCTGGGAATTAGACCGGAGTTCCTCGGCTGGCCAGCCCATAATCTAGTCACTACACTGACAGCTGTACAGCATGATGTGGTGGGAGTAAAGAGGGTGTAAAGATGGTGGTGTGACCTATTAACAAAGTAATGTCTACAAATATGCCTAACGAGACTAAACAAAAAACAGCATATCTGTGTAAGAAACAAGATGTGTGTGCATGAAACATGACATGGATATTTGTTCCTGAGTTTTCACTCTTTTTGTTTAATTACTGCAAGGTGTTCGGTGTGTAGCATCAAAAATACTTGATAAAGAGTTCTGTAAATGTATGCAGGAAGCTTTGATCTACATAAAATATTGCATGTTATATTTACTTGAAATGAAGACAGGTATTTATAGTTGTGTTTGTGTTCAACTGTTCCTTTTATTTCAGATTTAATGCAGAAATGCAGTAACTGCAATGTCTTGGAGAAGTACCCTGGAATGTATAAGGCATGCAGAAGGTGTTTGGTAGAAGGAGTGCAGGCACCAAAAGTGTACTGTGGGGAGCATTGTGCTCGTGAGTATGAAGTTCATTATGGGGTTCTATGGTCATTTTGAACATCATGTTTTCTAGTACCCAGTGTGCAACAATAACCAAGTGGTTATGATTCTCTAAATTCAAAACTGGGAGTGGTATAAGTGTGCAGATAATTTCAGTAATTTTATCATATGTCTATATGAGGTAACAGGAGACTGGAGGAAATTGCATAATGAGGAGCACCATCTACTGTACTCCTCACCAAAATATTATTCATGTGATCAAATCAAGGAGGGTGAGTTGGGTGGGGCATGGCACATAGGGGGGTGAGAAGAGAGGTGCATACACAGTATTGATGTGGAGACCTGATGGATAGAGACCTTCCGGAAGACCTGGGCATAGATGGGAAAAGTAGGTGGAAACAGAGTCCATGAGGTGCCTGTGCTCCAAAGTGGAGCAACAGGAACTGACTTCACTGGCCACTGTGGACTGTCCGGTCTGTAAAACTTCAAATGCCTGTGACCTCTGTGCACCCTGCTGTGTGGGTTCATTTTAGGGTAATTTAAAATTCCCCCATTCTGGGCAGTAGTTGGAATTTCACCCCTATTGTCGTTGAAGGATTAAGTGTGCAAAGGGAGCCAGTGAAGTAGATAAGTGGATGAATGCAGAATGGTGTCGATATCACATGACAGTGGTAGGAGACGTGACAGGAAGCATATGTTTAGTTCCCTCTGCACCCTTGTGTCATGACACGGTGTGACCGACCCATCATGACAAGAAAATAACTCTACAATTACAACACTCATTTCTCTTTTGTGTAGTAAATCATTATGACTGCGGAAGTGTTGATAACGTGAAGGTTGTTACTTTCTGTAAATGTAACACACTGCAGTCTGATAGATTTTTACTGACCTTTTGAGGGAAGTACAGTTGGTACTCTAAATTTCTTCTAAAGTGGCGGTAAATTTCTACTGGGATACGCATCACATCCCAGAAGATGATGATCTTCATGCATGTTGATGACAAGTTGAAATAATAAATTAAGTATAGCTACCAAATGTTAACAATGGGCTTCACTTCTTCCTTTCATATCCTTCACATAAAGTCCTTTCATGTCTCCCGTTCTGTAGTTTGGTGACAAGGTGGCCATTTTCAAGCATACTTAGTAATGCATAAATTGAAACTTTATTAGGCAGTCATGTAATATGCACATACAGTAAATTCATTAACACTGTCATAATCATATCACACTTCAGCTACAATTGTTGATGTACAGTAAATTCATTATAGCAACTATAACATTTTAGTACTTCTTTGCTGCTGCAGATACTCACTGGCGGAAGCAACATCGTACTGACCACAGAACATTTGGCAATAAATACACAACATTCAGAGTGTGATTCCGAATGCAGGCATCTTCCTATGTTTGCATGTGCAAACAGAGATGTATGGAGTGTTCTGTTTTGATTCCATGTGTAGTGTAAATTTTATGCACAAATATGTGATATATTTTGTAACTCTGTGTGATAATTCATGCAGAATTATGTTAAATATGTATTTAAAGTTTAGAATCTTATACTAGGGAATCAGTATTCACTTACTTTATAATCTCTAGTGTGACTGTATAATATTGTTTAAAAAAAATACTGTTTTGTCATTTACATTTAAATTTTACATATAATTTTTATATAATCTGGAACAGTGTAAAGAATTGTAATATTAATATGGTGTTTCAGAATGGTGCAGCATGCTGTTTTATTAGAATTTTTAGTTGCTAATGATTGTATGGGGCATGTATGCTAATATACTGCAATCCCAAATATTATTTAATATCACAAGCTTGTTCAAGATCAATATTCAGCTTATTTTTGTTAGTATGCTGGATTGTGTTTTAAATACACAGGTATGTAACAGTGACAGCATGATCTTTCATAGTTAAGCAATCTCAGAATTAGTTCCTTCATAAGATTGTGCAAATGAGAAGAAAAATTCATTATGTCGTCAAGAATCAAAGTCCAAAAGATATGAACAAATTTTAAACTCTGGAATTATCATTTGAAGTATACAGTGAAACCTTGTGACAACTGACATACTGCTCAAATGTTTATGAGGTGGGGAAGGGGTGGACATCCTTGTTATAAATTATGAAATATGTACACCGTCGTCCAAAGCAAGTACTTTGTTTAACCACAAAAAAATTGAAGTCATGGTTTTGAAGGTCACCCATAACATCAATGTATGTCTCATCGTACTGTGTCGGTTGAGACCTTGTGATGGACCAGTCCTCCATTTGAGGAAGGAGATGTACAAAATGGCCCTAGAATTACTTCTGAATTGGAACACATGGAGACATCAGTCTGAGAACATTGAAGCAGGAGGTGGAAGAATGTCCAGTTACAGTAATTGAGAGTTGGAACTTGCAGCTTGTTTGATTTGCTGATGACTTGGTGGCTTCTCAAGCACTCTGCCACACAGAATTAGGACCATCCATATCACACACAACAAAAAGTCATGGATTGTAATCAGAGTCAGATAAATCAGGTTGGTTCTGTTGCTACAGCTGATGGGCAAGTATCAACTGTAAGAACCTTTCAAGAGAACATTGAACATGTATAGTGGAATGGAAGCCATGGAAAGGGTAATACACTTTTGCTGGGATTACCACTGTAGTTACCAGCATAGGTGCAAACTGAGTTAAAACTGTCACTGTAGGCCACTTATTGCCTGGTTTTGCAGAAGATGTACACAGTTTGAGCAGTATTCAGTTTTGTTGAAGAATATAGTGATTTCTTGGATTATATATCTTTGGCCTTTTATTCTGAGTGATCCTATATTGCACATTGCTCATATGTAGTAAATCTCTTATCCAGTATTATTTTAACTTTTAGGATTGCTTGTATGGGACCAAAAAGAGTAGGATGGTGTGGTAACAATTGTGTAATTAATTCATATGTTGTGGGAAATACTCCATACTGATTATGTAGTGATTATAGGAGGGATTGAAAATAATTTCCTTGTACAATGCAGCCTTGCTGTGTATTATGATTTTAGGAAAAGGCAAATTGTGTTCCATAATGATACAAGTATACTAGTCTATAAAATCGCTGATATTTGCTTTCAGTTTTGTGTGTGATGTCCCGTACGTGGTGTGCTATGTGCAACAAAAATAAAGTGCTTGAAATGTCTCAATCCAAAACTGATAGTGTATAAGCAAACAATTGCAGTCATCTAGTCATTCATAATTCCCTTGTATTTGTCAGTGTCTGGCTTTCCCCTCCCTTCTGTTACAGCTATATATCCAATATGTTTAAGCAAAGACAGTTATATGTTTTTATAATTTGCATAATTACATGGATTAATGTATGTGACTTTTTGGACATGGCTAGGTTCTGTATCAAGATGAAGAACACACTTCAATTGGACATCCATATTTACTGATAGAGAAATGCGTAAGATACTGGCATTGGTTGCAAGTTCACAACTGCTGTTATATTCACATTTTTGTAATTTATGTGGTATCTTCACACAAAAAATTCAACTGGCACTACTTCTAAAGTGTGAGGGAAGCAGGTTCTTCTGTTATTTCTCCATTTGTTCATTGACATTTAATTTAAAGGTTCCATACTTTAATGTGGTTGTAAGCAGACAGTTTATTATGGAGAGATGCAGATGTCTTCCAAGTGTTTTTTAGGCTTGTTCACATAGCTGCAAAAAGCACCTAGTAGCTTCTTCATGTCTGTCCATGTGGGTTGGCACAGCTCCCATTGTACGTATTTAAGTTAAATTTGATATTGGTGACTTTTCTTAAAATCCTTTGAAAAACTCCAACCTTTTTGACAATCATGCAAAACTGTGAAGCACATTACATGTACGTTTTGTTGTCACTGGTAACATGGAAATCATCATTAAAGCACTGTCTTGGATTACACAATGTTACATCGTACATACAGTTACTATCTTCTTGTTTCTTAAAGTATGCCAGCCCATGAATGGGAGGTTTTCAAGACCTAGCATCTGCAGTACAGTGTCCAGTATCCTGCTCTTCCACTACAGATTACATTTGTCTGGACATGTATTGACCTAGAGGTTGACAGTATATGTAAGCAACAGAAACACTCATAAATTATGTGTTTTGTATGTAACATTGCCTATCTGCACTCACATTTTAGTGCGGAACATTTAAATTTGAAAGCCAATGAACGTCACATTGTAGACCAAGTAACAGGAATATCTGCTTCGCTTGCACTTCAAGCATTGCCAGTGTAACACATATAAGCTTTACAGTGACATGTAACTGCACAGTTTAAAAGTATTTATATGAATGAAGTGTATGAAAGTCACATTTATTGGAAAATTCAGTAACATGAAACCATGTTTTTCTTCAATATTGGGCAGCTCATCTTTGGTGTCTCTGCTTAACAGACGTGGCATAAATAACTAATTAATGGAAGGCAGAGTAAGACGTGTGAATAGTAGAGGGAAATTATTAATGACTGAAATTGTGATGCTAACTGTATGTGTATGTCACTTCCAGTTTTATACTTAATAAATTTTACATTCTTGATGTCTTGTTGCACAGAGCATATATGCTTATTCTTTCTCACATATTTATATGAAGTGTAATGTACTCTACGTACCATATATAAGACAACATAAATATCTGTGATTTGAACAGTGAAGTTGAATATCTGTGATGTAAGAAATGAACTTAATCAGTACTAGCTTACAGGCATGAATTGACAACACTTATAGTGAAATAAACCTGAATGAATGTTCTTGTTTAATGTGATCAGCGCTGCTAGTCGAAAGAATTCACGCACAGCGTGAAGTAGGGTATTAAGATGGTGCAACAGTTACGAAGTAACTATCATGATTTCAGGACAACTTCTAAGCTTTCAGGCACTCCAGTCTGTAACAGCTAATAACCAATTTCTCATGTGCGTGCCGTATTAACGAACACTGACTAAAGTCAATGTGCTCTATTTGTCTGATTGGCAGCTTGTGTGTGGTATAGTGAAACTGATAGGTCAGATGAGTCTGACAGTCCATTTATAGCAGGCCACATACACACACACACACAAATTCTTGTCATTTTATTTCTACACTTAAGAAGTACTGTAGGATATGAGTGTGTGTGTATGTGTGGTAACATCAAAGTGTAACTGTGGTGTACTGTTAACTGCTTGGATTTCAGGACTTTTTTATGTATAATCCCATTACAGACTGTTGCATTTTGATTAAATTTAGTATGAATGAACTTCATGTAACAGTATTCAGTCATCTGATTTTTATCAATGTTGACCAGTTACTGAGCTCACTGTATATACATATATAAGGCCATAAGTGAAATTCTCTGTATTATGTAATTTTTTATGTGTTCTGTTAATTTTTTTTTTGTGCAAAAATCTGCCAAAAGTTTAACATTCATAGGTCTGTGCATCGCTAACATATTCTTAGAGTACAACCAACAAGATGCGACGTTTCACAATTTATTTATTTCTGTAAGGCGCTCTCCATGTTTCAGATGGTTTTTCTGTCCATCATCCAGGGCTCAAAACTGCACATACAGCGTCAGGTATATGTGCAGTTTTGAGCTCATGATGATGGATGGAAAAACCGTCTGAAACATGTAGAGCATCTACAGAAATAAATAAATTGAGAATCGTCACGTCTTGTTGGTTGTACTTTGTAAATTGACTGCCAAAAGTCATTGGTCATTTTTGACTTCTGTCTATATTGTCTACTTGTTTTACTATAAAGTGTACATTTTATTTTCCCAAAATAGCACATCCAAGTATGCCACAAATGGGCATAGTAAACTACAAAGAATATCACAGGGAATTTTGCACCACTAAATAGTGTTTGCCATTATCACAGTTTCCCGCTTTCCTTTCTGACTCCTATGCTGTCTAAGAGCTCTGCACTTTGCAGAGATTAATGTGGATTATGGTATTTAAAACTAATTTAATGTTTGTTGCTGTCCCAGAATGCTACCTCCCACACTAGATGAGACTTCTGAAGAAGTATAAACTCATGCCAGTTTTATATTGTGCTCTTCTGGTTTATTACAGCAGGTAGTCTGGTTCATACCAATGTTTCAGACTGTTCCAGTCTTCTGGACAGAAGATAGTATGTTCCTCCACATTACAGGTAACCATTTACCGTAACCCATACAACCACAGTACAAATCATTATCTCTGTGCCAACCTAAAAATTGCATCATACCGACATGAATTTCATAATCTTCCATTCATGTAATGGTTGAGCCCTGTTTGAGTAACATTACTGATGAGTCATACACATTCAACAGACTGTAGTCCTTGAAGCAGAGGCTTGATTACATAAGGAACTTAAATAAAAGATGGTATTTCCTGACCTCTAAATGGTTTCATGTGGTTGTGTTCTGTAGCCTTGCCTTCGGAAATCAATAAATTACCAAAAGTGTTTCACATTTTGGAAGGATCTGTCCGCTCCTCAGTTTCCCCCAACTGTTGCAGATGCTCAACATAATTGGTAGTTTTGTCTGATTTTGTATCCTCTATGTGAGCAACGAATTCAGTATGAAAAAATTAAGAATACACTTAATATTTACATGTCATCATTTGTTTATATTCCGGAAATCACCATTGACTGATAAATGCAATGATTTATTATGTATGAATGCATTATGTGAAACAGTTCACATGAAGTTACATTGAACATAAAATATCTGTGTGCCATGATATTGCAACGGTAGGATAATATCGCATATTCAGAGCACTGCAAACATGACACACAAATTTTTTGGGTGATGATGTATTTTTGTAACTGTGTCTTTCACTGTAAATGTTAAAATTTGTTTATTGATGTGTACTTTGTAGTGCATTGTGTGATACCATTTTATGTACAATACTACTGTGTTCATTATATATTTGAAATACAGTTTATTTTCATATGATATGTCAGGGTTTTTGTGGTCCATTAGCAAATCATGAAGTAAATAATTTGGAAATATGACAGGTCTTCAGGGATGTTCATCCATGTTGACAGGTAAATAGTTTTGGCGAAGCATAGTACCTCCATCTTGAGAGTCACACCAATGACATAACTCCAACTGCAACTACATAATGAAGCAGATTACTTGTAGTGATGAACACAGACATCACATTCATTCCATGGATCGAGAATTAGAATGACTGTACAACATGGAATAAATCATACAGCAAAATGTTCTGCTAAGTTCTTATACTCTTGATTTGTAGAGTAGGGTCTCGTTTTACGATTCACTTTTACGACCCTTGTCGAGTCGAACCGAGCACTCCTGATGTGTGGTGCATCACTGTCACAACTCAAGCATCTTTTCACTATTTAGTGCACTTCTAGTTCTTTTCCAGTGTGCATTTGTTCCTTATTTTTCTATTTTAGTACAGTTCTTTTAAGTTGGTTGTGATTTTTCCACCTATGGCATCCATCAAAGAGACAGAAAAGAAGAAAAAATCAAAACAGTTGACATTACTTTCTTTCTTAATGTCTTCTGAACCATGGCCTGAGCCTTCTTCAACAAGATAAAAAGTGATTTGATTTATATTTTTTCAATTATATGTGTAATTTTCTATATACCTAATTCATTAAATTGAAATTGTATGTCATAATGTAAAGAAATGTTGTAAATTATGAAATTATTTGACTAATTTGTTTGGCCCATGAACCTATCTCAACCTAAACCATTTACATAGTACTCATTTTACAACCATTCGATGTACGACCAAATATTTGAGAACGTAACCCCATCGTAAAATGAGACCCTAGTGTACTATACAAATACTCTACCTGTAACAGGATTATGAGTCATTTTTAAACATTAAAAAATTATTAGCTGATTATAAGGGGTGTGAATTTCAAATGTCTTCTAAATCAGTACCCATATTTTAACTATGAGAAGACAGTTGCACTTTCAATATGAATTAAAAAATATTGCTAAAGTCTCGAATACTGCATACATTTTTATACATTTTTTAGATGAAACATGAAAGTTTTGGGGCCACACATTTGACATGCCTGTTCTAAGTGCTGCTTGAAAATGCTGCTCTTTATTATTCATCCCCCAATAATAACTGGCAAATAGGGCAAATTATCAGTATTTTCATTGTGTAATTTTTTTCACACAGTTACATCATGTCTCTGAGACTTCAAAATTTCATCAGCCAAATGTGCTTGCAACACCTACAATCTCGGTCCTTTCAGTGGAGTAAGCAACAGGGTTTTATACCTAACTAAAACAAACTGTGAAATTATTTATTGTTTAGGTGTTTAGGTAGGAACTTGGAACATGTATGAACTGAAAGGTTGCAGCTGTGCCATATGTAAGGTGCTGTTAACTTCTTCATAAATGTGATTTTGATTTGTTGCTAGCAACTGAGTGCATGTATCATGAGTTCTAATGCATCTATCAAATGGCTAGGGAGTGCCAAAAGCTAAGTAAACATGGTTTTCAGAGTACCAAGCACAAACGAATGGAAAACTAATGTATGATTTGAATTTTTGAATAAAGGTTGACCAACTAGATGACACTTGCTTTATTATATATTGCTCAACATGTTTCAGACGTTAATACGTCCATCTTCAGGAGCTAGCGAGTACTTGTTGTGTTGTGTAGGCT